>OLSQ01002150.1_pt1 | contig 14834 bp, 10 predicted proteins | sample 1672561 | NCBI WGS metagenome assembly OLSQ01 (sample SAMEA3136699, study PRJEB25190) | human gut metagenome | biome: human gut; feature: human-associated habitat; material: faeces | place: Austria | collected 2013 | reverse complement strand
CGGATGTCGCAACGGTGGCGGGCATCCTCGGCCACAGCCAGCCCTCCACCACGCTGGACATCTACACCCACGCCTTCGACAAGAACAAAAAGGCCGCCAGCGCGGGATTGCAGGAAATCCTGGGGATTTGAATCACACATCCGCACACATATATCGAAGCTCACAAAACTGCATGGTTGAGATTGTTACATCTTTATGCTATAATTGATAAAATACCACACATTACAACTCCCATTCGTGCTTTGATTAATGTGTAAGGTGGGTGGATATTATGCGCATGAGCGAAGCAGAGTTTCTGAACCGATTGAACAAGGCATTCCCGGAGAAGGTGATATTTGCTGAACAAGCTCGCCTTAGCGTATATTTGTCGTTGTTTGTGGAAATCCGCAGATACGCAAGAGGCACTGGCGTATCATCTGTTCAATGGCTTACTGATAGAGGCTTTATCTGGAAAGAAACAGGGTATGTCGAACCCGATATGCACAACGTAGATAAATGCGGACCGTCTCCCGATTATACAGCTTTTGAACTGGCCGACTATGTGTTTCGAGCCTATCCGTTAGCCGGAGAGTACCAGTTGACCGATGCGGAAGACGCACTGCTCTATCAATCCGCAAGCGAAACCGTCAAGAAAGTGTTGATAGATGGAGGACGCACTTCCGTAAGAGAGGACGCTGTACTCGTACTTGAAACAATAAACCTGTTGAAGGGTTGGTCCTCAGAATTAGCAGATGAGGAGACTTCCGGGTCTCTTTGGAATTATATTTTCCTTCAATACGGATTTAATCCGGAAAATTCTGAGGCCGCAGCCAATAGATTATATAATTATTTCAGAGGTGCAATCAAAGGTACACTGGCACACTACAAGCGTTTTTTCGCACCTGAGGGAACGCAGCGATATTACACCTCTCTGCTGCTCCATGCTCTGGCACCAAAGCAAAGCATAGAATCTCTCTACTCCATTCTATTTGATTTTTATGTGAAAAACTTAGATTTCCAATATGTAACGGAGGATATCAGCTACAAAGTATTTACGAAAGGCATATGTGCGCGTTGGGATTCCCGCGTTGCCAAGAATGATGAACTGCAATTAAGGGCAGATGCCATATTTTCCGGTTTGCAGACATTGTTTAAGGAACGTCCCGGATATATGGCAGTTCTCTGTGACTCCATCGTAAAAAAGATGGACGCGATTCTCCGGAATGAAAACACCGACCTAATTGATCCCGACCGAAATTATTGGGATACTATCCTCGTCGAATGGTATCAAAGGAAAAGCAGCACCGAACGGGTACAGGCACAGGGGGAACAACGGCAGCGGAAAACAGAATATGTTGCAACGACGACAGACCGCATCTATGCTCAATATACGATGGAGCATTCCTCCGTTGGCATAGCAATACCTAAAATCCGCTTGTCTAAGGTGGCGCAGCAACGTCCTGTAATTAAAATCCACCAAAGTGAAATTTGTATCTATAACGCCGAACTTTCGGTCACTGGGGATGAATTGTGCTTAACAACAAGAAGTCGCTTCATTCCGTTTGAAGAAATGTCGTATGATTTTTCAAACACACCGGCTATACGGGTAGAGATCCACTATGACGGAGAGCTTCTCTATAATTCGGCTGAAAAGCTATATCGCCAATATATCTTGTTGGATGCATCGGGGGCTGAAAGAACTCCCCACTGTGGAACAATTTACTTGTTTGCCAGCAACTTGCAGGAAGTAACCTTTCCCGATGATACAGACGGAATATATAGCTACCCATATCCGGGGCAACTGTATCGCATAAATTTGGACGAGGTGTCATCAGCTGCCATTGATGGCCGAGAGATCTTCGTATGCGCATCGACTGCGGCACAGTTCCGCCATCATACCTCCCTGCGTAAAGCGGTCTCTGCCCAAGTAATCCATCAGGGTGTATCCTTCGATATTTTTCCTGCCCCCTTCCAGCTTTTTATCGTTCTCCCCGAGGGAGAAAAAAGCATACGATACCAATTCTCCATCGACGGAGTGCGTCACAATGCAGATGCTTTCTGTGATGGCGGAAATGAATTGGAAATTCCATCAGAAAATGATGGCCTTTGCCACTGTGTCCGTATAATCGACCTTGCTACTGACTTGGTAAAATATGAATTCAATTACATAGTTCTTGCAGATTTCAATGTTACTTTAAACGCACCCATCTACTATGCAGACGGATCACAAGCAACTGCCAATATTTCCTTTGCCGCCAAGCAGTTCCATTATTCCCTGGTCTTAGAAGATACCTCTGACAGTATAATCGTCCCCGTTTCCGGAATGGCTTGGCAGCTTGAACTGTACATTCCTTTGGTTCACTGCACGTTGATGGGGCATAATGCATTCAAGATTCCGGGTATGATTTGGCACAAATCCATTCTGCACGACGAATTCGTAAAGCTGGAGTTGCCAGAGGGATGGAGTGGACAGCTCATGCTTGGTATAAGCCCTGTTCCAGAGGTGAGTCCTTCCTATTTCGAACTTGGCAATACGCTCCGTGCGATAACGGCGCCGCAGGCAGAGTATGATCTGTGGATTTCTCTGGAGAATATAGCAGGAAATCATATAAACCGAAAAATTACCACCATCGCCTGTAAGCCCACCTTTGCTGCTCCGCCAATCGAAGTAATTGACAGCACCCTGCACTGGCAACCGGAGGGCAACTATGTTGGCGATCCCGAAAGCACCTTTCAAGTCGAAGTCCAACGCCCCGGCGGAAGTATCGACACTTATGCGACATCAACAGAAAGCACCGCCCTTGCCAACACCAGTTCCTACGCCTTGGGAAACTATTCTTATCAAGTTTTCCTAAAAAAGAAAAGCCTGTTTTCCGGCGGAATGAATGAACTTATTTTCAAGGGTTCATATTGCGTTGGAAATCCACTCGAATGGCTTTATGACGGGAAAGAGCTTATTATAGGAGATGCGCTCTACTGGGATTTTGAGACAGAGACCCTGAAAGCGTTGCTTATGAAGTACGGATGCGGAATCCTGACAAATTTGGACTACCAAGAGGCCACTATCGCATCTGGTGAAACAATGCCCGCACCGTGCTATTCGGCAACACTATCCTTTATTAGTAGTACAGGGCGACGCATCCCGTTTAACTCCAAGCCGTCAAATGACTTTGAATTGGTCAACCCTGTTAAGGTTTGGATTGTCAACGAACACTTGCTGATCCTACGGTGCATAACGGAGGATGCAGTATATGTTGACAAGGATTTTTCCACAATAGTCAATCGTAATCCTGACACTTATATGAGCAAAGCTGAACAGCATCATCGATTAAAGACACCCGACTATTTCAAGTACAGCATTAGAGAGGGCTACCAATATGTTTGATCCCATCAAGGCTTCTAAGGAAATCAAAGATAGCTATATCGATTATATCACGACCACATTTGATATGGCTGACACCGACTATGAGCGAGAATTTCGGAAAGAGTTGCAAACGGACGGTATGGTAGCCAGCGGGCCCTTTCTTGATATTGGCGGCTCCTATGAAACAGGGCATACATTGCGAGAATTGATCCAAGCACAAAAAGCGAGTGTCTTGTTTGAAAGCCTGGAGCCTGTTGCAGAAAAAGAGCGCGAGCTAAAGTTAGACAGGCCTCTTTATCAGCATCAGGAAACAGCCATGCTGAAAGCGGGCAAAGGGGAAAATCTGGTCATTACCACGGGAACTGGTTCTGGTAAAACAGAGAGTTTTTTGCTGCCCATTATCAATCATCTATTGCGAGAGCAGGAAGCCGGAACTCTTTCCGCCGGTGTCCGTGCAATCATCATTTATCCGATGAATGCGTTGGCCAATGACCAGATGAAGCGTATGCGCGCTCTTTTCAAGAATTACCCTCAGATATGCTACGGTGTTTACAATGGCAATACCGAGCATACACAGTCCAAGGCGCTGGCGGAGTACCACCGCACCTACCACGATGAAGCCGGGGAACCGATAGACCCTGCTCCCAATGAAATCATCTCCCGTGAGGTCATGCAGGAACGGCCTCCCCATATTCTTATAACCAACTATTCCATGCTGGAATACATGATGCTACGTCCAAAGGATGACGCGGTATTCTCTGGAGCCAAGCTGAAATTTATTGTTTTAGACGAAGCACACATCTACAAAGGTGCAACAGGCATGGAGACCTCCCTGCTGATGCGCCGACTCCGGGCGAGGATCAGCGAACCCGATAGTGTTCAATACATTCTGACAAGTGCAACGCTTGGCGGACCTGATGCAGATGGTGATATTCTGAGCTTTGCTGAAAAGCTATGTGGTGTTGCATTCCAACGCTCTGGAATTATTCGTTCCACAGAAAAGCGACCTGCCATGGAAGATTTTTTGGACTTTGCACCAGCACTTTTTGAGGAACTGCAAAGAAGTCCTGATATTTCCTCCGTGTTAGCCCGCTATCACGCTGACTTCGCTCCGGTAGGGAGCGAGGGCGAAAAGCTCTATGCGCTTTTCTTGCATTCCCGGCTGTTTGCTTTGCTTCGGAAGGTCGCACACCAGCCAATTACGGTCGCACAGCTACGTCAGGCCCTGTCCGAAATATGCCCTATGACAAATGAACAGGTCATATCCTTCATTGCAGTCTGTGCTCGCGCCGAAAAAGATGGCGCAAATCTGATCAAACCCCGCTATCACTTTTTTGTGCGAGCCTTAGAGGGGGCATATATCACACTCGCTTCTCCGAAGCACCTGTTTTTACATCGGAAGCACTCGTTTACAAGCGAAAACAACAAAATCGATGCCGCGGTATTCGAGGCCGCTGTCTGCACAGATTGTGGAAGAATGGCTATTGTCGGCAGAGAAGAAGGCGGAGCTTTACACCCATCAGCGCGGAAGGGGCTGGACGACCCTTCCGACTTCTACTACCTTAAGGACAGCGCAGAAGATGTACTGATTGACGAGGAAGATTGTGCAGATGACGCCACAAACGATTTTGTCATTTGCTCGGTTTGCAGGGCTATCTCTACGGAAGCAGACACAAAATTTAAGCCACTATGTGAACACAGCGAATCCAACTATCGCAAGCTTCGCAAAATAGAACAACACAAAAACCATGTTGCCAGATGCCCTGCCTGCGGCTTTGGTTCGTTCCGCCGCTTCTATTTGGGAAGCGAAGCAGCCACCGCTGTATTGGGAACCGAGCTTTTCGAGCAACTTCCCAACGAGGAAGTCACCATAACATCAGCACTAAAGGAAAATCAAAATTCTGGTCGGCGCAGCATCTTCGCTGGCACAGCGCAACCACAGCAAATACGTAAAAAGCTGATGCGGCAGTTTCTTTGCTTCTCTGACAGCCGAAGTGAAGCGGCGTTTTTCGCCTCCTACATGGAGCGTTCCTATGATGAATTTTTGCGTAGACGAGGTATTTGGCACATTGCGGAGAAATATCGCAATAGCGGCATAGAAAAAGTAAGCGTATTTCAATTCGTCGATGAACTCAGCCGCTATTTTGAAAACAACAGATCTTTTGCCGAGTGGGATGCTGGCGAAAATCAAGATGTGGGTAAGTTATCTGCTGCGAGCCGCAGTAATGCGTGGGTGGCGATTCTGAATGAAATGTTCAATGCCCGCCGCGGCACCAGCCTTGTGTCAATGGGTGTACTTTCTTTTGCATACAGGCGAAACGCTCAGGTAGCTACGGCGTTTCAGGGCGACCCGTATAACCTCTCATCACAGGACGCCATTGCCCTGCTCGAACTTCTGACACAGGACGCAGTATTCTCCGGTGCCATCGATGCAGGAAAGGAGTATACGCTGACAGCCGCTGAACGCGAGTATATTTTCTTTACGCCCTCGGCGAAGAAGTTGGTATTGCTGCGTACAGGAGACTCCGCAAAGCAAAGCTGGATCTCCGGGTGGCGTGGTCGAAAGCGTCCCAACGGGAATTATTATCCCAACAGTCGACTCGTGCGGCTGACGCGAGCATTGGGTATTTCCGATGATGAAGCGGATGTCATTTTAGAAGATTATTGGACTAATGTGTTCAAAGCGGAAACGGAGGAATTTGTACTCGATGCGAACGATTTTGATATTTGCATCGGTGGAACCGAAAGCACAAAATTTTACCGTTGTAAGAAATGTGGTCGGGTCACGCCGTATAATGTAAAAAAACAATGTGCTTCCGTAAAATGCGCAGGAATGTTGGAACCCTGTGATCCTCTAAAGGATTCTGCCATGAACCACTACGCCCGTCTTTATAGCAGCAGTCACTCTGAACCGTTATATATCAAGGAGCATACGGCGCAACTTGCAAAGGATCAGCAAACACGGTATCAAGAAGCCTTCGTACAAAAGAAGATCAATGCGCTCAGCTGCTCTACGACTTTCGAAATGGGTGTTGATGTGGGCAGTCTGGAAACCGTGTATATGCGTGATGTCCCGCCCAGCCCATCCAATTATGTGCAGAGGGCAGGCCGTGCCGGTCGAGCAAAGCATTCTGCGGCATTTGTTATGACCTATGCGAAATTATCCTCTCACGACTTTACATATTATGACGACCCGACGGCTATGATCAGCGGAAAGATCAAAGCCCCAATTTTCGAAATTGAGAACGAAAAGATACTAAATCGCCATATTTTTGCTGTAGCTCTGAGTTCCTTCTTCGCACAGCATAAGGAAGTCTATGCGGGTGATAACCAAACTGTCTTGTTGAATGAAGGCGGCTATGAGCTGCTGAAGGAGTACTTGAATACACAGCCGGAAAATCTCCGACAACTCTTACTGCGCTCGATTCCAACAAAAATGCATCAGCGACTTGGGATTGCTGATTTCGGTTGGATAAATCGACTTTGCGGAGAGAATGGTGTTCTTGAAATCGCCGTACAGGATTTCCGCGGAACAGTAGCGGAAATGGAAAAGGAACTGTTGGCTTGCCGCCGCAGGCACGACGATGAAGCTGCCGGTGTCTGGAGCCGCACCCTTAGAAATTTCAGGTGCAGCAAGGATGACAACGCTGGGAAAAAGAGTCTTATCGGTTTTTTGGTTCGCAATAATGTACTTCCCAAGTACGGTTTCCCCGTGGATACTGTTGAGTTGATTCCGGATATCAACGCTGTGGGGCGAGGAAAGGCTTTGCAATTAGCCAGAGATCTACAAATGGCCATCGCAGAGTACGCTCCCGGTGCAGAGGTCGTGGCAGATGGCAAAATGTATGTCAGCCGCTATATTCGCAAAATGCCGGGCAAAAATGCAGACGCCGCATGGGAGAAAGGCTTCTACTGCCCCAAGTGTCCTACTTGCGGCCAGCCAAACTTCACTAAAGATCCTGTTGCTGGCAGCGGTCGCGAATGCGTTTCCTGCCATACTCCCATCAAACGCCTGTCTTGGAGAAAAACGTTGGAACCGCGCATGGGGTTCTGTGCAGAAAAAGAAGCCCGGCCTGTTCCTATGCACCGCCCCGAACACGATTTTAAGACAGACGATTACTACATCGGAGACCCGCATCGTAATCTAATCGCCAAGCAAATATTTGAAGTAAACGGTCAAGCTTTGCAAATTGAATCTACTTCAAATGACTCTCTCGTAGTCATTGGCCAGACTGATTATAAAGTTTGTCCTGCTTGCGGATATGCAAGCGAAACCGGAATCCCCCTTGAGCACAAGAACTCCAGAGGATACCGTTGTGTTAATAAAGAGGGCAACTCGGCAGAATACCGTTTGTCGCATGATTTCAAGACAGATGTGGCAAAAATTACCTTTGTGACACAAGAGGCGGCAGATATAAATGTGATGCTGTCAGTGCTCTATGCTCTGTTAGAGGGATTGTCCCGCGAGATGGGGATAGAGCGCACCGACATCAAAGGATGTTTGTTCTACACATCTGTGGATGGGTGTATGATCTTTTCTGTTGTTCTATATGATGCAGTCGCTGGTGGTGCAGGCCATGTTCGCAGAATTGTGACCGCAGATGGACAAGCGTTTCAACAAGTTCTTGCAAAGGCAATTTCCGTTGTAGACAGCTGTAACTGCGACTCGTCTTGCTATAGATGCCTAAGAAATTATTACAATCAAAAGATTCATGATAACCTAAATCGTAAACAGGCCTCCGCATTTTTACATCAGTGGGCGGGGAACATGAACCCATTACCGGTGGAAACAATTGAATAAAAAATTTCCCTCTGCCATATAGCAGAGGGAAATTTTTTTGGTACACTCAGACTCCCCAAAATCGAACCCTGTCGCTTCTTCGGCGGCGGGGTTCTTTTCTACCCGGAAAGCCTTGGTTTTGCAAGAGGTTAGGTTATATGCGGTAGTGATTTTATACCCGTCAGGTTCGTCCCACACTGTAACGGAGTTGACGAGCAAATCAATGAGCCGTCTGCGGAAGTCTTCGTCTTCGATGTTCCCGTATTTGAACTGACTCAACCAGAATACGATTTGGTCACGGTCAATTCGGTAGACGAATTTTTCCTCAGCTTTGATCTCTTTGTTGAGGGTTTTCTTTTCATGTTCGAGCTGGACAAGGCGGTTCATCAATGTTTCAGAAGCAATACCCTTTTCGATGGCGGCGGTGATATTCGTGATTGACTTTTCGACCTCTGACAGTTGAGCGGTCAACTGCGGAATGTGCGTGTCGTTTATCAAATCCTGTTCGCTCTGTCGGATTGCCATGTCTGCAATTTCATCAATGAGCTGATCGGTCAAAAGGTTAAGAGCGTCACGGGATACTATCCCTTCGATGTAATCTTTTTTCAAAGGCCGCTTGTCACACCCAAGTTTCCTCTTTTTCGTGTAGCAGGAATAGTAGTGGTAGACCTTGCCGTGTCTACCGGCTCCGCTTTCACCGTTCATAGAAGCCCCACAATGACCGCAGAACAGCTTTCCAGACAAGAGGTAATCTACCTTAGCCTTGCCCCTTGCCGGGGCTGTGGCGGTCTTAGAAAGCCGCCGCTGTACCGTTTCAAACAGCTCCTTGTCAATGATGGCGGGAATACCATTTTCAATGACAATATCTTTGTAGGTGTAAGTGCCGATGTAGCGAGTATTACGGAACATGGCCTTAAAGCTGCTACGGTTGAACTCTGTGTTTTTCGCAGTCTTATATCCGGCAGAGTTAAACTTTCGGCAAATGTCAGCTACGCTTTCGCCGTTGGCGTAAAGAGAGAACGCTTCTTGAACGATGTGAGCGGTGTCAGGGTCAACGACCAGCTTATGATTTTCCACTTTGTATCCGAGGGGGATATGACCGCCTACGCTGTGGCACTTCAAGGCAGACTCACGCATACCTCTCGTGACCTTCTGTGACAGCTCGGCAGAGAAAAACTCAGCCATACCCTCTAACACAGATTCCAAGATGATACTCTCAGGGCTGTCGGTGAGGTGTTCTGTGGCGGAGAGGACTTTCACGCCGTTCTTCCGCAGACGCATTTTCATAATCGCACTGTCATTTCGGTTACGAGCAAAACGGTCGAGTTTCCAGACGATGACATATTCCCAATTCTGCTTTGCACTATCCGAAATCATTTCCATGAGGTGAACCCGCTTTTCCACATCTTTACGAGCGGTCGTTGCTCGATCAACATAGATTGCCACAATGCGGTAGTGATTTGCTTTGCAGAAGGTACGGCAGTCACGAAGCTGCCCTTCAATGGATTGGTCACTTTGGCCTGTGGAGCTATACCGAAGGTAGATAGCAACATTTTGATCTCCATTGTAGAGTGTATATGGGTCTTCCTGAAATTGAGAGATTTCTTCCTCTGTCAGACAGGAGAGGTCGATTGGAAATTTTTTCATGCAAATCTCCTTTTTAACTCCATGACTCTACCGACAAAGCGCAATCGTCCAATTTCAACACCACCAAAAACACGGGGAGGATAGTGTGGATTAAAAGAGCGAAGGGTCACAGTATCTTCATCAATACTGATTTTCTTAACAAATCCTTCTTCGTCATCAACAATGACAACCATAAGAGTATCTGTTTCAGGATGTGTGTCCTTTTTAACCAGCACTAAATCGTGATCGTCTAAGACTGGCGACATACTATCTCCGTCCACTTGCAACCAGAAACAATCGTCACAGTCATATTCGGGGTCAACCTGTTCATATCCCAATGCTTCTTGCTGAGCGATGACACCTTTTCCTGCGGACGCATGACCGAAAATAGGTCGTTTGCAATTTTTTTCATAAGGTTCTGTGGTCAAACCAACAGAGGACAAGTGAAAGAGAGGGTCGTCAGTTTCGCCTTTCAAATACTCAGCCGTTGTTCCAAGATTGATAGCGAGAGTTTTCAAATCTTCATCTGAAATCATGCGGTCAGGCTTTTTATCTACATCATTCAAATAATACTTGGGACGGTCGATAAGTTTGCAAATATAGGTGACGCTTTTCCCTTGTTGTTTGGCTAAATCTCTAATACGGCTTGTATTCATAAATACCTCCTTCAAAAATATCCTACTTTTTTAGGATTTTCTATTGACAATCCTACAAAGGTAGGATATACTTTGGATTGTGAACAAGAGATTTTGACAACAAAAACCCGACCCCCGAAAGGTTTTCTTTTTTCGGCGGTTGCTGTGGTCAATGGTTTAATTGTCTGACAAGTAAATTGTACCATTACGCCCACTGGTTGTCAATAAATATTGTTCTCAATTCAAAGAAAGGAGAGGTTTTGTGAAAGAGCGTGAGAAAATTCGCTATCGCCTGAGCATCAATCACCTGTCGTTTGCATGGCTGATTGATATGCTCCGAAAGCGGGGTATTGAAACGAACGGCCCTGTCCTGAGTGCAATTCTCGCAGGGACTCGTAACGGCCCTTCTGTGGACAAGATCATCGCTGAGTCTATCGACATTCTGGACTGGTACGAGCGGCAGATCGGCGGTGTGTCATGAGCGACAGTGCATTTGCCCCGGAAGTGCGAGGACAGGCCAAAGCGTTCAGCTCACTCCTTGCTCGATCTGTCCGAGAGTTTTTCAAGGACGAAGGGAACCGCAAGCAGTTCGAGAGCTGGTACGAGCAGAAGTACGGAACACCGTATCAATGGAAACCTATGGTTTGGAGGAACAGATAATGAAAAAGGTATTTGAAGTATTGGCATTTCTCTCGTTTTTCTACCTGTTGGGTGTGGTTGGTGCGGTAGAGCAAGACACGATGGCTCTCGGTACAGGCATGGTGCGTATGGGTATCGGCCTTGGCTGCTTCTGGCTGTTCTGTGAGCTGTCTGGTGCGTTTTATCCTGCCCCGCCGAGAAAAAGAAAAAGCCGCTGACGGAACTGGTACTTCCATCAACGGCAAGCGTAAAAGCTCAATCTAATTATATCAGAACCTATCATTTTGTAAAGGAGAATTTTATGAATAGCACGATTGCGAAACTCGCTGACGAGTTCGAGAAGATGGAGAAAACCATCGCTTCTCAGAAGAAGATGATCGAAACCCTCATGCCTACGGGCTATGTCGATACCGATACCGTCAAACTTCACCTCAACTCCGTATATGGTGTCATGTTCGGCGGTCGCCCTTCCCCGAAGCGCTGTAAGTTGGAGGACTGTTCTTGGGACGAGATCAATATGTATTCCTCCTTCGGTCTTGCTGACAAGATGTTCGAGGTCGGTGACACCAAGAAATTCCGTCTGGCTGATGGCTCCTACCTGACTGCCCGTATCATCGGGTTCAACCATGACTACGCTGAGGACGGTAGTCTGACCCATATCACCTTTGAAACCGTGGAAACCCTTGACGGTGACATTCCCATGAATGAGAAATCTACCAACGAGGGCGGCTGGGACGCTTCTTATCTCCGTGCCAAGCTCAACGGCAACTTCTTCGAGAAACAACTTCCCGCTGATCTGAAAGCGGTCATCAAGCCCGTGGTGAAGATCACCGCAAAGAGCGGCAAAAATGAAATGCTGGTTCCTTCCGTTGACAAGCTGTTCGTTCTTTCTGAGCAGGAGGTCTTCGGTCGCAAGATTTATTCCTGCGGTGGTGAGGGTAAGTGGTACGAGTGGTACAAGCGGGAGAATACGCCCTATGGCAAGTGCAAGCAGAATGGTGAGAGGGATTGGAGATGGGAGCGTTCTCCTCGTTCCGGCGGCACCAACGCCTTCTGTTTTGTGAACGGCAACGGCGACGCCGACTATCACTACGCCAGCTACTCCAATGGCGTGTCCTTCGGCTTCTGCATTTGATCGGGTATCTCGTAAATCCCGCCCCGTTAGGGGCGGTGAAAGGAGTGAAAACATGAATGTCAATCGCAAGGTTGGCACTGGTTTTGAAAGAGACTTATGCCTGAGCCTGTCGGGGTGTGGCTTTTGGGCGCACAATCTCGCTCAGAACAGTCAAGGTCAGCCGTTCGATGTGATTGCGGCTCGAAACGGTGTCAGCTATCCCATTGACTGTAAGGATTGTTCCAAGAACATTTTCAAGATGGAGCGTATTGAAGAAAACCAGTTTTCCGCTATGACGCTCTGGAAGGAAACCGGGAATGGAGAGGGCTGGTTTGCAATTAGGTTGATAACCGGTGAAGTTCGATTTATCTCCTTCTCTACGCTTTTGGAATTGTCCGTTTTGAGAACTGTGCTATCTGCCAACGATATTAGGCGATACGGTATCACACTCGGAGAGTGGGTGTCCCAATGCAAGTAACTGTTGGCAATCAGCTCCGAATTGAAAACCCATCTGAGCAGTTGCTTACATGGTGCAAGAAGCAGCTTATCCTTCCCAATCCTGAGTACGCCAAGAAAGTTCGTATGCACTTTTGGGTTGGCAACACACCTGAGAAGTTGTACCTGTTCCAATGGGACGGCGACACACTGGTTCTCCCCTACGGGTGCTTGAACGATGTGTTGGCGATGGACGATTGCCACATGAAGGTCAATCTTCCTACACCGACCGAGGTGGACTTCGGTTGCACCATTCCGCTCTATGATTATCAAGTAGAAGCCAAGGAAGCCCTGATAACGGCCTACTACGGTATTCTTCAAGCCCCTGCGGGGTGCGGTAAGACACAGATTGGAATTGCTGTTGCGGCAGATACAGGCCGAAGAACACTCTGGCTGACCCATACACGGGATTTGCTCGTACAGAGCAAAAGCCGAGCGGAGCAGTACATGAGTCCTTCTCTGACTGGCACGATCACCGAAGGTAGGGTTCAAATCGGCAAGGCAATCACTTTCGCAACGGTACAGACCATGTGCAACCTCGATCTGAGCCAGTACCGTGATGTTTGGGATTGTATCATCGTGGACGAGTGTCATCGTGTAGCCGGAACCCCGACCGCCATGACGCAGTTCTCAAAGGTGCTGAACGCTCTGGCAGCTCGACACAAGTACGGCCTATCCGCTACGGTTCATCGAGCAGACGGTATGATTGCCGCCACCTACGCCCTGCTGGGCGGGATTGCTTATCAGGTGCCGGACGAAGCGGTGAAAGACAAGATCATGACCGTCAGCGTTTTGCCCCGTGCCACACACCAAGGACTCAGCCGTGAGTTTTTGGACACGGACGGTACGATCATCTACGCCAAGTTGGTTAATTTCCTCGCTGACCGTTATCCCCGGAATAACCTGATTGTCGCTGACCTCGTGGCAAACCGAGATCACTACAATCTCATTCTCTCCGACCGGCTGACGCACTTGGAAACCCTGATGAACAGGCTTCCGCCCGACCTGAGAAAACAGGCGGTCATGATTGATGGGAAGATGACCACGAAGAAAGCCAAGACTCTCCGAGAACAGGCCATTGAGGAAATGCGGCAGGGACGCAAGCGGTATCTGTTCGCTACTTACTCTCTGGCAAAAGAGGGCTTGGATATTCCCCGGCTCGACCGTCTGTACCTGACTACACCGCAGAAAGACTACGCTGTGATAACTCAGAGCATTGGTCGTATCGCTCGTACCTTCGAGGGCAAGGGAGAACCCATCGCCTATGACTATGTGGACGATGGTATCCAGTACCTCGTGCGAAGCTACAAAAAGCGGTGTACCACCTACCGGAAAGCGGGGTGCAAGTTCATTGACGGAGAGAACTGATATAAAGGTTCTCGTTGCCTGCGAGGAAAGTCAAGCTGTCTGTATTGCGTTTCGGCGTTTGGGGTATGAAGCCTACTCCTGTGACATTCAGGAGTGCTCAGGTGGACACCCGGAATGGCACATTAAAGTGGACGCTCTACTGTTACTCGGACGGTATCTGGTTTTCAAAACCGAAGACGGAAAAGCTCATTATGTTGAGCGGTGGGATTTGATAATTGCTCACCCGCCTTGCACTTTCATGAGTAATGCGGGAGCGTGTCGAATGTATCCTCGTAAGGGTCAAATTGATAAAGCTCGATTCCAAAAGGCGATGGAAGCCAAAGCGTTTTTCCTTCGATTTCTAAATGCTGACTGTGATCGAGTGGCTATTGAGAACCCCCGCCCTCTCAAAATCGTTGAATTGCCAAAAGAAGATCAGCGAATACAGCCATATCAATTTGGCGACCCGTGGAGTAAACTCACCTATCTTTGGTTGAAAAATCTTCCGCCGTTGGTTTACACCAATGTTCTTACAGAATGGAAGCCCTTTGTTCCTGCCGGAACAGGCCGCAAGGCGGGGGGGGACAGCTACGGGGCGAGGATACCTCACAATTCCAAAGCCCGTTCAAAAACATTCCCCGGTATTGCGAACGCTATGGCGCAACAATGGGGTGCAGTATTAGGAGGTGATACCGCTGAACCTTGAACCATTCATTTTCGACTGCGAGGTGTTTGCCTACGATTGGCTTTTTGTCTTCAAAAACAAGGTCACAGGGGAATACACCGAGATTTGGAATGATAATGAAGCGGTCGAACAGTTCATGACCCAAGAACCCCTGTTGGCAGGGTTCAACA
>OLSQ01002145.1_pt1 | contig 14881 bp, 11 predicted proteins | sample 1672561 | NCBI WGS metagenome assembly OLSQ01 (sample SAMEA3136699, study PRJEB25190) | human gut metagenome | biome: human gut; feature: human-associated habitat; material: faeces | place: Austria | collected 2013 | reverse complement strand
CTACGACCCAAATCTTCAACGCTTTATTAATAGCGATACGATTCCGTCAACCGGGCAGAAATTCATAGGTGCAAATATGTTCGCATATTGCCTCAATAACCCAGTAGGTTTGTATGATACAGACGGTGACTTCGCTATTACAATTCTTGCATCTGCAGCTGTCGGCGCAGTAATTGGCGCTATGGTAGGTGGAGTATTTGGAGCGATAAATGCTAAAGCCAGTGGACAAGATCCTAGAATTGGGGCAATGTATGGAGCTTTAACTGGTGGACTTACCGGCGCGATAACTGGTATAGTCGGTGCAGTACCAGCAGTGGCAGCAGGGGTTAAGGTGGCGGCTGTTGCTACAAATGCAGTAATTGCCGGAGGCCTTGATTATGCATCGCAAAAGAAGCAATATAGTTTGGAAAGTGAAAAATCGGGAAAGACCGAAAACTTTAAAGTTGACAAAACATCAATAGCTATATCTGCAGCCTCGGCATCAGTAGGATCAGTTCTCGGATTGCACTTAACATCTGCAAAAACCGTTGTGGAAGCAGTAGTCACAGGGATAACAAGCGGGAAATTTGCTTCAATGGCCGTAGGCGCTATGGAAATGATGGGTCGGGCTTTTCTTAAGATATTTAGAAAATGAATACCTTTAGGAGACTTTAGTAGCATGAAAAAAACGATTTATTCTCCATCCATAGTCTGGCTGGTTTTGAGCTGTGCAGCTTTGGCTTTTTGTGTTCTCGGGTGGTACATTGTTTGTACTGATCTCGTTCCGTTGCCTCCTTCGCCTCAATTATTCGATTGGATTGTACTTATGATTTTACCTATTATAATTCTAGTTCTATTAATGACGGCTTGCGGCGCAATAATAATATTGGATTTTTGGTGCAGGCCTGTTTCCTTAACTGAAAATGAGATCTCGCGTGGTTTTATTTTCAAAAGAAGGATCAAGAAAGAAGATATAACAGGTATAGGCATTGCCCTGATATACGGCACAGAGGCAGCGGAGACAGTATATAATAATCATAAATATGGAGTGTATGTCTGTATCGGCCAATATGATGAATCCTTAATAAAGAAAATGGGCATTTGGGAAACCTTGATCCGCAGTGATCTAATTAAAGTGCTGAGTAAATGCCGTTCATTACTGAAAAAGAACGGTACGGGCATCGCAAGCCTTGATGAAAAAGCATACCCAGACACCATATTTTATCTGGGAAAAAATTTAGATTCGTATGCGGTCATAAAAGCATGGATGTCCGAAACATGAGGTATATATTATTTTGAACCATGAAATACAAACTTTCTAAAGAGGACTATGGCAGGGTCAGCAAGCTGGCAGCCGAGCATTTCGGCGGCGATCATGTACTACTGCGTGACGAACCTGCGAGGTGAGAACACTATGATAGTCAGACTCAGAAATTACTTGACGTGTGAGCTTCCGGACGGATGGACAGCAGAAGAAAACAATGGCGTCACGTCAATCTATCGCACTAATGGCGATGGGGCGCTGACATTGTCGTACCATTCAATAGCTGAAATGCAGGGAACCTTAGATGCGCACATCAGCATAATGGCCAAAAGATTTTTAGATGAAAATCATATCAAGCTGAAACATGCGCTCATTTTGGACGGAACCCAAAAAGGGAAAACCGTTCTGTATGGCACCGGTACGCTGCCTGATAGTTGGTTTATAAAACTATGGGTCATTGCAAAATATCCTGAAGTTGTGTTTGCAACATACCAGAGTGAAAAAGAAACAGCTGAATTGAAGAAAATTGATAAAATCATATCCAGTTTCACGTTTGTTGATGTTTGACTGTTGAGTTATCTCTGTAAAAAATTCTTTTAAAAGAGGTTCCAGCCTCGCACTTGAGTAACAAAAACTAATCTCATAAATGCAGAAGCACAAGATATAAAAGCCACAGGACAGTTTAATTTGGCTCCAGGAGGTATGGAAAGCAAACAGTTTGGGTTTAACTTGTCTGAAACAAGGCAATTTGGAAAAATGATGGGGCAAGAAATAATCGTTCGTGCAAAACTCCCGACTAATATGCTTAGCCAGTTTTATGGAGAGAATGTAGATACCTCTATATTCCGTCATGGCACTTTGACTGTATATGGCGAGCAACTCGATATTTTCAATCAAGCTATAAGTGGTATGATAAAATTTATGAAATGAGGTGGAAATACTGTGAATAGAACGCCTGATGTTGAAGTGATATTTAAATTTAATGGTACAAGAACAAATCCAGCGGTTGATGGTTATAGACCGGCTCATTTAATTACTGACAGCTATTTAACTACAGGTGTTCATCATTACTACAAAATGAATGCGGTACCACCAAATGGCACCGCAACAGGAACTATTACATTTCTGTCACCGGAAGTATATCCCCATTGCCTTTGGATTGGGAAAAAAATCAATATTCAAGAAGGCGCTCGTGTTGTAGGATATGCCACTATAACCAAGATTTTTAACCCTCTCCTATGTTCAGATAGTAAAACTTAAGCTAACTTATTTCCAGTACAGTCCAGCTACGAAGATGTAAGACGGTATGTTCCTGCACAAATGAGATCGCAGATAGACCGGGAGTTAGCTCCGTGGATAGAAAATATGACGTTTACGGAGACGCGGCTCAACCGATGAAGTTGTTGTTTTCTAAGTGAATTGCCAGACAAGAGCTGTATGAATTATGAAATACAAACTTTCTAAAGAGGAATCCCTCATATTAAGACTGTTTGTAGAGCGCGAGGTGCCGGACTTTATATGCGAAATAGTGATAGACAACATAAATCTAAGCGAGCATTATGAAGAGCTGTTTAACTACTCCATTGCTGTGCTTGACGGCACAGATGTGGAGTTTGGGAAAAACGCATCCGGCACAGACCGAGCATTCGTTTTCGCTCAGCAATACAAGGACGTCTTAATAGAACTCATGAGTTCACTCGCAGACCCAGATTGGTTAGTACACGTAAGCCTGTGCTTTGCAGTGCTGGAGATCCTCAGAAAGCTCCAGCTTGCATCGCAGACGAGCCGTCTAAGCAGGCGGACCGGTCTGCAAAGGGCATATTGTTAAGGCAGGCTTACCCAGACATGTTCGAGCCGGGGCGCAGCGCTTAAAACTGCGCCTCAGTGCAAAGCTTCCAGCGCCGTGTTCCCCGGCTCATTTAGGGGGAAGCACATGATAAGATATGCGCACATGTTCAGGCTGTTTACCGCTCCGTTCATTGCGGCAGCGCTGATGCTTTTTCTGCTCCCCATTCGATGCTTTGCGGTCACGCAGGAGGAGCTGGAAACTATCGAAGCGCAGCGAGAAGTTTTAGAGACACGCAGGGATAATATTGAGAAAAAAGTCAGTGAACTCAGCGCATCCCATGCAAGCGCTCTGGAGCAGAAAGCCGCCCTGGATGAGCGTAATCAGATCACGCTGAAACAAATCAAATTACTTATGGATCAGATCGATCTATGCGATACAATTCTTAAGCAGAAGGAAAAGGAGGTCGAGGCCGCAAAACAAAAAGAGGCTGAGCAGCTCGAGAAATTCCGGGCAAGGGTCCGCAGCATGGAGGAAAGCGAAAATTACAGCATTCTGGACTTGCTGCTGACATCATCGAGCATCGGTGAGTTCATCTCTGCTATGGAGGATATGCAGGTAATAGTTGAGAGCGATAAAAAGCTTGCCGACGATTACATAGCTGCAAGAGAAGAGGCCGAGCGTGTTCGGAATGAATATTTGAGCGTAAAGAATGAATATAAGGAACATTTGGATGTCTTGAATGCGGAACAGGGAAAATTAGAGCGCCAAATAGCCGAGGCCGATGCGCTGATCATAAGTCTGGAAGAGGATACCGAAAGCGCAATTGCAGAATATGAGATCAGCATTGCCTCAGAAGACAAGATGGCAAAGTATCTTGACGAAATGAGTCTCCAATATGCTCATGAACAGGATGCAGAGCTGCGAGGAGTGTACAGCGATTCGCAGTTTATCTGGCCGGTCCCGTCCTGTACGCTGCTGACAAGTCCCTATGGGTACAGAATACATCCAATCCTGGACTACGAGAGGCTTCATGCAGGATTGGACATAGGAGCTAAGTTCGGCGAAGAAATTATCGCCGCTGACGGCGGCACGGTTTTGATTGCCGAGTACAGCGACTCATACGGAAACTTTGTGCTCATCGATCACGGCGACAGATATTCCACTGCCTACGGGCATATGTCCGAAATTGCAGTTGAGGCCGGACAAGAGGTCAAGCAGGGAGAGCTTATTGGCTATATCGGAAGCACCGGCTGGTCAACCGGGCCGCACCTGCATTTTGAGATTCGCTTAGACGGCGAGCGTATTGATCCCGAGGAGTTTTTCTCCGGCCTGATCCACTATAATTGCTGACATACAGTTTTGGCTCCCGATACGAGATTTGTATCGGGAGCCTTTTTGTCGAAAAAGATATTGAAGCCTGTCCCCTGAGCGAGTGCTGATGACATATATATTGTGGGATAAAAAGCAGCATCTAAAATACATAAAGAATAGGAGAAAGACATGGCTGATATTATTACTGCAATAAAAAATGATCCCGGGTTTTGTGTTGCTGTTCTTGCGGCATTTCTGGCATTCATCGGTATCCTCTGCGCAGCCGATTTGAAAACGTCAAAGGGCATCAAATTGGCTATTAGCGCGGGTATAGTATGTGCCGCAGTTATAGGAGTTGCGATTATATACTTTAAAATACATTCGCCGCAGCCTCCTACACCAACTTCTGCTGTACTTGAGTCGCCAACGCCTACACCTGCGTTCGCACAAACACCAACGCCAGCTCCTTCAACACAGCCCCCGAAATCTGTGCCAAGTGAGGCGGATCTTGCGGGCTGCGATGAACGACTGCAATTCCCGAGCAGTTACCTGCCGGACTATGAAACAAAAGTCGTGAAATCGCACTCCGGAAACGGAGTATATCTGAGACTTGCGCCTACAAGTCTCAGAATAAGGATCTGCACAATCCCTGATGATACGGAAGTTCGGGTGATTGCCGAGGAGAACGGATATTCTCTGGCTATAGTGGCTGATGGGCTTGCCGGGTGGATTACTTCGGACAGACTTGTAGACAAATAGAAAGCAAGAGGTCGACATTGTTGTCGGCCTCTTGCTGTTTTATCCCCGTGGGATATTATTTCAACTCCGATGGATTATTCCAACAATCTCTTAAAGGAAATATAATTATTCCGATAGGGGGTGATTTATTTGAGCACAAAAACGGACGTCAGAAAAATAGTAGGAAAGAACCTATACAAATATAGAAGCGAGCGAAACCTTTCTCAAGTACAGGTCGCGGAGATAGTTGGTCTTAGTCCTCCTTTTTATGCGAATATAGAACGGGGTGCAAAAGGACTGAGCCTATACTCCCTGCGTGAGCTTGCCAATGCACTGGGAGTCAGTACAGACTATTTGCTGTTTGATGACAGACCGGGCAATGAAGTCAAAAATGTAGAAGCCCTGCTTAGAGGGCAACCTGCCCATACAGTCGTAGCGATAGAGAAAATGATTGCCTTGCATCTGGAGGATATTGAGCAAAGCAAAAATGATGCATGAGCAGCTGTGACGGAGATTGCGAGGTCAATTTATGAGGCTGGACACACACCAAGCTCAAGTCATTGCAGAAATATACAATAAAATGTACAAGCAGCTCTTAGCATATGCACGCAGTTCTCTTGACCAAGAATACCTCGTGGAAGAATCTGTACAGGATACATTTAGAATTGCCTGCGCAAAATATGATGAATTCATCAGCAGCCCAAATCCTGAGGGCTGGCTTATAATAACGCTGAGAAACATAATAAGGAACACGCGCCGTGAGCAGGCAAAACTAAACCGGATGTTTGTAAAGGCAATGTCTTCAGGCGATGAAGTATACTCAGAATCATACATAATTGCTGCAGCGGCAGATAAAAACATTGAAAAAACAGAGACAAATCTATATTTTTCTGGTATGCTTACAAAAGATGAATACTTTTTACTTACACTGGTAGCAATGCATGGATACAGTACAGCAGAAGCAGCACGTGTATTTGATATCACGGCCGAGGCTTGCAGGAAACGTGTTCAACGCATAAAGAAAAAGCTGAAAAAGTTATTAGATGAAAACATCTGACCGGCTTGACTTCCGATACGTCTGTAAGTAAAGGAGGAAAAAATGTCCACTTCCAATAGTAGTACACGAGACTTTTCGCACTTCGACAAGCTCAGCACCGAAGAGCTGCAGGAAATAATACGTCAAGATTCGTTCTTCGATGATGACTCGTCTGATATTGATGCGATTTTATATATAACCGACTTGCTTGTCAAACGCTCAGATTCATCAAATAATAGCAAGGATGTAGAGGCCGCATGGAAATCCTTCAAGGAGAATTACTATCCGTACATCTCTGATCCTGAGCCGCTATACAGCTTCGATTCTCCGTAAGATGAAGTTGTGAAGGCAAAGCCTCGCCATCTCAGCCGTGCAATGAAAACATTGAGCGTTGCCGCTGTCCTCGCAGTCGTAATTATCTCCGGCAGTTTAACTGCAAGTGCATTCGGCTACAACCTCTGGGGTGCTGTCGCTGAATGGACACGGGATACCTTTGGATTTACGCAGAGCAGTCAGAACAATGGAATATATCCGTTTGAGAATCTGAGAGATGCGCTTGCCGCTTATGATATCGATGAACCTATCGTTCCGCAGTGGATACCTGACGGTTACGGGGAGGACACAGTCCAGGCTGCTGAAACACCTGACAGCAAAATTATTTCGTCCAGCTGCAAAAGTGCCTCTGGCGAGATTAAAATTGAAGTAAAAGCGTTTTATAATTATGATAGTAAGCATAGAGTGTACGAAATTCTTGAAGACGGTGTCGAAAAGTATTCTTCCAACGGAATAGATTTCTATATCATGAAGAATGACGAATTTACGAGAGTTTCCTGGGCTGATGGCAATAATGAATGTTCCATCATCTGTTCTCTTAAACCCAAAGAAATCTATAGGATGGTTGACTCCATCTTTTGATAAAATCATTTAATAGTTATTCATGTTCATATCAGCTTGAGAAGTTGACCTTCAAGTCAATTTCGCATATAATAAACATGGTTGATGGGCGTCATCCCATCGGTGCAGCTGACATCTTCAATCCGAAATCAATGCAGGAGAAGTGATATTTCACGAAGGAACTGTAAGTTGACGGGCAACGATAAAACCCGAAAGGAATGCAGCAGAAGCGGCTATCCGCGAAGGAACTGTAAGTTGGCGGACAACGATAAAATCAGCTTTAATAAAGAGAGGCGCATGACACTGCGGTGTTATAGCCTCTCTTTTACGCATAATAGGCAATAAGAACAGAGAGACAAGTTTAAAATAGAATATCTCCTAAGAATGTCTGCTTTACAGCAGGCATTTTTTAATGGGCAAAAATTTGAAAAAAGCAGGGACTGCGTGTCCCCGAATCAAATGCTGCAGACATATATAAAATAGATGCGAATCCCGTCGAATAATGTCAATCAGGAGGAAGGTGGAACCGATGGGCTGACAGACAATTGAATACGGTCGGAAGTAAGTAAGACGGTCATGCGGATATCTCCCACTTTTTTAAGGGAGAAGAAAGGAAAGGCAAAGTCATGAGAGGAAGACTCAGGAAGCTGCTGTCCTTCGTGCTCGTTCTGGTACTCGTCGTGCAGATGCTCCCGGTATCAGCGTTCGCCGAAGGTGTTATTTTGGCCGAAGGTTCTGCCCCCACCTTGGCCCAGAGACCCGACCCCCGCGACAGCATATATTACAGAGGACCGACAGACGAATATGAAGCGGACGATGTGCTATGGGAGATAGAGTCCGAACGAACAGAAACGGAAAAACATTTCCGCCTGGTCAATGGCTCCAACATAGCCGTCGCATACTCATTCCCCGTACATTACCAGGATGAAAAGGGTAAGTACAAGGAAATAGATAATAGGCTAAAACTGTATAACGAGGACGGTACACTGTCTACCGAGCCGGTCAAGAGCGGCCTGCTTGAAAACGGTGATCTCAAAACCGACTCGCTTAAAGATAAGGACAGCACGGATGAACTTGAAGCCAAGGCTTCCCCTTCTCCTGCACCTACACCTGTTCCCACACCCATCCCAACTGTTGAGCCGACTCCGGTCCCAACCGTTGAGCCTACCCCGGAGCCCACTCCGGCGCCGGAGCTTGAGCTGGAAGAGCCCGCACTCCCCGAAGATGCGGAGCTTCCCGCAGAGCCCGAAATTACGGACGAGCCTGAGATCGCCGGCGAATCCGACGTTTTGGATGACGCCGGACCTGCTGAGTCCGAAGATATTTCCCCAATTGAATCTGATGCACCTGTTGAAGCTGTCCCCGAACCTGCCGACGAAGAGGACCCCGTTGTTCCCGATGTAGACCCGGAGCCAGCTCTTGACGTTCCGGCAGCTACCGAGCCTCCGGTCGAGGAGGAGCCCGAGGAAGAGCTGACCATCGACGACGCGGCACAGGTTCTGGATATGAGCGGCCTGCCCATAGACACCCGTGTGTATAAGAACACGCACGGTCTGGCAGATGTCGAGCTCGCACTTTCAGCCGGTTCTGCGCAGCTGGCCAGCATAAGCTATGACGGCTATACAGTCTCCCTCACGCCGAGGATCCGCAGCGGCAATGCGCTCATGCGCGAGTCGGCAGAGGCTGCCGCCAGAAGCATCGCCAGCATAACCGCGAACGTAAAACAGCTTGAGAGCGTCGCCGAGAAAGGCAGCTTCCAGGCAAAGATCACGCCGAAGAACCTCTCTTCTTCGCTTACCTACAGCGGCATACTCAACGGCGCTGACCTTGAGTACATCGTCGCCGAAAGCTCTCTCAAGGAAAACATCATCGTAAAAGCAAAGGCTGCGGAATACGTATATGAGTTCACTCTCGATGCCGGCGGACTTACTCCCGAGCTTACCAGCTCCGGCAGCATAGAGCTCAAAGACGGCTCCGGCACCGCGGTGTTCGTGATCCCGGCAGGATATATGATCGACGCCGATGGCGAGAGCAGCATGGAAGTGGAATACAACCTCTCTTCCGCTGCCGACGGCAAGTATATCCTCACTGTTTCCGCCGATGCCGACTGGATGAACGACACCAAGAGAGCGTTCCCCGTTACCATCGATCCCCCTGTGTATCTTCAGGGCTTTTACAACATTGAGACCGGTACCATCTTCGGCTACTCTCCCGATGACATCGGCGGTCAGAGAGCTACCGAAGCCCTCGGTTATTACTCCGCAGACGGCGGCTACTGCCGTACTCTGGTTCGAGTAAATAACCTCCCCGATCTGCCGGACAACAGCTACGTGGTCCACGGCGGCATTTACCTTTACGAAGTGGCTTACAGTCATGTCGGCATGAGCGCTATGCGCGTAAAGGCGCAGGCTCTTTCGTGGAACTATCCCACCGAGGGCTACTGGTGCCTTTACCACTCATGGAACGACACTCCCGACCCGGTCAACGAGGTCCTGGACTTTACAGATATCCAGAACGGCAGGGCCTTCTATGGCTGGAACATCACCCGCGAGGTAATAAACTGGTATAACGATCCGGGTTCCAACTGGGGTATTTCTCTTGCCGCGGCACTTGAAGGCTCTATGACCTCTTCCAGCTGTGCCAACGCCGGGTTTGCCAGCAGCAATACCACCAATGCCGGGGCAAGACCGTACTTCGTGGTCGAGTACCGCAACAGCGCCGGCCTTGAAAGCTACTACACTTACCAGACCCACAGCATAGACAGAGCCGGTACCGGCTACATAGGCGACTACAGCGGCCAGCTCACTCTTGTGAAGAACGATGTGAGCTCCGCAAGTACCAGCAATCCCGTAGCCATCAACCATGTCTACAACTCTGCTTATTCGAAGGCCGCTTCCAGCGCGATCAACGCCGTCACCGAGACCTATGGCAGCATGGGTGTAGGCCGAGGCTGGATGCTGGATATACAGCAGGCGATCATCCCCGGAAACACCGGCTACCTCATCTACTTTGACGGCGACGGGACCGTGCATTACTTCCAGGGTTCCGGCACGCAGTACACCGATGAGGACGGCCTTGGCCTGACCATAACCAAGAGCGGCACGAACTACACCCTCAAGGATAAGAAAGACAACATCAGCTACTTCACCGATGGCCTTCTGAGCTACACGCAGGATGCCAACGGCAACAAGGTCACCTATGTCCGCGACAGTGACGATGTTATTCTCTCCGTCACCCGCCAGAACAGCGGCGGCAGCGTTGAGACCATAGCGACCTTCACCTATGACAGCTTCGGCAACATCAGCACCATAACTGACAGCGCCAACAATACGACGACCTTCAATTATTCCGGTACGGATATACTTTCCGGCGTAACTCATGCGGACGGCACATCTGTGAGCTATACCTATGACGCCAACGGCAAGCTGCTCTCGGCGACAGATAATGAGTCCGGCTACTCCATGAACTATGAGTATGACGCGAACACCGGTAAGGTAAAGAAGTTCTATGAGGTCGCCGGAGGCACTACCGGCGCAATAGTGGAAGCCGAAGGAGCCTTCACCGGCATCCAGACTTACCGGTACTGCGGTCCTGACCGTGTGCTCGGCAATTCTGACGACATCGTGAGCCACAGCGTCATGGACTACTTCGGGCGCACGACCAGCAGCTATTCCACCAACTATGACGGGACGCTCGTATACGGCGCGAGTGCTACTGCTTACAACGCAAATACCGGCACCAGCGCCACCAACAACAGAGCCCTGATCAGCACCCAAACAGGTGTCCAGTCCGTGAACCTTCTGGGCTATCCGAGCGTTGAAGGTACCTCGAACATGGCCACGGCAGGCTGGGGATTCAGCGGCGGCGGAAGCGGCAGCATCGTCTTCGGCAAACCGCGCACCGGTATGCGCTCCGTGCTCGTCAGCCGTTCCAGCACCGGAGCTGCGGCCTCCACGCTCAGCCAGAGTCTCAGCGGGCTTGACCCGAATAGCTGGTATGTCCTTTCCGGATACGTAAATACCAGCGGCGTCACCAGCTTCGGCAGCAGCGGCAAGGTGACCATGAAGGCCACCGGAGGAGCACAGGGAACTGTTTCCGGCACCTTCATCAACTGGAGCACCGACGGCATCGGCGACGGATGGGAACGTGTTTACGTCACGGCACAGCCGAATTCGTCCGGCGAGCTTACGCTGAGCCTCGAGGTCTCCGGTATTTCCGGTTCGGTATACCTTGACGACCTTCAGGCCGAAATAAGCCTGTTCGGTGAGAAAGGCACACCCGGCACGGTCAGCCTCATAACCAACGGTTCCATGAACGACTACAGCGCATGGAGCAGCTGGTCGAGCGGCAACGACTACATCGGCGGCACTCCCTTCGGCAACGCGCTTCAGGTCACCGGCTACTTTGACGACAGCGCAGATATCTTCCAGGATGTGTATCTGGATCAGCCCGGCACCCAGACCTATCTGTTCTCCTGCTGGGCAAAGGCTGCAGCGGTACCTATAGACGGCTCCGGATACAGATCGTTCAGCCTTTGGGTAGAGCTGAATTACGGCGACTCCGAGGGAACGGTCGAGCAGCACAGCGCGGAGTTCAATCCGGATACCACGGAATGGCAGTACCTCATTCTGCCCATAGTTCCGAAGCAGCCAAATCTCCCGGTCAACTCCATGCGAGTATACATGACCTTCTGCCGTGAGCCGAATACCGCGTACTTCACGAACGTCTCCTTCGTCAAGGAGGACGCTCAGAGCTACAAGTACAACACTGACGGCGAGCTCGTTTCCGTCACCTCTTCGGACAATGCGGAGCAGAGCTTCTCCTACAGCGGCGCGGATCTGATCAGCCAGGTCACCAAGGGCAACGGAAGCTTCAGCTACGAATACGATGATGCCCACAATGTGACCAGCGTCACGAACGACGGCGTTTCGATGTCCGTAAGCTACGACGGCAAGGGCAACACCACCGGCACCGTGCTTACCGGCGATGGTACCTCGCAGAAGATAAGCTCTTCCGCGGGCTATGACAGCACCGGCAACAGGGTCACATCCCAGACGGATGCCAGAGGCAAAACGGTCAGCTACAGCTATGACAACGTCATGAACAAGCAGACCGGCCAGCCTTCCAGCATAACGGATGCGAATAACAACACCGTCTTCAATTTCTACAATAACAGCAACGGGCGCATAACCAACACGAGCCTCGGCTACGATGTGCATCTGGACTATGTCTATTCCGGAGGTCAGCTCGCGTCCATGTCCAGAGGCGGATACATCCCCGGAAACACCACCGAGCAGACGCAGGTGTACACGATGAGCTACAACGGCTTCGGGAACATGACCGGAGTCAGCGTTGGCAGCCGCAACCTTGCCAGCTACACCTACGGCAGCGCGAACGGGCTGATGACCGAGATGAGCTACGGCAACGGGGCAAGTGTGAGTTATGAGTACGACGAGCTTGAAAGAGTTTCGGAAATATACTATAATGGCAGCAGCGATGCGGCAGTAAGCTACACGTACTCCACCAACGGTTCCGTGAGCAAGATCGAGGATCATGCGGCAAACCGTGTAAATGATTACAACTACGATTCCCTCGGCAGGCTCATAACCATGACCGAGAAGTCCGGGACAAATGCGGTGCAGTTCTATGCGGCATCGTATGACAGCGCGAACCGCGTCCAGGACATCGGGTACATGGTAAGCCCGGCATGGAACGGTACGTTCAGAGACGGGCGAGCTTACGGCTACACCTATGATGCCGATGACGGCAAGCTGACGGGTATGCAGCTCCCGGCAGACGGCAGCTATGCGTACACTTACGATGCTCTGAAGCGCCTGACCGGCAGGAGCCTGTCGCTCGACGGCACGTCCTTCATAAGCCGGAACTACACGTATCTGGCGGGCAATGGCACGAACGCGACTACGATGCTGGTCGCGAGCATGAATAACCGCAAAGCCAACGGCACGAGCATCAACAGCTACACCTATACCTACGACAACACCGGCAACATCACGGCAATAAGCGGCAGCACGTCTGCATCGTACACCTACGATGCGCAGGGGCAGCTTCTTACCGAGACCTACGGCGGCAAGACCTACACCTACACCTATGACACCTACGGAAACATCCGGTCGGTATCTGACGGGACGACGACCAAGGTGTACAGCTACGGTGACAGCAGCTGGCTGGATCTGCTGACGGCGTATGACGGTCAGAGCATCAGCTATGACAGCATAGGCAACCCGACGAGCTGGTACGACGGGACGACGTTCACGTGGTCCAACGGGCGCAGGCTCACGAGCGCGGTAAACAGCAGCACGGGTCTCAACAACAGCTACACCTACGACATGGACGGTCTGCGTCTGACGAAGACGGTCGGCAATGTAGAGCACAAGTACGTATGGCAGGGCAGCAAGCTGGTAGCCGAGTACTTCGGCGGTACGGAGTTTGAGTTCTTCTACGATGAGAACGGAGCGCCGTATGCGTTCTCGTACAAGGCGACGGCATCCGCAACGCCGGTCATGTACTACTACGTGACGAACCTGCAGGGTGATGTAGTAAGCATACTGAACGCCAGCGGAACGTCTGTAGCGGAGTACAGCTACAACGCATGGGGCAAGGTGCTGTCGGCAACTGGCACGATGGCGGCGATAAACCCGATCCGCTACCGCGGCTACTACTTTGACTCCGACTCCGGCCTCTACTACCTCAAGTCCAGATACTACGACCCAAATCTTCAACGCTTTATTAATAGCGATGGGCAATTAGCAAGGAAAGACTTTGTTGGTGCAAATCTCTTTGCCTATTGTTTAAACAATCCAATAAATATGGCCGACACTACGGGAAATTTACCGTTTTTCCTTGCAACTGCTGTAATAGGTGCAGTAGCTGGTGCTATTATTGGTGGAGTTACCGCTGCGAAAAAAGGTAAAAATGTTTGGGCCGGAATAGGCATTGGTGCAGCAGCAGGCGCATTAATAGGTACAGGCGCAGGTATGGCTGCTGGCATAGCTTTGGCCGGTAGTGCTATGGCTAGTACGGCAGCGGTAGCGTCTGGTGCAGGAGTCTTTGCAATGGCGGTAAGTACAGGTGGTGCAGGTGCTGGCTTTTCACTTGTTGCTGATAACATATCGAGAGCAACAAATAATGTTGGCACAGTGCTGTATTCTGGTAGTGAGCCAGCTAGGCAAGCAGCAACGACATTTGCGAACAACACAGGTGGCACAACTATCGACCCTACTGTTATAGGTCAAGTTGCAGATGCAGCCGCAAATGCTTCAAAATCAAACTTTAGCGCTATATGGTCAAAGGCATCAGCTGCTTTTTGTAATCAGGCCAGTGGAGAAGTTAATGCGTTCATTGCAAATAGTTACTATCGTGGAGAAGATAGTATCTTCTGGAGTGTAGAATTGCCCACACTTATGAAAAATCCAAAAGTTACAGAAATAATCATTCATATATTTGAATGAGATTGGAGGAGCTTACGAAGCAATATTTTTATATAACAATTCATTTCGCACCCGAGTACGAGGGGAAAATGTTTATAAAATTCGAAGGAGACCTCTACATAAACATCAAAACTAAAGAAATATACCGAAAAAGATTGCTGTATGATTTCGGCTGGGGGCAAGAGAGCGGATTTGAGTTAATGCCTCAGTTGCCATTTGACGATTTAATCAAGTTAGTTGAGCAACCGATGGTATTTCCCAGCAAGAAATTTGGGATTCTATCTCAATATACGAAGGAGGATCTTCGGCAAGCTGATATTTGGCGTAACAACCTATATGGTGCAGTTTCGGTAATAATGCAAGATTACGTTGAGGATCTTATTGAATTTTTATCTGTCAAAGTCAATACGGACTATTTTTCG
>OLSQ01002139.1_pt1 | contig 14899 bp, 13 predicted proteins | sample 1672561 | NCBI WGS metagenome assembly OLSQ01 (sample SAMEA3136699, study PRJEB25190) | human gut metagenome | biome: human gut; feature: human-associated habitat; material: faeces | place: Austria | collected 2013 | reverse complement strand
ATCGACTGCGCGACCTCCTGCTTCTCCAACGGCACCAGCCAGCCCTCCACCGAGACCATGTTCTACGCCCTCGGCCAGTACGGCATCGAGACCGGCCTCAATGAGGACGTCATCAACAAGGTCAACGACTACTTCAAGCCCATCAAGCAGAAGTACGTCGATTCCGGCCGCATCAGCGCCAAGTCCATGGCGACCGACGCGCAGGCGCTGGTCTACAAGGTCCCGGGCGGCATGCTCTCCAACATGATCGCCAACCTGACCGACATGAAGGCTATGGACAAGTTCGACGCCGCGCTCAAGGAGATCCCCGAAGTCCGCAAGGATCTGGGCTATCCCCCGCTGGTCACCCCGCTGAGCCAGATGGTCGGCAACCAGGCCGTTACCAACGTCCTGATGGGCGAGCGCTACAAGATCGTCTCCAAGGAAGTGCAGAACTATTTCAAGGGCCAATACGGCATCGCGCCCGCGCCCGTCTCTGAAGAGCTGCAGGCCAAGATCCTCGGCGAGGGCGGCAAGCCCGTCGACTGCCGCATCGAAGACGCCAAGCGCACCGGCGAAGACTTCAAGAAGGCCAAGGAAGCCCTCGGCGCTCTGGGGAAGAGCGAAGAGGATGTCATGAGCTACATCTGCTATCCGGATCAGGCCATGAAGTTCTTCGAAGACCGCAAGGCCAAGGAAGAAAACGTCTGCACCTACGTCATCGAAGAAGCATAAGCGAGGTGGCCAGAGATGTTTTTTGTCAACGCTGCTCTCAATGATATTTCCATCGGCACCGCGGGTCTCGTGGCCCTGCTGGGCTATGCCGTCGTGTTTGTCGGCCTGATCGCGCTGATGGCGGTCATTATGATCGTCGGCAAGATCATGGTCGCGAAAAAGGCCGCACCTGCGGCTGCTCCCGCAGCTGCCGCTGCCGCTCCGGCGACAGGTCGTCCCACTCGCCCGCGAGGTTCTGGCGGCGCAGCGTCGCGGCGCGAAGCTCCTCGCGGCGATACTTCCTGCCGTATTCGTAGTCGGCTTCGAAGACGGGCGAGCCCTTCACGCGCCAGTCGAACGTATCCCCGTCCTGAAACAGGCCGAGGACTTCGAGCTGCTCGCCCGGAAGGATGAAGAAGCTGGCGAGCGCCGGCGCACCGGCCGCATCGTCGCGGCGGTGGAGCGTCACGGCATAGATCTTATCGTCGTCGGGCAGCATGTACCGCCCTTCGAGATCGGTCTGCGCCGTTCGCAGGTCGCCGGAGAAGGCCTTGTCGTACTCCGCATAACTGAGCCGCATGTCGACGCGCGGAACGCTCACGGCGATACGTCCTTTGAGCGGAGCCGGCGCCTGAGCCCGTGCGGCGAAACAGCCGAGCAGCAGCAGGGATACAATCCAGATTTTTTTCATGTCATTCATCGTTTTTTGGTTTGATTATCGGATTTTGAGCGTCGCGAGCGCCGCGAGCGACAGCAGCATGCTCACGATCCAGAAGCGGATGACGATCTTCGTCTCGAAGATTCCCTTCTTCTGATAGTGGTGGTGGATGGGCGACATCAGGAAGATGCGCCGTCCCTCGCCGTAGCGGCGTTTGGTATATTTGAAATAGGAGACCTGTATCATAACCGAAAGACTCTCGACAAAAAACACGCCGCAAAGGATCGGCAGCAACAATTCCTTGCGGATGCAGAGGGCGAAAACGGCGATGATGCCTCCGATGGCCAGCGACCCCGTATCGCCCATGAAGGTCTGAGCCGGGAACGAGTTGTACCACAGGAAACCGATCAGTGCGCCGGCGAAGGCAGCCGCGAAGACCACCAGTTCGCCCGAACCGGGGATATACATGATATTGAGGTAGTCGGCATAGACGATATGGCCCGAAAGGTAGGCCAGGATCGCCAGCACCACCACGATCGGCGCCGAGACGCCCGAAACCAGTCCGTCGAGCCCGTCGGTGAGATTGGCGCCGTTCGATACGGCCGTGACGACGAAGATCGCCACCAGCACGTAGAGAATCCATGTGGCCACGCGGTTGCCGCCCGTGAACCACGCATAGTCGAACTCGTTGTTCTTGACGAAGGGGATCGTCGTCTGCGTGGTCTTGACGCTCTCGGTGCCCATGACCACGCGGTTCGTCGTGACGCTCTCGATCACCTCGCCGTCGTCGTCCACGAAGAGCTGCTGGACGGGTTCGACCACCTTGTCGCGCACCACGACTTCGGGCGAAGCGCACATCACCGTACCGACGATGATGCCGATGCCCACCTGTCCCACGATTTTGAACTTGCCTTTGAGCCCCTCCTTGTTGTGGCGGAAGACCTTGATGTAGTCGTCCAGGAAGCCCAGCAGCCCCAGCCAGACGGTCGAAACGATCATCAGCTGAATGTAGATGTTGTCCAGCCGGCCGAACAGCAGCACGGGAACCAGCACGGCCAAAAGGATCATCACGCCGCCCATCGTGGGGGTGCCGCTCTTGCTCTTATGCCATTCGACCTGTCCTTTTATTTCCTGCCCGGCCTTCTGGGCGCGCAGCCACGGAATATAATACTTCCCGAACGCCGTCGCAAACAGGAACGCCAGCACGAAAGAAGTGATCAGCTTTATCGTCATAATATTCTCCAGACTACTCGGGGCGCTCGGCGTCCCGTTTTTCTATCTTCAAGACTTTTTTCTCTCTTCAAGGAACCGCGCGACTATCTCGCGCTCATCCATATGGTGCTTTTCATGGCCGATGACCTGATAGTCCTCGTGACCTTTCCCGGCAAGCAATATTACATCACCGGGGCGGGAGTTGTCAATAGCCCAGCCTATTGCCTCTATCCTGTCGCATATCACCGTGTACGGAGTTTGCTTGTCTTTGAGTCCCGCGACTATCTCGTCGATGATCGCCACCGGCTCCTCAGTGCGCGGGTTATCGCTCGTGACTATGACAAAATCGGCATTGTCCGCCGCGATCGCGCCCATGATAGGCCGCTTGCCGCGGTCCCTGTCGCCGCCGCAGCCGAAGAGCGCGATAAGCCGCCCGCGCGTTATCGGGCGCAGCGTCTTGAGCACCTTCTCAAGCGCGTCAGGCTTGTGTGAATAGTCAATGATTATCGAGTAATCTCCGTCGGTCGGCACGCGCTCCATGCGTCCCTTGACGCCTTTGGCGCTGGAGAGCGCATGGGCGCACTTTTCAAGGCTTATCCCGAGGCTCAGCCCCGCCGCGATGATGCCGAGGGCGTTGTATACCGAGAACATCCCCGGTATCGCAAGCTCCGTCTGCACACGCTCCGCGCCGTATACCGCCTCGAAATGCACTCCCTCGCCCGTCAGGCGCACGTTCTCCGCCTTGAGACTGGCATCCTTGCCTGCCGCCGAGTAGGTCAGCATCGGGCACTTCGCGCCCTCGAGCATGAACGGCGCGCGCTCATCGTCCGCATTTACGCAGCCCATGCGGCACTGGGAGAAAATTTTCTTTTTTGCCGCGGCGTATTCGTCCATCGTCCCGTGCAGGTCGAGGTGATCCTGAGAAAGGTTCGTGAACACCGCCACGTCAAACATGATCCCCGCCACGCGCTCAAGCGTCAGCGAATGGGACGATACCTCCATTACCACATGCGTGCAGCCCGCGTCCGCCATCTCGCGGAAGAGCTTGTGCAGCTCGTAGCTCTCCGGCGTCGTGTGCTCCGAGTGCAGGAACTCGTCGCCTATCATGTTGCCGTTAGTCCCTATAAGGCCGACCTTCGCGTCAAGCTCCGCTTCGAGCAGGTGCTTCATTATGTAGGTCGAGCTGGTTTTTCCGCTCGTGCCGGTGAAGCCTATCATCTTCATTTCCGACGAGGGGTTACCGAAGAACTCGCGGCTCGCCATCGCAAGCCCGAAGCGGCAGTCCGCTATCTGCACATAGGGCGTTCCGTCCGCCGGGATATCCTCGCACAGCACTGCGGCCGCGCCCTTCTCCATCGCCTTGGGAATATAGCGGTGTCCGTCTGTCTCAAAGCCATTTATCGCGACGAACAGATCGCCCGGACGCGTAAGGCGCGAGTCATAGCTGATCCCGCTTATCTCCGTGTCCGGTGCCGCATTCGTGCTCAGTACCTCTATATCCTTTATCAGCTCTTTCAGCTTCATTATCCGTCCTCCCGACTGCATACCTTATATTTTTATCTTGAGCCGTGATTTTAATATTTCCCGAGTATCGAATCATCCTGATCGATGAGTGATACTTCTATTATACAACCGTGGTCAACCCCTGTCCCGGCGGCTATGCTCTGCCCGCTCACGGTCTGCGCGGCGCTGTCTGTCACGGTGCTCCTCGTTGAAATATAAAGCCCGTAGTATGACAGTGTATCACGCGCCTCGTCGTAGCTCATCCCGGTGAGGTCGGGCACCGTCTCCGTGTCGGGGGATATCTCTGCGTCGAGATACAGGATTATTTCGCTGCCCTCGGCGATGGCCGAGCCCGCTGCCGGGAGCTGCCTCGTCACGGTGTCGCCGTAGCCTATCGTGCGGTACCTGAGTCCCGCGTCCTTTATCAGCTCCGCCGCGCCGTGCAGGCTCTGCCCCACAGCCATCGGCATCACGGCCTCGCCGCGCTCTGCGTCCGTCTCGGCTTCAACGCCCATGTATGGCAGGATATCCGCCATCATGCTCCCGACGACCGGTGCTGCCATCTGGCCGCCGCTTATGTATATCCCGGATCTATTCGACGGGGTATCCAGAAACACCAGCAGCGCTATGCGCGGCTTATCCGCCGGTGCGAAGCCTATGAAGGAGACTATGTATTCCTTCTGTCCGGTCTGCGCCTCAAGGCTGACTTTCTCGCTCGTGCCGGTCTTGCCGCCGATGCGGTAGCCCTTGACAGCGGCGTTTCGCCCTGTGCCCTCCTTGGAGTCGCCGACCACCTGTTCAAGTATCGTGCGCACCTTTTCGCTCGTGCTCTCGCTTATGACCTGCCGCACGGTGTGCGGCTCGCGCTCATATGCAACGCTCCCGTCAGGGTTCAGCATCCGCTGCACGACGTAGGGCTCCATCAGGTACCCGCCGTTTACACACGCGCTCACGGCGCACACGAGCTGAAGCGGGGTAATCGTAAAGGTCTGGCCGAAGGATGCCGCCGCAAGCTGCGACAGGTTTTTCGGCGAGCAGAATGTATTCTTGCTCCACCAGATGCTCCCGCTCTCGCCCGACAGGTCTATCCCCGTCTTGGCTGTGAGGTTCGCGTCCGGATCATCCGATAGGCGCAGGAAGCCGAAGGCCTCGCAGTAATCGTAAAACCGCTCCGCGCCGACGCGCAGCCCGATGTTCACAAACGCGGCGTTGCAGGAGTGCTGCGCCGCCTGCGTCAGCGTCTGCGAACCGTGCCCCGTCGTCTTCCAGCAGCGTATCGGGCTTGTGCGTCCGATGACGCTGACGTTCCCGCCGCAGTAGAAAGTGTCATTTAAACTTACTGCGCCCTCTTCGAGTGCCATCGCGAGCGTGATTATCTTGAAGGTTGAGCCCGGTTCGTAGGTATCGGACAGCGCCTTGTTGCGCCACTGCTTCGCCTGAGCTGCGGCAAGCCGCTCCGCCGCCTCTTCCTTCGTCTCGGCCTCGTCTATATATTCCCTGTCCTTCTCGCTGACCGCAAGGAAATCGTTAAGGTCATAATTTCCGAGCGACGCCATTGCGAGTATCTTGCCCGTGTTCACATCCATAGCGATCGCCCCCGCGCCGTTCTGGATGTCGTAATCCTCCACCGCCTGGCGCAGGTGCTTCTCCACGTAGTACTGTATCGTGGAATCTATGGTCGTCACTATATCATAGCCGTCCTCACCGGGGCGGTATTCCTCAAACTGATTGAACAGCAGCTCCGTGCCGTAGGCGTTCGTCGCGCGCACGGTCTTCCCCGCCGTGCCGGAGAGCGCCGAATCGTACCTTGCCTCTATGCCCTCAAGCCCGTAGTTGTCCGTGCCGACAAAGCCTATCAGGTGGCAGGCAAGGGACGAGTTTGGGTAATAGCGCTTTGTGTCCGGTTCGAGCCTCACCCCGCGCAGGTCGTGCTCTGTCTTGAACGCGCGCACTGCGTCAGCCTTGTCGCTCTCTATCTTCCTTGCGACAGTCACATACCAGCTCCCCGTCCTTCCGGACTTTTCATATACCTCGTCGTAGTCCACTCCGAGTATCTCCGAAAGCCCCCGGGCGATGAGCGCGCGATCCTCGCCGTAGGCCTCTATTTCCGCCGGGCTGAGGTAGACGTTATCCACCGTCGCGCTGACGGCCAGCGCGTTCATGTTCGCGTCGTATATCGCGCCGCGCGACGCGGAGCCCGGAGTAGAGCGCAGCTGCTGCTCTATCGCAAGCTCCTCATAGAACTCATGTTCCTTTATCTGCAATTGATACAGCCGCGCCAGAAGCACCGCGAACACGCCTATGCCGAACACTGCCGCCAAAACGACGCAGCGCCGCAGCATCTGCCTGCCCGGCCCGCTTCTTACCGCGCTGCCGCTTTTTGATTTTTCCATGATACACTCCCGCCTGATGTTTTTTATACATCATATTCGGCGGCAGATATCCTTATCCCGGCCAGTCCAGATAAACGATCTGTCCCGGCTCCGGCGGCTGCATCCCCAGCGCGCCCCGCGCATAGCTGTCAAGCTCCTCAAGGCTTATGCTGCTGTCGTACTTTGCCGTCAGCACGCGCGCCTCAGTCTCCGCTTCTTTGAGCGCATCCTCAAGCGCCGCGATGTTCTCCTCGGTCTGCGCAAGGCGCACCCGCCACAGCAGGCACAGCACGAGCGTACACACCGAGAACACTACGCACACAGCCTTGAAGAGCGCAGCGCTCCTTTTTCTCATATCTCTATACTCGCTCCGCCACGCGCAGCTTTGCGCTGCGGGAGCGTGGGTTGACTTCAAGCTCCTCCTCGCTCGGGAGTATCGGCTTTCTTGTGACGCTCCTGAGCGTCTTCACAAAGCCGCAGGTACAGACCGGCGCTTCCCTCGGGCAGGTGCAGCCGTTCTCCCTCGCCGCGATCCCGGACTTGACTATCCTATCCTCCAGCGAGTGGAAGCTAATGACGCACAGCCGCCCGCCGATATTGAGCTTGTCCGGTGCCGTCTCCATCATTCTCGCAATCGCGCCGAGCTCGTCGTTCACCGCGATGCGTATCGCCTGAAACGTGCGCTTTGCCGGGTGCTGCTTCTCACGCAGCGCGGCGGCAGGCATTGCACCCTTGATGATGTCCACCAGCTCCAGCGTCGTCTCCACGGGTCTTTGCGCGCGCCTTTCCATTATCGCGCCGACGACGCGGCGGGCGTAGCGCTCCTCGCCGTAATCCCACAGAATACGCAGCAGGCGCTGCTCATCCCATGTGTTCACAACAGCGTAGGCCGTGAGGCTCTCGCCCTTGTCCATGCGCATGTCGAGCGGCGCGTCATTCATGTACGAAAAGCCGCGCTCGGACTCGTCAAGCTGCGGCGAGGACACGCCGAGGTCGAACAGCATCCCGTCCGCGCCATCTATGCCGAGCGAATCGAGTATCGCCGCGGCATCTGAAAAATTGCCGTGGACGAGCGTCACCTTATCCTTAAAGGGCGCAAGACGCCTTCCGGCGCGCTCTATGGCCGTCTCATCCCTGAGCCGAGCCGGGAGGCGATCTGATATGAGTGTCCGCCCATGCCGAGCGTACCGTCAAGGTACACCCCGTCAGGCTTTATGTTGAGGTTCTCAATGCATTCATTGAGCATTACGGAAAAATGCTTTGCTTCAATCGCTTCGGATCCCTGTGTCAAAATTCAAGCTCCTCCATAACCGCGGCAATATTCTCCGGTGTCGTCTCCTCTTCAAAGACAGCCTGCCAGGCGTCGCTGTCCCAGAGCTCAGCATGGTTGTTGCAGCCGACGACCGTCACGCTCTTTGTAAGGTTTGCGTAGTCGCGCAGGTTCTGCGGTACGAGCACACGCCCCTGACTGTCGAGCTCGCAGCGCGCCGCATGCGCGAACAGCGGGCGCATTTTCCGCTGCTTGACATATGGCATTGCGTTCACCCGTTCCGATAGCGCGTCCCAGCTTTCGCTGCTGTACGCGCACAGGCAGCGGTCCATCGATATCGTTATATAAAACACCGCGCCCAGCTCCTCCCGGAGCTTTGCGGGCATGAACAGCCTTCCCTTGCTGTCAAGAGAATGCTGGTACTCCCCAGTCATCAAAATGCCCTCCCCCTATCGTGGGACATCTCACCATTTTGCCCCACTTTCTGCCACTTTGATATATATTATAGGGTGGCATAAACAAAAAAGCAAGCGAAACTTTTTGTAAGTTTTTGACATTTTCCTTATCAAAATCGGTAAAAAAAGTGCCCACCCAAAGTCTTGTGTTTTGGGTGGGCTGACTGTTATGTATATTGTGTCGGCAGTGGAAATTATTCCTCCTCGCCGCGCTGGATAGTTTCGACTCCGGTGAGCTTCACGGCGTTCTCCTTCGGCTCCTGCGGCTGACCGCCGCCCAGAGAGCGGAAGGAATTATGCGCGTTCTGTATCGTTGCGAGCGCGGCGTTCATGCTCTCTTCGGTCTGGCGCATGATGTTGTCCACATACTCGCTCGCGACGCGGCGCAGCTGGCTCGACTTTGCCTCGGCGGCAGAGATCATCTCCGCGCTCTTGGCTCTCGCCGTGCGTATGACCTCCTGCTCCTCTATCATGGCGCGCGCCTGCTCCTCGGCGCTCTTGCGCAGCGCCTCGGCCTCGCGCTTGGCGTTGCCGATAAACTCGTCCCTTGCCGAGACGAGCCTCTGCGCCTCGGCGATGGAGGACGGGAGATTCGCCTTTATTTCGCTTATAATGTCTATGGCTTTCTCGCGCTCGATAATGCACTTGTCGTTGCCGAGGGGAACGCCCCAAGCTTCCGTCACCATGCCGTACAGGATATCAAGCAGCTCTATAACGTCGTTATTGTTGGCCATGCGAGGACTACCTCCATTGTTTGGCTTTTTCTTCTATATCGGGGATGATCGCGTCCGGCACGAGTCCCTTGAGCTCCGCGCCGTACTGGGCTACCTCCCGCACTATTGAGGAGCTGAGGAAGGTGTACCGCTCGCTCGCCGTGAGGAACATCGTCTCGACCGCGGGGTTCAGGCATTTGTTAATCATGTTCATCTGAAACTCATAGTCAAAGTCCGAGGCGGCGCGCAGGCCCTTGACGACCACGGGCTTCTCAAAGCGGCGCACATACTCTGTGAGCAGGCCGTCATAGCTGTCCACCCGCACGTTCTTGTACCCCTCAACGGCGCGTCGCGCCATACTGAGCTTCTCTTCGAGCGTGAACATAGGTGATTTCTTCGCCGCGTTGTGCATCACGCAGACGACAACCTCGTCAAATATCTCTGCCGCGCGGCAGATTATATCGACATGGCCGAGAGTGATCGGGTCAAAGCTGCCCGGGCAGATCGCAGTAGTCATCAAAGGCTGTCCTTTATATACACGGTAAGTTTTACCCTGCCGTAGTTATACTCTTTCTTTTTTCTGTAAGGAACGCGCATATCCGGAAGCGTCTTCTCCCGGCGCGACTCGCATAATATTATACCACCATCCGACAATATGTCAACCGAATTGATGGTTTCCAGCACGGATTCGTACAGTCCCGAGTCATAAGGCGGGTCGACGAAAACGAGGTCGAACTTCCCGCAGTGCCGCAGATAGCCCAGCGCGTCCTGCTGCAAGACCGCCGCCGTGAAGCCGCAGGTCTTGAGGTTCTCCTTGACTATCTTCACTGCCGCCGTGTTCTCGTCTATGAACACGGCCTCCGCCGCGCCCCGGCTGAGGCACTCTATGCCGAGCTGACCGGTTCCCGCAAAGAGGTCGAGCACACGCCGTCCCTCAATGTCGAACTGGATGATGTTGAAAACCGATTCCTTCACGTTGTCGGTCGTCGGGCGGATGTCATAATTTTCCGGCGTCTTGAGCCTGCGCCCGCGCGCCGTGCCTGTTATCACTCTCATTGTTCCTTCTCCTCGCTCTCTTCGCTGCGGAAGTATGCGTATATCGCCGCGGCGGTGTTCCGCGGCACAACGAGCGCCAACTGCTCAACGCTCGCCTCGCGTATCGCTTTGACGGACTTGAAGTATTTCAGCAGATCTCCTCTCCGCTTCTCGCCGACGCCCGGTATCGCGTCAAGCTTCGATGCGTAGCTCTCGTTTCTCAGCGAGCGCTGGTACTCTATCGCGAAGCGGTGCGTCTCCTCCTGTATAGAGCCGACAAGTGCGAACACCGCCTGATTGGTCTTTATGCCCGTCTCATGCCCGGCGGAGTCTATCAGCGCCCTTGTGCGGTGGCGGTCGTCCTTGACCATGCCGAACACCGGGACTGTAATACCAAGGTCGCGCAGCGCCCGCTCCGCTGTCGCGGCATGCTTGTCGCCGCCGTCGATGAGCAGCAGGTCGGGCAAAGTTGAGAACTTCTCATCGCCCTCCTTGTAGTGGCTGAAGCGCCTGTATACCGCCTGATACATGCTCGCGTAGTCGTCCGGTGCGTCAAGCCCGCGTATGCGGAATTTTCTGTAATCGCGCTTGAGGGGCTTGCCGTTTATATGCACCGTCATCGCCGCGACTATGCCTGTCGAGCCGAGGTTCGATATATCGAAGGCCTCTATGCGCTTCGGGAAGTCCCGCAGCTCCAGCGCCTTCTGCAGCCATTCCAGCGTCTTTGACCGCCGCTGCTCGGCGGTCGTGCGCCGCTGTATCTCCTCTCGCGCGTTGAGCGCGGCGCTTTCGATAAGCCGCATGCGCTCTCCGCGCTGCGGCGTGTCTATATACATTCTGCGCCCGGAGACCTCGCTCAGGAGACGCTCAAGCTCCTCCCGGTCGTCTATCGCGCATGGCAGCAGCACCGACTTCGGCCATCCGCCGCGGTGCGCCGTATAATACTGCCGCACAAGGTCGGACACGGCCTCGCCATCGTCCTCAAGCGGCTCATCCATCATCTCGACGTCCTTGCCCACAAGGCTCCCATCAACGAAGTGCAGCACCGCAAAGCAGGTCTTGGCTCCGCGGCAGAAGCCTACCGCGTCGGTGTCGGCAAAGGCCGTGGCAATGACACGCTGCTTGTTCGTCAGCCCCTCTATCGCGCGCAGCCTGTCGCGCAGCTCGGCGGCGCGCTCGAATCGCAGCTCTTCCGCCGCCTGCTCCATCTGGCTTCGCAGCTCATCCGTGAGCTCCTTGCTCTTGCCGTCGAGTATCATCGCCGCCTGCGTTATGCGGCGACGGTAATCCTCCGCACTGCTGTCCTTCAGGCACCAGCCCGCGCAGCTGCCCATGTGGTAGTTGAGGCAGGGGCGCTCCTTGCCGATATCCCGCGGGAATTTCCGCGAGCAGTCCGGCAGCAGCAGCGCTTTTGATATCGTGCTTATAATGTCGTAGGTCTGGCTGCGCCCGCCGAAGGGGCCGAAGTATTTTGCCCCGTCCTTCCCCGCGCGGTTCGTCAGCGTCATTTTCGGGTACTCCTCATGCAGGTCGAGCCGGATAAAGGGGTAGCCCTTGTCGTCCTTGAGCAGGATGTTGTAGTGTGGCTTGTGCTGCTTTATGAGCGAGTTTTCCAGCACCAGCGCCTCGAACTCGCTGCCCGCGACAATGACGTTGAAGTCATGCACCTTCTCCACCATGGCCTCCACCTTCGGCAGATGCTCCCCGTGGAAATAGCTGCTGACGCGGTTCTTCAGCTTCTTCGCCTTACCGACGTATATGACCTCTCCGTGCTCGTCGAGCATGATGTACACGCCCGGCAGCAGCGGCAGATTATTTGCTTTTTCACGCAGCGAATCGAGCATGACTTTCCTCCGGCCTGCGTCAGGCCCTTGCTTCCTCCGGGGCTTTCTCCTGCCCCTTGATGCACCATACCGTTATCGTCACGATAACGACCACGCCGCCGATAAGCGCGAACACGCCCGGCTTCTCACCGTAGAATATCAGCACCCAGACGGGGTTGAGGAGCGGCTCCACCGCGCCGAGCAGGCTGCAGGCAAGCGGCGGGCAATATTTAGTAGACTTCACATAGAGTATATATGCGATGCCGAGCTGGAACACGCCGAGTACAAGTATGCCCGCAGTCGCCGTGAGCGTAAACTCCGGTTTAGTTATTATTATAGACGGCAGCCCTATCAGGAACGTGAGAAACTGGCCGATCATTATCGCCGAGAAGCGCATCCCGCCCTCAAGGTCGCCGACCGCCATGAACATCCCGGCCATGAACATCCCCGCCGCGATGGCGACGAAGTTCCCGAGTATGTACCCCGGCTGGAGCTGGTCGAAGAAAAACAGCGCTATCCCGAAGAGCGTGAAGATAACGACCAGCAGGTCGGCCTTGCGGATCTTGTTGACGTTGATGCCGTCGTAGCGGATCTTGCCGTCGGCGATGTCGTAGAAGCGGTTGATGAGGTTGGTGATGGTCGTCTTACCGGCACCGGTGGCGCCGACAAACGCGACCTTCTGGCCCGGCTTGGCAAACACGGACACGCCGTGCAGCACCTCGTGGTCGGGCGTGTAGCCAAAGTCGACGTTGTCCATGACCAGGTCGCCGCGCAGCGGCACGTACTCGATCTCGCCGGTTGCGCGGTGCGGATGTTTCCACGCCCACATGCCGGTGTGGTGGTCGGCCTCCTCGAGTTGCCAGGTGTCGGGGTTCACCTGAGCGTTGACGAGCGTCACATAGCCTTCGTCGGCTTCGGGCTCCTCGTCGATGAGCTCAAAGATACGGTCGGCGCCGGCGAGGCCCATGACCACGGCGTTGATCTGCTGCGAGATCTGGCCGATCTGTCCGCAGAACTGCTTGGTCATGTTGAGGAACGGCACCACGACGGCGATGGACAGCGCCATGCCCGAGATGCTCAGGTTGGGCACGCCCAGCGCCAGGAAAATGCCGCCGGCCAGCGCGACCAGCACGTAGAGCAGGTTGCCCAGGTTCATAAGGACGGGCATGAGGATGTTGGCGTACATGTTGGCCTTCTGCGAGACCTCGAAGAGCTTCTCGTTGCGCTCGTCAAAATCGGCCTCGGCGGCAGACTCGTGGCAGAATGCCTTGACGACCTTCTGGCCGTTCATGACCTCCTCGATATGACCTTCGACTACGCCGAGCTCGGTCTGCTGCGCAATAAAAAAGCGCGCGGAGTTGGAGCCGAGCAGCTTGGTCATAAAGGTCATAAAGGCGACGCCTGCCACAATGACCAGGCACATCCAAACGCTGTAGTACAGCATGATAAAGAACACCGTGACGATGACGATGGTCGTCATAAGCAGGTTGGGCAGCGACTGGCTGATCATCTGGCGCAGCGTGTCGATGTCATTGGTGTAGTGGCTCATGATGTCGCCGCGCTGGTGCGTGTCGAAGTAGCGGATCGGCAGGTCCTGCATGCGGTTGAACATCTTCTCGCGCAGCTTCTCGAGTGAGCCCTGCGTGACGATGGCCATGGCGCGGTTCCAGAACAGCGAGGACAGGATGCCGACGCCGTAGATGCAGGCGAGGGTGGTCACGAGCTGTGCGATCTTGGGCTGTGCAGCTTCCCAATCGCCCGACTGCCACGATTCGCTAATAATCTGCAGGGCGCTCTGAAGGAAGGTCGCGCCGATGGAGTTGATGATGGCGCAGAGCACCACGCCGGCGACGACGAGGGGCAAAAGCACGGGGTAAAAGCCAAAGAGCGTCTTGATGAGGCGCGACATGGTGCCGCCCTTGCGGTTGAGCGCGCGCTCGGCGGTCGTTGCCTTACTCATGTGCCTCGCCTCCTTCCTGGGTCTGAGCTTGCGTTACGGATGCCTCGGTGTCGGCCTCGACGGCCTCTTCGCCCTCGGCAGACATCTTGTTCTGCGAGGTAAAGGTCTCGCGGTAGATCTCGCTCGTCTTGAGCAGCTCGTCGTGGTTACCGATCTGCGCGATACGGCCGCCCTCCATGACGATGATGCGGTCTGCGTCCTGCACGGAGCTAATGCGCTGGGCGATGATGAGCTTGGTCGTGTTGGGCAGATAGCTTGCCAGCCCTGCGCGAATCTTGGCGTCGGTCTTGGTGTCGACGGCGCTCGTGGAGTCGTCCAGGATCAAGATCTTGGGGCGACGCAGCAGGGCACGCGCAATGCACAGGCGCTGCTTCTGACCGCCGGAAACATTGGAGCCGCCCTGTTCGATCCAGGTGTCATAGCCCTTGGGGAAGCCGTCGACAAACTCGTCGGCGCAGGCCAGATGCGCGGCCTCGCGGACCTCTTCGTCGGTGGCGTTCGGGTCGCCCCAACGCAGGTTCTCGGCAATCGTGCCGCTAAACAGCACGTTTTTCTGCAGCACCATGGCCACCTGGTGGCGCAGGGCGTCCAAGTCGTAGTCGCGTACATCCACGCCGCCCACGCGCACGGTACCCTCGGTGGCGTCGTACAGGCGGGCGATGAGGTTTACGAGCGTGGACTTGGCCGAGCCGGTGCCGCCGATGATGCCGATGGTCTCGCCGCTCTTAATGTGCAGGTCGATATCGTCGAGCGCCTGGCGCTTCGCATGCGCGGAATACTTAAAGCTCACGTGGTCAAAGTCGATGGAGCCATCGGCGACCTCGAGCACGGGCTCGGCGGGATCGGCGATCGTGGGCTCGGCGGCCAGCACCTCGGTGATGCGGTGCGCCGATTCGTCGGCCATGGTCACCATGACAAAGATCATCGATAGCTGCATCAGGCTCATGAGGATTTGGAAGCCATAGGTAAAGATCGAGGAGAGCTGGCCCACGTCGAACAGCGTGCCCTGGCTCGTGATGATGAGCTTGGAGCCCAGGTAGATGATGACGACAAACGCGCCGTTGACGCAGATGTTCATCATGGGGTTGTTAAAGGCAAGCAGCTTCTCGGCGCGGGTGAAGTCCATCTGGACGTCGCGTGCGGCGGTCGCGAACTTCTCCTTCTCAAAGTCTTCGCGCACGTAGCTCTTGACCACGCGCATGCCG
>OLSQ01002137.1_pt1 | contig 14907 bp, 11 predicted proteins | sample 1672561 | NCBI WGS metagenome assembly OLSQ01 (sample SAMEA3136699, study PRJEB25190) | human gut metagenome | biome: human gut; feature: human-associated habitat; material: faeces | place: Austria | collected 2013 | reverse complement strand
TACAATCATTTCTATAGGGCGGACGCCCGACATGAAATAAGCTGCCGGAAAATACGTATATTTGTTAGCCAATCTGTACAATCCGGCAGCTTATGAATGGGCTTGGCTGAACTGTTACCTCAGTTTTACTTCATGGGAAAAGATCATATGGAACTTTTGAAGTTGATGTGGCATAATCTTAGATAGATTGAATCAATGAAAATAGAGGAGTGTAGAGTTATGACGATTTTAAATCAGTTGAACAGCACGCCCATGTACCTCATTTGTGGCGGCATCATTGCATTTGTGGCAGTTGTCTGCGTGATTTTTCTCATCAGGGCTTATCGGGCGGGCAAGGCACTGGGAATGGATGAAACGAAAATGAAACGGACCATTATTTCAAGTGCAACCTTTTCGGTACTGCCGAGTATTGGAATTTTACTGGGAGTCATTGCACTTTCCGGAAGCCTGGGAACACCGTGGCCATGGCTTCGTCTTTCCGTGATCGGGGCGCTTCATTATGAGACACAGGTAGCGCAGGCTGCAGCGGAGCAGGTGGGAATGACCACACTTTCTGCATCTGAAATGACAGCAACGTCATTTTCTACGATTGCGCTGTTGATGAGTATCTGTATTATGTGGGGCATGGTATTATCGATTTTCTTAAATAAGAAATATACACAGAAGCTCACGAAGAATTCTTCTTCCGGCAAGTCGGGATCAGCCGGTTTTGCGGATCTTGCGATGACTGCAATGTTCATTGGACTTGTGAGTACCTACATTGGCCGTTATATTGGAGGCTTTATTTCTGAAAACGGTCTGTTTACCTTTAATGGAGACATCATTCCGCTTGTGGTTATGGTGGTTTCTGCACTGGTAATGGGAATCTTCGTATTTTTGTCCGAAAAGAAAAAGCTTGGATGGGTGGACAGCTTTTCCATTGCAGGAAGTATGATTGCCGGTATGGCAGCCGCTGTGATTGTCGGGCTGATCTGAGCCTGAATTTTATGATCCTGTGTAACTATTCAGTACAGGTCGAAGCACATGCTGCCAAGACCGTACGAATATGATTCAATAGTGCAAAATCCCATCAGCGAAGCTGTTTTTAAGTGGATTTTGCATCGTAACTGTGAAGGTACTGAACAGTTACAATAGATATATCCATAACAGCAGATACATAGAAGTGAGCAGTAATTTTAAGAAGGGACACGAAAATTATGGAAGAAAATAAAACAAGTACGTGGGAAGAATACCGGAAACGCACACATGTAATTGGAAGAGTAGTAAGTGCCGTGACACTGGTTATGCTGGTAGGGGCACCGTTTCTGATGGGAAAAATTTTAGGAGCTTATCCGGATCTTGGAGCGGTGGCAAGGGCCTTTTTATCGGTAGGGTTGGTATGGCTTGTAAGCAGTGTGGCAGAATTTTTGATCTATACACCGATGCTGGGTTCCGGTGGCGGATACCTTGCATTTATTACAGGAAACTTAATTAATATGAAGATTCCGTGTGCAGTCAATGCACGTGACATGGTGGGTGCGAAGACCGGAACACCGGAAAATGAAATCATTTCTACGATTTCCATCGCAATCTCATCCCTCGTCACGATTCTGGTTCTGGCAGCCGGCGTCCTGTTAATGGTTCCGCTGCAGCCGGTTTTACAGAGTGAAGTATTGCAGCCGGCGTTTGAAAACGTGGTTCCGGCGTTATTTGGAGCGATGGCCTATAAATATTACCGTAAGAATATGCATATAGCCGTATTCCCGCTTGTGTTGATGAGTGCGTTATTTATTTTTGTGCCGGGACTGATCGGATCGACCAGCTTTATGATTATTCCGTCCGGTGCAGTTGCTATTCTGGCAGCGTGGATTTTCTTTAAGAAGGGAAAGAAAGACCAGGCAGAGTAGAGATATTATTCTGACCAGATTCAGGTTGAGAATTTTGAATAGTTACACTCATTTATTGATAGAGCAGGAAAGGTAACTGCAATAAAAAGAAACGGTTACGAAGAAAGAAGGAAAGAGAATTATGAAATATGTAGGATTGGTTTTACTTGGAATACTTCTGATCATCATTTTATTGTTACTGATTGCAATAATCCGGACACTTCTGATGCCGGACAAAGCTTCCGATTATCAGCCGGAAGCAGATGAAAAAGAGGCACTCCGGCTTGCCGAAAAGCTTTCCAGGATGGTACAGTGTGACACGACCTCTCATGCCGGAGTAGCAGAAATGGAGAAGTATCTTGGATTTCATAAGGTTTTAGAGGAGCTCTTCCCCTTGGTACATAAAGAGCTTCAGAAAACCGAAATAGATGGAAATCTGTTATATTACTGGAAGGGAAAATCGTCCGAAAAGCCGATCCTTCTGATGAGTCATCAGGATGTCGTTCCGGCAGAGGGAGAGTGGATTCATGCTCCTTTTTCCGGAGATATTGCAGATGGTAAGGTATGGGGACGAGGTACGGCGGATACGAAGTGTACGGTAATGGCTTTTCTGGAGGCAGTGGAAGAACTGCTTGCGGAAGGCTTTGTGCCGCCGACGGATGTGTATCTGGCATCCTCCTGTACTGAAGAATGGGCAGGAGACGGAGCACCGAAGCTTGTAAAGGAACTGCAGCGAAGAGGAATCCGGCTGTTCCTTCTGTGTGACGAGGGTGGAGCCATCATTACGGAACCCGTTGGAGGAATTCATGGAAACTTTGCAATGGTGGGTGTCTTTGAGAAGGGCAAAGCCGACGTGAAGTTTACTGCAAAAAGTAATGGAGGACACGCCAGTGCACCGTCCAAGGGAACACCGATTGCACGCCTCTCCGCTTTTGTAACTGAAGTAGAGAAGCATTCACCGTTTCGTAAGAAGATGCTTCCGGAGGTTTCTGCCATGTTTACTTCTCTGGCACCATATGCCTCTTTCGGGTTAAAGCTGGTGCTTGGAAATATATGGCTGTTTAAGCCGCTCTTAAAAGCGGTACTTCCGAAGATCAGTGCACAGGCAGGAGCTATGCTGCAGACGACAATTGCATTTACCATGCAGTCCGGTTCCGATGCATATAATGTGATTCCGCAGGAAGCAACCCTTGGAGCCAATATGCGCTTTATTCCCCATCAGGGAGAAAAGGAAAGTCTTGAAATTATCAGGAATCTGGCTTCCAAATACGGTTTAGAGACGGAAATTATCCATTCCAATGACTATACAAAGCCTGTAGATATCCATGGTGAGGGGTATCGAATGATGGAACAGGTGATTGCACAGACCTTTCCGGGACTGCCATCCAGCCCTTATGTAATGACCGGGGCTACCGATGCACAGTTCTATAGTCCGGTATGTGACAACTGCATCCGCTTTGCACCTGTGGTTTTCGGACCGGAGCAGATGAAGGGCATGCATGGCCTGAACGAGTGCATTGAATATAACTGCCTGCCCGGTGCGGTGCAATTCTATAAGAATCTGATCCGCGCGGAGAAGTAATTATTCAATTTATTTGCCGGGGATGAGCAGTTTTATCCTTCCGGCGTTACTTCTTGTTTCCGGAATTCTGTTCTTTGCGGAGAGAAAGGAGGCAGCAGAATGAGTACACCAATGCTTGCAGCCGCCATTGTGTTATCTGCGGCGATTACGTTCGGACTTCGAGCCCTGCCGTTTCTGATTTTTTCCGGAGAAAGGAAAATGCCGGACTGGCTGCAAAAGCTGGGGGAAATGCTTCCTTCCGCAATTATGGCGGTTCTGATTATTTATTGTCTGAAGGATGTACCCGATGATTTTACCGGAGTCGGTATTCAGAAGCTGCTTGCGGTACTGGTTGTAGTGATCAGCTATCATTTTAAGAGAAGTACCTTTTTAAGCATCTTTCTTGGAACTGCGGCGTATATGCTGTTGCTGCACTTCTGCTGAGTGTTTACGGATGAACCCGGGTGCAGCGGTTACACTCAGCGTAATCCCATTTGGATCCCGGAAATTAGTGGTTGCTGTTTCCGAGTGCATTCTTTATAATAAAGGATGAAATCATACAAAGGGGATCAGACCGCGTGCAGGTATCGGAAAATTAATCAGACCATTAACGGAAGTCAAATATTTAAATGCGGATAATGTCAGCAGATATCGCTGCATTATGCGCATTTTTTTTGAAAGCTATGAAAAACTGAAATACTGGCTGTATCAGGAGGAAGTACTGGAAGAAATGAGGAAGGATCCGTTTTTTAGGGACTATACTCCTGAGCAGTGCCAGCAGGATCTGACGATGCTGGCTGAGTGGAAGAACCTGAATACCATTCAGGATACCAAAAAGGTCTCATCCATTGAGGAATTCAAGAACAGGAAATACCGGTATCAGATGTCAGAATACAGCGTAGAGATTGAGCGTCTGGTATTGCGTCTTGAAAATCTGCTGGTGGAAGGGGCTTCCCTGGAACCAACTCTGCTTGAGCGGATCCGGAGAAATATTGAAAAGTTTCCGGAAATGGAACAGAAGGACAACAGTGAAGTCTATACCTGGTGGAACGACCTTAACAATGATTTTGTGAGACTGAATCAGAACTATCAGGATTATATCAGGGATCTGAACAGTGTGAAGGCAGAAGAAATGATGCGGACCAAGGAATTTCTGGTGTTTAAGGATCGTCTGATTGAATATCTGAGAAATTTCATCAAAGGGCTGCAGCGAAATGCCGGTGTCATTGAAGAAAGTCTGCAATCACTGGACACAGAACTCAGGGAGAAGGTATTCCGGAAGATTATTGAATTCGAAATACTGATTCCGCGTATGGATACAGAAATTACGGAGAAAATGCTCGAACAGAAGATACGGGGGCGCTTTCAGAGCATTTACGACTGGTTTGCCGGCGCCGGAGATCAGGAGAATGAAGCGGCGAGGCTATTTGATGCAACGAACGAAATTATACGGAGAATTACCAGATATGCCGCTCAGTTAAGTGAAAAGAATGCTTTGGGAGCTAACCGCAAGGAGGAATATCGCAAGGTTGCGGATCTTTTTATGCGATGTGAGGATATCAATGAGGCACATAAGATGTCGGCGATGGTATTTGGAATGGAACGTCCTTTTCATATTTCCGGAGATCCGGAACGGGAAACAGACAGCATGAATGGAGGAGTTTACGAAGAACAGCCAATCTGTGTGGAGCTGAAGCCGAGAATCCGCTCTTACCGTGAGAAGACCAACCGGAGCGCCATTATGGAAAACACCCGGATGAAGCAGGAAACCAGACAGAAAATGATAGAACAGCAGAAAGAAGAGATGAAGAAAATCCGGCTTCTGGAAAAGAATGGAGAAATTGACTTTTCGGATCTGCCGGTTTTAGAGCCAAGGATCCGGGAAATTTTACTGAAGTGGATTTCCGATGCCATGGAGTCGGCAGACTTTTCGGCAAGAACGGATGATGGACGGAGATATCGTCTTGAGCGAAGCAGTACGAATGAAAAGTGTGTGGTTCACTGTGAGGATGGAAACTTCACAATGCCTAAGATGAGGATTGCTTTTGAGGGAGAGAACGTATGAAGGAACTGGAAATGCTGCTGAACCAGCGCTGGATTCTCAAAGCCGAGGATAAGGAATTGTATTACAGGGTCAGGGATTCAGTCGGAGAGCTGCGGAAATACTGTACAGAGAAGCTGGGCTGTCAGATCCTGGACAATTCCCTGATGATTAAAATGGAGAAGATACCGGTTGTTCCGGAAGCCTTTATGGGAATCCGGGAATTTACTTCACGGGAGGAGTATGTGTACCTGTGCATTTTATTAATGTTTCTGGAGGATAAGGATGCACAGGAGCAGTTTATTCTTTCCCAGCTGACAGAATATCTGTCCGCACAGCTCCCGGGAGAGCTTAGTGACTGGACGGTTTATACGAACCGGAGAAGACTGATCCGTGTACTTCGGTATGCGGTAAGTCAGGGGATTCTGGGGATAACGGATGGAGCTGATGAACTGTTTATGGACGATGCCGGCGGTGAGGTGTTATATGAGAATACCGGTGCTTCCCGGTATTTTATGAGAAACTTTCCCAAGGACATCATGGGTTATGGCAGTTCGCTGGATTTTAGGGACAGTGAATGGTTCGATGTGGATGAAGACAGGGGGTTTGCCAGAAGGCATCGTGTTTACAAGCGTCTTTTATTTGCACCTGCCATGTATCGTGAGGACGGATCGGAGGAGGATTTTGAATATCTGAAATATTATGGGCGAAGACTTGGAGAAGAGCTCGAGAAGCTGTTTGACTGTCATGTTCATATTCATCGGGGGAGCGCTTATCTGATATCCGGGGAGGACTGCAGAATGGGAACGACATTTCCGGGCAACAACTCGCTGGCAGATATTATTCTGCTGTGTGCGGCACTGGTCAGAAAGAAAATCGTACAGCAGGAGTGGACAGTTTCCAAAGATGAAATGGGACTGGTGGATAAAATTGAATTCGAAGCATTGCTTAAGGATGTGAAGAAGCAGTTCGGCTCCGGATTTTCGAAGAACTACAGGGAAATGCCGGAGGGAGAGTTTGTGAGGACCATTATGGATGAAATGGAGCGATGGATGTTTATCCGGTGCGAGGATGAGCTGCATCAGGTGAAGCTTTGTCCGCTGATGGGAAAAATCGAAGGGACATACCCAAAGACTTACGCAGGAGGAAACGAAGATGAACAGTAGATGGCAGGCAGGTAAGATTGGTCTGATCAATTTCTGGTATTATGATGAACAGGAATTTCCGTTTGTAAAAGGAAGAATGCTGCTGCGTGGATCGAACGGCTCCGGCAAATCGGTCACCATGCAGAGCGTGGTTCCGCTTCTCCTGGATGGAAACATGAGTCCGGAGCGTCTGGATCCCTTCGGCTCCAAAGACCGTAAGATGAGCAGCTATCTGTTGGAAGAAAATGACGGTCGGGAAGAGCGGACAGGCTATCTTTACCTTGAGTTTAAAAGAAAAGACAGTGATATTTATTTTACAATAGGAATGGGGATTCGTGCCAGAAGAGGAAAGCCTCTTGATAAATGGTATTTCAGTCTGACGGATGGACGCCGTGTCGGAAAGGATTTCTTCCTGTATAAGGACATGGGAGAGAAGGTCACGCTTTCGCGAAGGGAGCTGGAATATCGTGTCGCAGACGGTGGAAAGGTGTTTGACCGTCAGGTGGAGTATATGGACTACGTTAACCGGCAGATCTTTGGCTTTGAGACGCTGGATGAATATAAGGAAATGCTGGATCTGCTGATCCAGCTGAGAACGCCTAAGCTTTCCAAGGATTTCAAGCCTTCGGTTATTAATGATATCCTGAGTGATTCGCTGCAGCCTCTTTCCGATGAGGATCTGCGTCCAATGTCAGAAGCCATCGAAAATATGGATACCATGAACATGAATCTGAAAAGCCGCAGGGAAGCCAGACAGGCTGCGGAGAAGATCCATGTGATTTATCATAAATATAATAAGCTGCTGCTGTGGGATAAGGCAGAGCATCTTCTGCAAAGTGAACAGAGACTGCAGAAGACGCTGGAGGAGCAGAAGCAGTATGAGGAGCAGTATCGGAGCTGCTGCAGCAGAATTGAGGAGCTGGATCAGGAGATCCGGCAGATTAATGAAAAGAAGGAGACCCTGGAAAAGGAAAGGGAATCCTTAAATAAAAGTGATGCGGTTGCGTTGAAGATGCGCGAAACGCTTCTTACAGGAGAGATTGAACAGAATGACAGGAATCTTAAGGATAAAAAACGCTTTCTTACTGCGAAGGAAGAGCAGTGCCGGGATGCAGAACGGCAGATCCGGGACGAAGAAGACCGGAAATACCGGAAGGAAACGGAATTAAAGGAAATCCTCAATGAAATGCAGGATGAGGCGGAGCAGATGGCCTTCCAGGAGTTTGCCTTTATGAGGGAGGAATTGGTGGAGCATCTGGAGAAAGGCTATAAATTTGAGCTTCACCGCCAGCAGTTTGAGCATACAAAACAGAAGATTGCAGAAGGGGAGGAGCTTCTTTCAAGGCTGCAGCTTCTGAACAGACAAAAGGAAGAGATGATTCAGAAAAGGGAACGGCAGATCCGGGAGCTGGATGCCATTCAAAGAAGACTTTCCGAATGGGAGGGTGCCCTTTTGCAGGCCGGGAATGAATGGAAGGAAGAGGTGTTCCGATGGAATAAGAGCAATACGGAGCTGAAGCTGGATCATGATCTGTTAAGAGAACTGGCTTCATTTGCAGAGAACTATGAAGAAACCTCAGATTTTGCAGTGATCCGGAATAAGGTTTCGGCACCATGGATTCAGGGAAATCAGCTTATTTCCAACCTGCTCCATGAAAATTGTACGATGTATGAAACACTTGGAGAAGAATTAAAGGAAGCAGAGAGGGAGCTTATTGATTGGGAAAACCGCAGGGAACCGCAGCCGGTACGGTCAGAGGCAGTGCTTCGGAACAGACAGAGACTTGAAGAAGAAGGCATACCTTATCAGGAATTCTATAAGCTGCTGGAATTTGGTTCAAAGCTCAGTGAGGAGGAGTGTAATCATCTGGAAGAAGCCCTCTTACAGATGGGCATTCTGGATGCGGTTGTGGTGGAAGAGCAATACCGGGATCAGGTGCTAAGACCGGTAAAGGGATGTGAGGATCATTACCTTTTCACCGGCAAAACGACTTCCGGACAGAGCCTTCTGGATGTGCTGGAGCTGAATGAGGAGGTCAATGATATTTTCTCCAATCAGAGACTTACCGGAATCCTTAGTAATATTGCCTATGATGGGGAGGGTGTAATTTCTGTTGCAGCGGATGGAACCTATCGTATGGGAGTACTTGCAGGAACCGTGACAGGAGAGCATCAGGCAGGTTTCCTTGGAACGAAAGCGAGGGAGAGAAACCGGAAGGCGAAGATGGCAGAATGCAGGAGCAGGATTGCTGCGCTGGAAGAACAGCTTCAACAGCTGGCGGAAGAAAAGGATCAGTTATTGAAGCGTAAGGAGATTTTGCAGAAAGAATATGATGCCTTTCCGGAAGATGATAAGCTGCGGACCGCACTCCGGCAGCTGCAGGCGGAGGAAAGAAAGCAGGAGCTGCTTCAGGCGGAAAATGATCAGCTGGGAGAAGAGCTTACTGCCTTTATGGAACAGATCAAGGAGCTTAAGAGAGCAGCAGTGGAAATTGCGGAAAAGCTTTATCTTACCTGTTCCCATGAAGTGTTTGCGGATGCCAAAAGGGCAGCGCAGGAGTATGATAAGGCTCTTATTTCCTGCAAATCCACCCATGAGATGCTGCTTAGGAGTGTCGAATATCTAAGAGATCTCAAGGTGGGTCAGGAGAATCTGCTTCAGGACATGGATCAGATCCGTTATGATATCCGGGATATCGAAAGGCTGCTCAGGACACAGGCAGAGGAAAGAGCCTCCATACAGGAGCAGCTGAAGCTGACAGATTATGAAGCTATTAAGGATCGTCTGGATGCATGTATTCTGTGGCTGAATTCCTATCCGGAACGGCTTGAAAAATGTCTGGATGAACGTTCCATGCTGAATGCCGGAGCGCAGCAGAATCAGGATAAGCAGAAGGAAAATGCAGGAAAACTTGAGGAACTGGAAAAAAGGGTTTCTTATTATACAGCCTGCTTTGAGGAAGAGAAGAAGCTTCAGTATGCAGCGCTTCCACAGGAGCTTCCGGAGGATGCACGTCATATCAGTGAGTATCTTTCAGTAGATGTAAGGAATCTGAATAAGGAGGATGTCATCCGTGACCTGAACCGGATCTATTTTGAAAACCGTGGATTTCTGACGGATTATCAGCCTACGCAGACGGAACTGTTCGCCGGTCTGGATGAACAGGGCAGTATAGACGGTTATTCGGCTAAGAGAACGGACATTCAGGCACGGTATCAGGGAACCCGGATCTCCTTTGACAGTCTGCTTGCCCATCTGGATGAGGATATACAGGAGCTGGAAACCCTGATTAAGGACGGAGACAGGGAGCTGTTCGAGGATATCCTCGCGAATACGGTAAGCCGCAAAATCCGGGGAAAAATCAATGCCTCTAATACATGGGTACAGAAGATGAATGCGCTCATGGACCGGATGGATACGTCGAGCAGTCTGAAGCTGAATCTCCGCTGGAGAAGTAAAACGGCTGAAAAAGAGGATCAGATGGATACCAGGGAGCTGGTTGAGCTGTTAAAGAAGGATTATCGTCTGATGAGTGAAGAGGAAGCCTCAAGACTATCTGCCCATTTCCGATCCAAGGTGGAGGAGGCCAGAAGAAATGCCCGGGACAGCGGAGGTATGATTTCCTTCTATCAGATCATGAAGGAAACACTCGATTACCGTAAATGGTTTGAGTTCCAGCTGTTTTCGCAGAAGAACGGGGAACGGCAGAAGGAACTGACGAACAGTGTATTCGGCACCTTCAGCGGTGGTGAAAAGGCGATGTCCATGTATGTACCACTGTTTTCGGCAGTTGTGGCGAAATATCAGGGAGGAAGGGAAGATGCGCCACGGCTGATCTCACTGGATGAAGCATTTGCCGGTGTGGATAACCGGAATATCCGGGATATGTTCCGGCTGATGACACAGTTTGAATTTGATTTTATCATTAACTCACAGGTTCTCTGGGGAGACTGCGACACCCTGGATGCACTTGCTATTTACCAGCTGATCCGTCCGGAAAATGCAAAATTCGTTACAGTAATGCCCTATTTATGGAATGGCAGCAGCAGGGAGCTTCTGGAGGATGAGGAAAGTGTGGAAGAATGCGCATCAGAGCTTGTCTGATTGGAATGAGACTGTCCGGAGCTTATATGGCATGTGGAACAATACATTCAGAAAGGCAAAACGGAGATGCTCATGGAACAGGAACAGTTAAAAAGAGAATGTATCAATTATTTTAAACAGCATACGATCTGGAAGAAAGTATTTAACGGATTTCGTAACAAATATCGTTCCTATGGAAAATTTTCAGGAACGGTGGTGCTGAAAAATCTGTCGGCGGAGGATATTGAGGAGCTGGAAGGCTTTTTCGGAATGAATTTCCATGGGAAAAAGAGCGTGTCGGTTTCTGCTGACCGGTTTTGTAAGGCACTGTCACACAGCAAATACGGTTCTGTGACACCGGAAGAGATTCTGACGGATTTCTTCGGAGAAAAGTTACTGGGGATTGCACAGGAGAAGGAACGGAAAGATCGGATTCTCAATGAAATCCGGTGTGAATACAGGAAAGCCTTTGAAAATACGCCGGCGGGCTCATGTCTTTTGTGGATTGAGGAGCTTGTGCGGATGCCGGGAGCCGAATCGGATCTTACGGAATGGAAGCGTCAGCTATGGCTTAGTGCAGATATCTGTAATTCCCTTCCGTACCGCCAGAGCCGGAAAGTATATCTCGCAGTCTATGCTGCAGAACGGACCGGGAATCCCCATGCCTTTGATCATGGAACGAGGGACGGCCATCTTCTCGAACAGATCATTGAGAAGGATCTGGAGCTGCGGAACCGGAAGGTAGAGTTAAGTGAAGCTTTTCCGGCATACAAAAGACAGAAGAGCTATCTGCTTGCAGGACTTCTGATTGATGATGTATCCAATTATGCGCTTCTTTCCGGTGTTCATGCTGTGAAGAAAGACGGAGTATATCACCGTGGGATGGAAGGGTTTTGCGCAGAACAGAATATGGTTCAGGTTCCGCTTGCCGTGTTAAGTGAGTGGGAGCGTATGGAATGTGATCATAATGAAATATGGATTGTGGAAAATCCTTCTATATTTGCAAGATTGTGTGGAGAATATCCCTGTATGTGCATGAACGGACAGCCAAGGCTTGCCGGTTTACTGGTATTGGATCTCCTTGCGGAAGCCGGAACCGTTATCCACTATGCCGGAGATCTGGATCCGGAGGGGCTTCTGATTGCACAGAAGCTGTCACAGTATTATAAGGGAGCCTTTTATTACTGGCACATGACAGAAGAGGATTACCATATGTGCAGATCAAAGGAGGCACTTTCGGAACGGAGAATCGGAATGCTTCAGAAGATTACGGATCCGCAGCTTCTCCCTGTTGCACGTGCGATTGCAGAGTATGGAATGGCCGGCTATCAGGAAAAGATAGATTATAGAGGAAGGTAAGCATCCATGGTGGAATAATAGTAATTATTTAGTAGACAGATAAAAACGGCTTTTGGTACAATTAAGCGGATCCTTTTATAAAGCTGTTTTCGTGTCCGCAATGGCTCTGGACAGTCAGATACCGGCGTGAATACGTGATCAATATGGAAAGGGAGCAGACGGCATGTTTTCCGATGAAGAACTGTACAGGCAATATTTAAACGGAAAGGAAGAGGGACTTGACAGCCTGATGCAAAGGTATGGCAACTCTCTGACTTTATATATTAATGGTTACCTGCATGATTTGCATGAGGCGGAAGACCTGATGATCGAGGTTTTTGCTTATGTGTTTACGAAAAAGCCGCATATACGGGATGGAGGACTCAAGGCATATTTGTACAAGGCGGCCCGGCATATGGCACTAAGGCATAAAAGCAGATTGCACAGAGTCTTTTGTCTGGAAGATCTGTCTGAGGAGCCGGAAGAAAAAATACTGGTGGAGGAGGTCATCCGGACGAAGGAGCGTAACCGGATCCTTCATTTATGTATGAGTGAGTTAAATCAGGCTTACCGGGAGGTTCTGTACCTGGTTTATTTTGAAGATATGAGCTATCGGCAGGCAGCCCAGGTTATGAATAAGAACATTAAGCAGGTTACCAATCTGGTGTACCGGGGAAAGGAGAGCCTGCGGAAGCTGCTGGAACGGGAGGGAATTTCAAATGCGGAGTAATGAGGAACGTGTTGTTGAAGTAAAGCGCCGGATAGAACAGAAGAAGAGGAAGGACAGGCTGCAGCGGAGCCGGATGGTTATGGCTTTGGCCGTGGCGGCAAGCCTTCTGCTGATTGTCGGTCTTTCCGTTTATATGCCGGGATTTACTGGGCAGCTCAGTGCAGACAGCTATTCACACTATGAGATGACGGCAAGCATCTTTCATAACAGCCTGTCCTATATTATTGTAGGACTGGCTGCCTTTATTCTTGGTGTGGGTGTTACGATTCTCGGTGTTCGTATCCATCACCTGAATAAGACACAGCAGAGTGCCATGGACAAGGAGGATGAAGAGGATGGAGCTGATTGAAAATGTACTGCAATTTCTGGTTACGCTGCTTGGCTTCTGTCTTTCGGTGAGCTATTATCGCCGGAGAGGAAGACAGGCATATTTTCTGCTCGCCTGTTTTTATGGCTGCTTTGCGTTGGGCTCCCTTTACTGGACGCTTTATCTCATTCTGTTTTCAAAAACGCCCCAGGTGTTCTATGTATCAGAGTTTGGATGGATTGCAAGTATTATCTTTCTTCGTATTCTACAATATACTCTGTCAGATGAAACAGAACGTACCTTTCCGTGCCGGACAGCATGGATTTCAGTATTGCTCGGCGCCTTTTTGTGTGTATTTTACTGTTTTTACGGGGATATTCTGTCAAACCTGCTCTGGTGTGGAATGATGATGGCCATTTCCTATTGCTCTGTCCGGGGACTTATTTTCACAAGAAAACAGGTAGGAGTGACACGCATCAGACAGTACTTTCATATAGGGGTTCTCTGGTATATTGCCGCAGAATATGCCTTATGGACAACAGGCTGCTTCTTTAGCAGTAATTCTATAGGAAATCCATATTTCTGGATGGATATTCTGCTGACAGGCAGTCTGCTGGGATTATTTCCGGCAACGAGAAAGGCGGTGGAAGCATGACTTACATAGAAAATGTATTTATCTGTATGGTATCACCGTTGCTGATTGCCGCGCTCTGTATGGGGAAAAAGCAGCTCCGCTTCTTCCTGTTTTGCATTGCCGGGATGGGAGTGTGCCTGTTTTCTGCCTATATTAGTACCTTCTTTGCTGCAATTTATCAGTCAGATGAGCTGGCGGCTGCTGTGGAAATTGCTCCGGTGACGGAGGAAGTGATGAAGCTTCTTCCACTTCTGTTTTATCTGCTGGTGTTTGAACCGGAACCGGTACGCATCAAACATGCAGCGATTACCATTGCGGTTTCTTTTGCAACATTTGAAAACATCTGTTATTTGACCCAGAATGGAGCAGGTCATTTTTCACTGATTTTCTTCCGGGGATTTGGAACGGGAGCGATGCATGTCGTCTGTGGTGTGATTGTTGGAGCCGGACTTGCATATGCGTGGCAGCGCACATGGCTGAAGGTGGCCGGAACCTGTGGACTATTAGGGGCTGCCATCACGTTTCATGCGATCTATAATCTTCTGATTTCCTATGGCAGCACGGCACAATATATTGCCTACATTTTGCCGATTCTTATGATGGCAGTTGGGAAAGCAGTTTTTGGAACAAAAAGGGTGTGATCGCTGACCTTTTTATCCGCCTCAGTGCAGCATTTCTCAGTCCGGAGGATTCCGAACTCTTCGTAGTCTGGAGATTTCTGAACTCTACGCAGGTTGGAGACTTCCGAATTCTTTCATATGGACATAAAACAGAGAAAAACAGGAATAAAGTCCAAAAATATCCGGAAGCCAGAAGGAAATACGGAACAGAGCCGATGAGAATGGACATAAAGCACAGAAAAAGCAGGAAAAAGTCCAAAATCATCCGGAAGCTAGAGGGAAATACGGAGCCAGGCAGGAGAAAATGGACATAAAGCACAGAAAAAGCAGTAAAAAAGTCCAAAATTGTCCGGAAGCTAGAGGGAAATACGGAGCCGAGCAGATGAAAATGGACATAAAGCCGAGAAAAAGCAGTAAAAAAGTCCAAAATCATCCGGAAGCCAGAGAGAAATACGGAGCTGAGCAGGAGAAAATGGACATAAAGCACAGAAAAAGCGTAAAAAAGTCCAAAAACATCCGGAAACCAGAGGGAAATACGGAGCCAGGCAGGAGAAAATGGACATAAAGTCGAGAAAAGCTGTA
>OLSQ01002136.1_pt1 | contig 14927 bp, 13 predicted proteins | sample 1672561 | NCBI WGS metagenome assembly OLSQ01 (sample SAMEA3136699, study PRJEB25190) | human gut metagenome | biome: human gut; feature: human-associated habitat; material: faeces | place: Austria | collected 2013 | reverse complement strand
CGTTCACGGGTGGTTGTCCACCTATGAACGGCTTGTAAATTCTCAAAATTTTTTTTAGTCCCTACTTGACACAAGAAGATCTGTCCCGACTGGGACGAGATTATCTGGAAACCAGCAATTTCATCGAGACTATCTTCCTGTTTTTGGGTGTGCGTTTTATTTCGGTGAATGACCATTTTGATACCAATGAGGAGCACAACGGAAACAAGGAACTGGAAATCGCGCTGAAGAACCTGGTCAATGATATGTAAGTTCCGTATGAAATTCATCATGGAAGAACTGTTCGACGGTAAGAAAGTGAACAGTCACAACATCGGAACCGGCCTGCAGAAGGATCTTTATCGTTGGATTGTTAATACAGCAAAGCAGCTTGTCTTTGAGGATTGTCTGGAGCTTCTGAAATATGCATCATGGGAGGAAAATCCGGAGGTCGTATTCTAATTTTTTAATCGACATGAACGTGGGCGGCAGAGGAATCTGTCGCCTAATTTTGATTCGCATCAGTTTAAATTAACAAAATACACGTGAAAAAAATTGACGAACGCTTAAAAATTTTGTTCCAATTTGTCGGAGGTGTGGTATAATGTAATTTGAAATGTTGTATCCTGCCGGGAGCCGGCGGGAATGTTCTTAAACAGAGGTAAACGACTATGGCAGTAACGTACAAAAAGCTTTTCAAACTCCTTATCGATCGTGATTTGAAGAAGCAGGATCTAGCAGAAAAAGCTCAGATCAGCGCGGCTACTATCAGCAAAATGGCAGCCGGAGACAATGTAACCATGGAAGTTGTTGAGAAAGTCTGCCGGGCACTTGATGTTAAGGTGGATGATATTCTGGAATTTGTGGATTGAGGTGCTTTGCATGCTTATTGAAGATTATGAACTCGCTAGTCCTAATGCGGCATCGTTAATACAATCACTTCGTGCATTTGGATACGATATCTCTACAGCAATTGCTGATCTAATTGATAATAGTATTACAGCTCAGGCAAGCATCATCTCTATCAATTTCGAGTGGAACAATGGGGATCCTTGGATTTCAATTGCAGATAACGGATATGGAATGACCGAACCGGAATTATTCGAAGCAATGAAAACCGGTAGTAAGAATCCTTTGGACGAAAGGTCCTCGGATGACCTGGGACGTTTCGGCCTCGGATTGAAAACAGCATCTTTTTCGCAGTGCAAAAGACTAACTGTAGCCACTAAGAAAGACAACAGTGTGTTCGTTCGTTGTTGGGATTTGGATATCGTGACTGCTGAAAATGCATGGATTTTGCTCAAGTCTGCATCTGTTAATGCTCAGAAAATAATTGCAGAGCATTTCGAAAAAAATGCGAATGGAACAATTGTTGTGTGGGAAAAATTAGATCGAATTGTCCCAGGAACCAGCATCAATGACGAGGAATACCAAAATGCATTTCTTTCATATGCGAGAGCTGTGAAAGATCATATTGCTGTGGTTTTTTCTGCTTACATGCATGGAATTAAAAAAGTCCAGTTCTTCTTGAATAATAGGCTTATCCAGATGTGGGATCCTTTTATGTCTGATAACTCCTGTACGACAAGAATGCCAACAGAAAGTCTCTATGTGAATGGTTATGAAGTAAAAGTAAAGCCGTATATCTTACCCCATCAGAGCAAGTTGTCCATCGAGGAGTTTAATGAAAATGCAGGATTGCATGGCTGGAACGCGCAACAAGGTTTTTACATCTATAGGAATAATCGATTAATAGTTGCTGGCGATTGGCTTATTCCAGGAATGGAGAAACTTGAGCAATATCGGTTGGCAAGAATCCGGGTGGATATAGGCAATGAAACAGATAGCGAATGGAACATTGATGTAAGAAAGTCAACTGCAGTTCCGCCTATCTCCATTCAGAAAGAAATGAAGCGAATCGCAACCGTGGCGCAAAGGGAATCTTCCAAGATATATCGGCATCGCGGGAAAAAACTAGCACGTACCGGGAAAAAAGAGCAATGCTTTGTTTGGCATCAGAATGTACGGCATGGAAAACTAGGATATGAAATAAATCGAGATCATCCAATTGTAAAGAATTTACTGCAGTCAGATGTTGGAACCCAGATAAAACAGTTAATTAACCTCATAGAGGAAACAATTCCTGTCCCTATGATTATCTCTGATTATTCTGAGAAGGCAAAGGAAATGCTTAATCCTTTTGAAGGCAGAACAACGGATGAATTTGATGAAATGATCGGTACTTTGTACGAGATGTACCTTTCTTATGGGTGCTCTCCTGCAGAGGCTGTTGAGAATATCGCAAGTACAGAACCTTATATTTATTCGCCAGAAAAAGTTGCTGTGTTCTGCGAAAAGGAGGGCATAAAAATTGGGTGAAAATTTATTCGCTACAATATACGACAATGTGATGAAGCTTCTGGTTCAGCACAGGATTACACCTGATGGTCTGGAAGCAGAAATTTCCAAAATGAAAATGATGTTTGGCCCATATTATCCGGATGATGATTTGGACCAAGAGGAATTGCTGCGTCAGATTCTGTTTGATTATGGTGTGTTTGAAGGAACCGCGAAGGTACTGGAAGATAATCGTGATCATAGAGAATGGCTTGCTGACGAGCGTGCATCTATCAAGTGGAATTTCTGGAGCAGATATAAAAAGTATCTGGAAGTTGAAGAAAAACTTCCGCCTGCAGTTGTTACCAGTATAGACGAAACAACTGAAGAAGTATTAAAACGCTTGGAGAGTCCGAGAAGAACTGGATCCTGGGATCGAAGAGGAATGGTTGTTGGTAACGTACAGTCTGGTAAAACTAGCAATTATACTGGTCTTATTTCCAAGGCGGTTGATGCTGGATATAAGATAGTAATTGTATTGGCCGGATTGAATAATGATTTGCGGAGCCAAACACAAAAAAGAATTGATAAAGGATTTATCGGCCGCGATACCAAAAAGAAGGAATCCTATGACCAAACGTCCTCTAAGATCGGAGCAGGCCTGCTTCCAGGATTTTTCGAGCCGCCCGTTATTGCTGTGACTAGTGCTGATACTAATGGCGATTTTAAAAAGAAGGTTCACGAGTCAGTTACTATAACACCAGGTGGAGACCCTATTATTGCGGTAGTAAAGAAGAATGTTACCCCATTAAGCAATTTGCTGAATTGGTTTACCAGTGCAAATAATTCTGGAAAAATTGCAAATATTCCGCTGTTGCTGATCGATGATGAGGCAGATAATGCGTCTATTGATACGAAGGCTGCCAAGAAGATTGGTACAACCGATGTAGACCTAGACCCCGATGCATCGGAACAGGATCCCACAAAGATAAACGGATTGATCCGACAAATCCTTAATTGTTTTGCACAAAGCGCATATGTTGGATATACAGCAACACCATTCGCCAATATTTTCATTTATCCTATGGATGAAAATAATGTGGGAGAGACTTATGGAGAGGACTTGTATCCAAGAAGTTTTATTGTGAATCTTCATGCACCTTCAAACTACATAGGTCCTGAAAAAGTTTTCGGCCTCTACAAGGATCGGACAGCTGGTATCAATGAGGTTATGCCGTTGCCTTTGACTAGGCTGGCAGATGATTATCTGGTAGCATTTCCGGAAAAGCATAAGAAAGATTTAATTGTAACCGGAATTCCAGATTCAATGTATCGAGCCATTTATTCCTTTATTTTGGCGGCGGCTGCAAGAGACGTTCGTGGACAAGGGAGAAAGCATCACTCAATGCTGGTTCATGTAACGCGCTTTGTCGATGTTCAGACGCAAATTACGGAAATAATAAAAGAAGTTGTAAAGCAGATCGTTCTGCAGCTTGAGATGCAAACCGGTCCACAATATATCAAACTCATCAATGATCTTGAAACAATTTGGATGGAGGATTTTGTCCCTACAACCAAATCTGTTATGGCGTCTTTGGATGATAGCGGCATTAAAGAAATTGACTGGTTGGATATAAAAGCACGCTTATATACATGTGCATCAAAAATCGAAGTGAAATCCATTAACGGAAAGGCTGCTGATGGTGGTTTGGATTATGATGCGTATCCGAACGGATGCACTGTTATTGCGGTTGGTGGTGATAAACTTTCTCGAGGATTAACCTTAGAAGGCCTCGCTGTCAGCTATTATGCTCGTCTCTCCAAAATGTACGACACTCTTCTCCAGATGGGTCGATGGTTTGGTTATAGAAACGGTTATGCCGATCTTTGCCGGTTATATACTAGCGGCCAGTTGATTGAATGGTATCGCCATATTGCGGTTGCAAACGAAGAACTGCGTCAAGAACTTGACGACATGGCAGATCTGCATGCAACACCAGAATCATATGGATTGAAGGTAAGAACACATCCTGACGGTATGTTGATTACGGCAATAAACAAGATGCGCAACTCTGAAAAGCGCACTGTAACATATGCAGGAGAACTGGTTCAGATCACAAGATTTTTTAAGGATAATCCATGCAATCAGGCAAACATTAGATTTGCAGAGAACTGGCTTACTGGTCTTGGCGATCCGAGTAAGATGCCATCATCCGAGACAAGAAATAATTACCTTTGGGAGAAAATCACCCCGGATGCGGTAATCGATTTCATCCAGAATATCACCATTCATCCATCTTGTTTTAATGCTTCGCCTAAGGTGGTTAGCCAGTATATTCAAAATCAAATCGAAGACGGTGAACTTGTAGAATGGACGGTTGCTCTTGTTTCAACGTTGTCAGGCGAGCCAGATACCATATCGGGACTTCCAATTGGCTTGACTTGGCGTAGTGATGATTCACAAAATCGCAGCAGCAAGAAAGACACCATCTATTTAATCAGAAACAACCTTATTACTGAAATAGATCAGGATGTCGACCTTACAGATGATGAGAAAAAACGTGCATTTGAGCTTACTCTTGAGAACTGGAAACCGTCAGGAAGGTCCTCTATTCCTCCTACGGAAACATCTCCAAAACAGGTTCGAAATGCAAGAAACAAAAAGAAAGCACTGCTCCTGATTTATATATTCCAATCAGGTACGTTAGACGGTAACAACAGAAAACCGTATGACGGAAAATATTTGGGATATGCTATCAGCTTCCCGGGCAGTGATACAGCACGACCTGTTGAGTATAGAGTTGACGAGGTTTTCTTGAGGAACGATTTAGATGAAGAGTAATGATCTTAACACAATATGGATAGACATAGAGGTTCAGCATAATTCACGGGATCGCTTTCTGCAGCGTATGGTATATGTTGACCTGCTGTATCGAGCGTATATTGGAGCTTCGGGAATTCCCTCTAAACGATTTCTGTCGATTGAAATTCCGGAAAAAGATACTAATCAGTTCGATACGTTTACTGTTCCGCAAGGGTTTACCTTGTCATTGGGTGATCCCGTGGTTAAACACGCTGGTTATGCTGCTTGTGTTTTACAAGCAACAAGCAGCGACCAGAATGATGTGTTTGCAATAGTAGCACAAGACATCTTAGACGACCTGAGGAAGCAAAAAGAAGCCGAAAAGTATATTGAAACGCTTAAAAGACGAATCGAAAAATGGAGGGAGTTCTTCAAAAATCCTGCTAGGAATCGTCTTTCGGAGCGAATGGTTATTGGCCTCTTCGGAGAACTCTCATTTATCAGAGAATTAAAAGAATCAGGCATCGAAATAGCTTCGGATTTGTGGAACGGACCAATTAAATCAGCTCAGGATTTCCAAGGAGAACGAGTTGCTGTTGAAGTGAAAACAGCCTCTTCCAATAGCTTAGAATATGTACATATTTCAAGTGAAGCACAGCTGGATGAAACTGACAGGGACGCTTTGTATTTAGTTGCGTATCGTATTGAAAGAAATGATGCAACCGGTACCACTTTACCTGAGATGATTAAACAGGTTTCATTGATGCTTGATGAGCAACAACGCGCTCGTTTTACGGCAAACTTAACATACCTCGGATATTCAGAAGAAGATGATGCGCTTTATAGCAAGCGATATTCCTTAAAGGAGCGCAAGGCATACAAAGTTGAAGACGGATTCCCTCGAATGCTCAGGGCTGATTTACCGCAAGGCGTGATGGATATTAGCTATAGGCTTGCATTACAGGCGTGTGACAGTTTTGCTGTGGAGTTCGATGAAATTCCGCAGGCAATAAAGGAGTATGAGTATGGCGAAAGCTGAAGAACTGACTAAATTCTATGAGGATTTAAGTCAAGAGATAATTAATAAAGCTGCCATTGATGAAACAGAAGACTTTCGAGAGAACATTTTTACACAGATATATATCGACTATTTGTGTGAAGCGGCAGAAATTGAAGACGGAAATGTATGTTTTCACGAAGGTCGCGGCGTGAAAGTTAATGGATATAGCATTGCCGAGGATGAAAGCAATATCGTGCTGTTTGTATCTATTTACAAGAACAGTCCGCAATTATTTACCGTTGCTCCATCTGATGCTGTAGCTATGATTAATAGGGCAAAGCAGTTCTATCTTAAGGCCTTAAAGAATTATCAAACAGATATTGAAGAAGCATATGGCGCTTTTGACTTGGCTCGTAGCATTAATGAGTACCAAGGGAAAATTACAGAAGTTCGTATTATCCTTATGACTAATGGAACAATACGCTCCACCATGCTTGAAACTGAAGAAATAGACGGAATTACTTTTGTTCCGACTATTTGGGATCTAGAGCGTATCTATAGGGTAAGTACATCAGGTGCTGCAAGAGAAAAAATAGAATTTGATCTCATGGAATTGGCAGGAAAGACTCTTGATGCAATTAGAATATCTGTTCCGGAGGAGACACACGTTTCGAAGGCCGGAGAAGAAACCAAAAGCGGTGGTTATACATCCTATTTCACAGTCTTTCCTGGAGATGTTCTCTTCAAAATCTATGAAAGATATGATGCAAGATTGTTGGAGAAAAACGTTCGCGCATTTTTGCAGGCAAGAGGTGGTGTCAATAAGGGCATAAAAGCGACAATATTGGAAACACCGGAGATGTTCCTTGCCTATAACAATGGTATTTCTGCAACTGCGGAGCAGATTACTATCAGTAACGAAAACGGCAATGCATGTACAATTACTGGATTAAGTGATTTCCAGATAGTAAATGGCGGACAAACAACAGCATCCATCTTTAATGCATGTATCAAAGACAGAACTCCTCTGGATAAGATATATGTGCAAGCGAAAATCACAGTTTTGGATGATCAAATGCAGATGAAAACTGTTGTTCCTCAGATATCTGCATGTGCCAATACGCAGAACAAAGTTCAGTTGGCAGACTTTTCAGCAAATGATGAATTCCATCAGGCTATGGAAAGTCTATCTCGAACTGTTTGGGCTCCGGCTAAAAGCGGTGGTGAACAGCAAACCAAGTGGTTCTATGAACGTGCAAGAGGCCAATATGCTGATACACGCTCTAGAGAGAAAAATGTCAAATACTTTGACTCTATTTATCCTAAAGAGCAGTATTTTGATAAGCTTGAACTTGCAAGATATGAAAACGTATGGGATCAGCTTCCTCACGTTACAAGTAAAGGTGGACAGGCTAGTTTCCGTGATTTCACTATACGTTTGAAAAAAAGAGGTAAGTTTGTTCCAGATCAGGTTTTCTATCAAGAATTGATTGCTAAAGCAATTATTTACCGTAGAGTAAGGCAAATAGTAAAAGCACAGAAGTTCCAAGGATTCTGGGCAAACATTGCAGATTATACCACTGCCTACATTAGTTATAAATCTGGTCAACGCATAGACTTGCAGAAGATATGGAGACAGCAAGCGACCTCAGAGGCATTTGATCGGATGGCAGAAGTGGTTGCAAATGCAATCTACAATTATCTGACGGAGACATGCGCAGGTATCAATACAACCCAATGGTGTAAGAAAGAACAGTGCTGGACAGAGATTAAGTCTAAACTCAATATCAGCATTAACTCGGATTTAGCAACAGAGTTGTTACCTGTAGGAAAATCTAAGCCTACAGGAATTGATACATTGAATGATCCTGAGAAGGACCTGATTGATGGCATTAAGCAGGTTAGTGCCGATGTCTGGTTCGCAGTTGCATCATGGGGCAAAGAAACCGGAAACCTCGCCGGCTATCAATGCGGAATATCCGGAACTCTGGGCAGATATGTTGGATGGAGCAAGGTAGCTTCTGTTAAGCAGGCTAAGCAAGGCCTTAAAATCCTTCAGGTTGCTTACAGTAAAGGTTTCATTACAGAGATAATAGTAAAGGAATTGTTGGAGAAATATCAATCTTTTCTAGATGATTAAGCCGACATTGGACAATGAATATGAGTGATAAATATACAGTGGTCGACTTATTCTCCGGTGCAGGAGGATTGAGCTTGGGATTTCTCCAAACTCAGAAGTTCGACATTAAAGTTGCATTTGAGAACAATCCCAATATGCAGGAAACCTATAGGCGTAATCATCCTAACGTGGACGTAAGAGGAGATGTTTGCGCGGCCGATTATGGAGAGATTCAACGGCAATATGGAACAATAGACGTAGTAATTGGCGGTCCGCCCTGTCAGGGGTTTTCAAATGCTAACCGTCAAAAAAACCATGCCATCAGCCAAAATAACATGCTTGTTAAGCAATATATCCGCGCCATCAGAGAGATGCAGCCAAAAGCTTTCGTCATGGAAAATGTGAGTATGCTAAGGTCTGATGTTCATAGATTTTATCTTGATGAGGCAGATGCAAAGCTGATAGGCCAGTATGATATTCCAATGACACCGACTAAACTGGTCCTCCTGGAAAAGGCGTTTTTGTTTGATGGTGCTTTAGAAATAGTTCAAGATTCTTCAAGAATTTCCACGCATTTATGGTCTGAAGAAGAATATGCAGCACTTAATGTGATCTACAAAGCTACTAAAAACTCCAAGAAGTTAATAGCAGCACTTGAAAAGCACAAGAAAGTCCTTTTGGGCATTGCTGAATTGAAAACATCGGAAAATGCCAATGATTATATTGGTCAGTGCGATGCGGCGGCATTCTCTGCTGTAAAAGCGTATTATCAGGGCGACTATACTCTTGAGCTTTTGCAGAGTGCTATTGAACCATCCATTATGATTCAGCGTATGTTGAGCAAAGCACTTGAAATATTTGAGAACAATTTGGTGGTAGATGCCTATTCTGCGGAGGGTGATCTTTCTGCTGAGATCAGATCATATGCGGTGTTTGATTATTTGCAGGCTATTTTAGGTGCAGAACCGAATAGCTACGCGATCAATGCAGATGTTCTTTGCGCTGCTGATTATGGTGCACCTCAAAAAAGAATGCGATTTGTTGTTATGGGAATCAAAAAGTCTCTGACTGATACAGTGAAACTTCCAAAGGGGAGTTTTACTGAGGGAACATATCGGACAGTAAGGGACGCTATTAGTGACTTGGAAACGGTTGCACCCGTGACGGAGGTTTCCGATGATACTGGAATAGCTTTGCCCGAGGTCGCTGGAATAAGTGCTTTAGGACAGCAACTTCGTGATACCGATTGTTTGCATAATCATATCATCACGAATACCAGAGAAACTGCGATGGAACGATTTAAGGCATTGAAACAGGGCCAAAACTTCCATTCTTTGGACGAATCTCTGAAAAATAATACTTATACCGATGTAAACAGAACACAGAACACTATTTATCTCCGGCTGGACTATGATCAGCCAAGCGGAACGGTTGTAAATGTTAGAAAATCCATGTGGGTTCATCCTGTATTGGATCGAGCAGTTAGTATTCGTGAGGCGGCGAGATTACAGACTTTCCCGGATAGTTTCATTTTCTGCGGCACTAAGGATAAACAGTACCAGCAGGTTGGCAATGCTGTTCCGCCGATTATGGCAAAGGCAATCGCAAAAAAGTTGGCACAACAGCTGAAGAGGATAGAAAAAAAGACGGAGTAATAATGGATGGCTGATAATCATACCAAAGAGGTACGTAGCCGAAACATGTCTCACATTCGAAGCACTAACTCAAAGCCCGAGGAGAAAGTGAGAAAGTACCTCTTCTCCAAGGGCTTTCGGTATAGGAAGAATGATAAACGATATCCGGGAAAACCGGATATCGTTCTTCCGAGGTACAAAACCGTTATTTTTATTAACGGGTGTTTCTGGCATAAGCATGACTGTCCGCGTTTTGTGTGGCCCTCATCCAATGAGGAATACTGGAGACCGAAGATTTCAAGGAATGTGGAAAGGGATAGGCAAGTCCAATTGTTGCTGAAAGAACAGGGATGGAATGTCATTGTGATATGGGAATGTCAATTAAAGAAAAAAGAATTCCAGGCAACGATGGAACTGTTGGTTAATGAAATTTTAGGAGGCTGAAAATGTGGCTCGTTTAAACTTAGAAACTATCAAGAAGATTGAAAAAGAGAGAAACACCGTGCATACAAAGGTTACCACAACATATTCTGTGTTTGAAGAAGACGGTAATAGATATGTGCAGATTGATACCTATGGAAAAAGTGACAGAGCTATTCCTGAGAAAATAAGTCAGTCTATCCAGCTTGATCGTGAAAGTGCTAAGTTTCTTGTAAAACTTCTTGTGAATGAGTTCGATTTGTTTTCATAAGTAACGCAATAGTGGCGTTTGTATGACAATTGGAGGACTTATCAATAAAGATTATTAATCAGGAGATTGGCAATGATTAATGAAGTATATAGTTAATTTGGAGAATGGTTGAAAAAGCAACCATTCTGGATTCAGGATGCGGCATGGAGATTGTACAACAAGGAAGAAATAGACGATAAAAAGATTGATGAGTATATTTCCATGTGCATGCTGCAATTACAAAAAAAGAACTGTGAGTACATGCAGTTGAGCGACACGGCAATTTTGCCAGCAGCTAATAAGACCAGACTTTCAATAAAAAGCATAGCGAATGTTGAAAATGTTAATGCCTTGGCCGATAATACCAGTCTTCAATTTGGCTCAGAAGGTATTTCAGTCATTTACGGGTTGAATGGTGCAGGGAAGTCGGGGTTCATGCGTATTTTTAAGCATGTTAGCGGTCATCCGTATGTAAAGCCAATTCAACATAATGTTTATAAAAAGGCTTCATCTGAGAACGCAACATGCAAGATAACCATTTGTATGGATGGTTTCGAGGAAATAATAACGTGTGATTTAGGAACCGAAAGCCGGGATAGCCGTCTGCGCCAATGTGATGTGTTTGATACTCGTATTTCCGGCGCATATGTATCCAGTTCTAATAGTGTTTCATATGAACCTTTTGTGTTTAGTGTATTACGGGATTTAGCTGTAATAGCAGGACGCATTGAGTATGCTGTAAAAGCAAGAATGGATTCAATTCCAGGAACTACCCTTACTATTCCGAAGTTTGTTGTGGAATTGGAAGAAGCAAAATGGTTGAGTAATCTGTGCGGTACAACTGTCATTCCCGAGAATTGTAGAACATGGGGTGCGACAGATGATGAGCGAGTTGCAGAATTAAAGACGCTTTTAGACACTAAGAAGGTCGAGAGCGAACTTCAAAACCCCAGAAACAAAAAGAAACAATTACAGAATGTGTTGTCGGATATTCAAAAACTGAAACTTGCAGTGCTAGGATCAGCACGTCAAGAACTTATTGACGCACATACGGCACTTGGTACTGCTCAGTCACAATATGAATTAGCAAGAAGACTGTTTGCAGAAAATGCTTCAGAATATGATCAGTTGAGTATTTCACTTGCTGAATGGCGAGAACTTTGGAAAATTGGCAGGCAATATTATGATGCTTGTCTTCATGCGAAAAATGGTCATGCCTTCGGGCAGAGTGGTTCTGTTTGCCCAGTTTGCTTGCGGGAACTTGATGATTCTTGTTGCAGCAGTGATTAAAGCAATGAATGAGAAGGGTGAAGAAATTATTTTTGCAACACAACGTGGATATGGAGACCTAAAAGGCGGATGGGAATTTCCAGGAGGAAAAATCGAAGAAGGAGAAACTTCACAGGCTGCGTTACAGAGAGAGATTATGGAAGAATTGGATACAGAAATATCCGTAGGGGAATTGATCGATACCATTGAATATGATTATCCGACGTTTCACCTCTCGATGGATTGTTTTTGGTGTGAGATTATAAAAGGGGATTTGGTACTTAAAGAACATGAGGCAGCTAAGTGGCTGACAAAAGAGAAGATGGATTCTGTTGAGTGGTTGCCGGCTGATATTACCATTGTAGGGAAGATAAAGGAAGCTCTAAGATAGTAATAAAAAGATCTCTATAGCAATTTTAGATGCTGAAAAACGATCAAACCATACACGATTTTTAGAAAATATATCGGTAATATTTACAAAATATTTTTCTGAATAAAGAAGGATTCAAATCGTTACAGACCTAACCACTATAGAACGGCGGGTGGGTCTTGTGCGTGCAGTTGCGAAATTAAATACGGGGGCTATTATTAAAAATGGTATTTCTAATACCAAAACGGAAAGAATAGTAGGATAATACAATAAAGTAATTGATATTTCATGGTGTTTATAGTACCATATGATTTAGTAGTTTTTCGTGGAGGGAGAAATTATCATGAAGCGTTTATCTCAAGAAAAAATGGTAGATATCGTAAAAAGTTTGAGAAAATCAAAAGGATTAACACAAGAGCAATTAAGCGTAGAAACAGGAATTAATAGACAGATGATTGGTAGATTAGAAAAGTGTGAGTATATGCCGTCTATTCCTCAGTTAGAGAAACTCGCGGAAGTATTAGGTTTTAGTGTCCCTGATTTATTTGAAGAAAATAAACCAACAGTATATACTGCATATCGTAGTTCAAGTATGTCTAAAGAAGAAAAAGCAGGTGTTGATCATATGTTTGAGATGATGATGGCTTCTAAGCAACAACTTCTTTTGAGAAAGGCGATGCTTAATGAGTAAGAGCAATTCGGTTGTGTTGGCCGACAAACAAATTCACGAAATTAAAAAATTAGTTGCTGAAACAAGGCGATTTTTTGGAGTTCATCCCGATGTTCCTATTGGGAATGATATTCGTCTCCTTCTGGATAAAAAGGATATTTTGTTATGTGAATATCCTTTTCCAGATATGAATGGAACTCACACATACGGAAATATTACATGGTTTAAGACAGATAATGACACTATTACCTTTATTGGCTTGAATACTTCAAGCTTTTATGATGAACAAATATTTGCTATAGCCCATGAAATAATAGCAAGGTAATCATCTGTATAGATATTACTTGTTTTATGGAAGCAAATATTTATAAATGATGCGTTTGGAGTAACAAAAATCATGTATTAGCAAATATATAGTAGAAAGCAGGTTTTTATGAATTCAGAACAAGAATATTTTATCAGCTTAATTGACAGACTTCGTCAACTGCCGGAGGAAACCGAGTGGCTAGAATACAAAGTGAATAATTACGAACCGGAATTGATTGGTGAGTATATTTCTGCTTTAAGTAATTCGGCGACCATTTGCAACAAGGAAAAAGCGTACATTTTGTGGGGAATTAATGATAAAACCCATGAGATCGAAGGAACGACATTTTCACCGAAAAAAGCAAAAAAAGGTAACGAAGAAATCGAGAATTGGCTGGCTGGCGGATTAAAACCAAGGGTGGATTTTAGATTTGTTGAAGTGAATACGGATAAAGGAAAAGTTGTTGTTATGGAGATACCGGCAGCAGTGAATACTCCTACCAGCTTTAAGGGAACTGAATTTATCCGTGTAGGTTCATATAAGAAAAAGCTTAAAGAATATCCGGAGAAAGAACGAAAACTCTGGCTGTCCTTCGAACAGAAACCATTTGAATTGAGAGTGGCGATGGAGAATGTTACGGCATCTAAAGTAACGGAACTCTTAGACTGTGCAGCATATTATACACTTATGAAATTACCTTTACCGAGTAATCGCGATGCCATTATTCACAACATGCTCGATGAAGAATTTATTCGCGAGATGGATAATGGGAATTATGCGATTACTAATATGGGAGCATTACTTCTGGCAAAGGATTTAACTGCCTTTGCACATTTGAAAAGAAAGGCGGTTCGTGTAATTAAATACAAGGGCAATGGTAAAACTAATGCAATAAGAGAGCAGATTTTTACAAAAGGATATGCAATACAATTTGACGATATTACAGACTATATTATGACGTTGATTCCACAAGAGGAAGAAATCGATGGTGGAAGAAGATTGGAGCATATCATGTTTCCGCGCAAAGCAATCAGAGAAATGCTTGGAAATATGATTATTCATCAGGATTTAACTGCTCATGGAAGTGGTCCTGTTATGGAGATTTTTGACATGAAAGTAGAAGCATCCAATCCGGGAAGCCTTTTAGTGGAGGTTAATCGTATTATTGATACAGTACCTCACTCTCGCAATGAGGCTATGGCATCATTCCTTAGAGTTGTTCGGATTTGTGAGGAACGAGGAAGCGGATTTGACCGTATGGAAGAAGGGATGCGCGATTTGACTATTCCAGCACCAAAGGTTGAAACCGGAGATGATTTTACTAGAACGAAACTATATTGGTATGATAATCTGAATGATTGGAAGAAAGAGGATAAAATCAGAACCTGTTATTTGTATACATGTTATTGTTATGTGAATGAAATAGAGGTCGCGAATTCAGTATTAAGGGAGCGTTTCGGTATTGATGCAAAGAATATGGCTATTGTATCAAGAATTATTAAAGCTACACTGGATGCGGAGCTTATTAAGTTGTCTGATGAAAATGCAGCGCTGAAAAATAGAAGATATATACCATACTGGGCATAAATTTTATTTGATGGGTATTTGATAGAATGTTTATTTTGAAGATGCTATATTAACTAAAACCCTTATTTTACGCGCTTTTTGAGACATCGGTTTATTTGATGGGTATTTGATTGGAGCGTTAAAAGTAATTCGAGAGTACAAAACATATGAGAAGGGTGAAGAAATTATTTTTGCAACACAAC
>OLSQ01002135.1_pt1 | contig 14938 bp, 8 predicted proteins | sample 1672561 | NCBI WGS metagenome assembly OLSQ01 (sample SAMEA3136699, study PRJEB25190) | human gut metagenome | biome: human gut; feature: human-associated habitat; material: faeces | place: Austria | collected 2013 | reverse complement strand
GATGGAATATCTGACTTCGCTTGTGATCGCGGCTGCAGGGTGGGGTCGGTGAAGACTTGATGCCACTCGATGTCGCCCAGACCGGTGGAGTCTCCGCTCAAAGCGTCACCATAGATGCCCTCAGTGTTGATAGAGGTGGGGCGCTCGTAGCTCTTGTACACCCCGCAACTGCTCATCAGGGCAGTTGCAAGGGCGATAGTCAATATCTTGTATGCTTTCATTGCTTGATATGTGAATGTTTAGTCTTTCTGTGCTTTAGCCTTCTCCTTCTCGGAACGCTCCTTTTCCAACAGGAACTGCTGGTCTGCCTCTTCCACCATGGCGGGGCGGATTTTCTCCTGAACCCATTCGAAGAAGATGAAGAAGACTGGTACTGTGAACAGGATAGCCAGTGTGCCTACCAGCAGACCGCCGATGACACCGAGGCCGATGGTGCGGTTACCATTGGCACCAGCGCCAGTGGACAACACCAGAGGAATCATACCGAACACCATGGTAAGTACGGTCATAAGGATAGGACGCAGACGTGCTTCGGCAGCAGCATAGGCTGCCTCCACGATGCCCATACCCTTGCGGCGACGCTCAAGGGCGAACTCGGTAATCAGAATAGCAGTCTTGGCCAGCAGACCAATCAGCATGATGATAGCCGTCTGCAGGTAGATGTTGTTGTCAATCTTGCCCATGAACACGAAGGGAAGTGCGGCGTAGCCCTGGTTCCACAGCCATGCAAAGGCAAACGAACCCATGATACCGGCAGGTACCGACAGGATGACAGAGAAGGGGATAAGGAAACTCTCGTACAACATAGACAGGATGAGGAAGATGAGCACCACGCACACACCATAGATGAGGTAGGTGTCCATGCTGTCCTTAGTCTGGTTCTCCTCACGGCTCATGCCGCCATACTCGAAGGCGTAGCCCTTGGGGAACACCTTGCCAAACTCCTCTTCCACGATGTTCATCACATCGGTGCTGCTATAGCCATAGGCCGGCACGAGGTTACAAGTGATGGAGCTGAAGAGGTTGAAGCGGGTATCCACCTCGGCGCCAAGTATCTTGGTCAGCTTCACAAACTGGCTCAGGGGAGCCATCTCTGCGCCATTGCGCACAAACATATTGTTGAGGTCCTCGGTACTCAGGCGGGTTTTCTCGTGGGCCTGGAGCATCACACGATACACCTTACCATACTGGTTCATGTTGCTCACATAGGAGCCACCGCAGTAGCTGCCCAGTGCGCTAAGCACATCAGTGGGGCTCACGCCGGCACGCTTACACTGAGCGGCATCTACCTCCACCTTATACTGGGGGAAGTTGCGGGCATAAGAGGTCACTGCACGCGACACCTCGGGGTGCTGGTTCATGGCTGCCAGGAACTGGTGAGTGTACTCCAGGAATTGTGACTTGTCGCCGCCACGGGTATCCTGCAGGTTAAGCTCGATGGAGCCCATGCCGTAACCGGGAATCATACCGGGCTCGAAGACCAGACACTGTGCATCGGGAATCTCCTCCATCAGTCGTTTGTTGAGCAGTCCAGTCACCACCGTGCTCGTACTCATGTAGTTGTCAATGAGTGACCAGAAGCCATAGCGGCGCTCTGCCCAGGGCTTCAGTTTCAGGATAAACATACCATAAGCGGTACCCTGGCCAGCCATGAAGCTGTAGCCAGCCACGCGCTGGTAGGTCTTCACCTCTTTGGTTTCCCTGATGATCTTCTCTACACGGTCCATGATTTCGTCTGTGGTGGCAAGGTTATTGCCGGGAACACCGTTGACCACCATCATGCAAGTGCCCTGGTCCTCCTGTGGCACGAGTCCAGAACTCAACTTGCCTGCGAAGAACACGATGCCAACAAAGCAGAGAGCCACGCTGACGAAGGCGATGAAGCGCACCTTGCGGTTCACACAACGCTTCAGGATGGCTGTGTATTTGCCCAACATGGCGGTGTAGCTTGCCTCATAGGCCTGACGGGTACGATAGTTGATGGTACCGAAGAAGCCTCTGCGACGCTCCTCGCTGGCGGGTCGCATGAGCATGGCACACAGGGCGGGACAGAGCACCAGGGCACTCACACAGGAGATACCTACTGATGTAGCCAGTGTCACACCGAACTGTGTGTAGAAGATACCAGAGGTACCACCGGTGAATGAAACGGGGATGAACACGGCCATAAACACGAAGGTACATGAGATGACGGCCATTGTCACATCGCTCATAGCGTCCTTGGTGGCCTGGTATGGGCTGGTGTAGCCGGCATCGAACTTGGCCTGCACGGCCTCCACAACCACGATGGCATCATCCACCACCGTACCGATAGCCAGCACGAGGGCAAACAGGGTGAGCAGGTTAAGCGAGAATCCGGCAGCCGCCATGCAGGCGAATGTGCCTATCAAGGATACTATAATAGATATAGAAGGGATAAGTGTGGCGCGGAAATCCTGCAAGAAGAAGTACACCACCAGTATCACCAGCAGGATGGCAACGATAAGAGTCTCCTCCACATTGGCGATAGAGGCCAGCAGGAAGTCGTTTGAACTCTGCATCTCGACGAACTCCAGACCTGCGGGCAAATCCTGACTCAACTCCTTCAACTTGGCACTGATGGCATCGTTGGTCTCCTTGGCATTGGCGCCTGCCACCTGGAATGACAGGAAGCAGGTAGCCTCGTGACCATCGGCTTCACCATGGTAGGCGTAGGAGTTGGCACCCAGTTCCACATCGGCTACGTCTTTCAGGCGCAGTACATTGCCGTCGGGGAGAGCCTGCAGCACGATGTTCTCATACTGTTCCAGTGTCTCCAGACGACCTGTATATTTGAGTGTGTACTGATACACGTCTTCGATACCCTTGCCGTGGGTGCCATTGACGGGCTTCTCACCCAGTTGTCCGGCAGGAGCCTCCAGGTTCTGTTCGGCCAAAGCATAGGTAATGTCGCTTGGCACAAGCTTGTACTGGGCCATCACGTCGGGCTTGAGCCAGATACGCAATGAGTATGTGCCACCCAGCTCCATCACGTCACCCACACCCTTGATACGCTTGAGCTGGGGGATGACATTGATGTCGAGGTAGTTTGAAATGAAGTCCTGGTCGTACTTGTCCTGCGTATCTACGAGGGCGTCAATCTGTAGGAAAGATGTCTGACGCTTGGTCGTTTCCACACCAATCTTGGTTACCTCCGACGGCAAGAGTCCTTGTACACGGCTCACACGGTTCTGCACGTTCACTGCAGCCATGTCGGGGTTGGTACCCTGGCGGAAATAGATGGTGATGCTGGCGCTACCCGAGTTGGTGGCTGTAGAGGTCATGTAGAGCATGTTCTCCACTCCGTTGATACCTTCCTCCAGCGGCTGAATCACTGCCTTCATCACTGCTTCGGCGCTGGCACCCGTATAGGTGGCACTCACCGTCACGGTGGGAGGTGCGATGTCGGGGTATGACTCCAGGGGGAGAGAGAAGTAAGATATCGCTCCCACCAGTACTATGAGGATGGCAATTGACATTGCCATTACCGGTCTTTTAATGAATATATTACCTTTCATCGTATGTGGTTATATATATGAGTTTGTTTCGCTAAATGTAGATGTTACTTGCCGAGCTTCTTCACGTCCTGTCCGTCGCGCACCATACCGGCGCCCTCGGCCACGATCTCCTCGCCGCCATTCAGACCAGAGGTCACTATGAAGGTCTTGCCCTGGCTCTGGGGCAGGATATCTACTATCTGTGCATGTGCGATGCCCTTGCTATCTACTACATATACATTGTACTTGTCCTGTGTCTGCACGGCTGCTGTGGCGGGTACGGTGAGCACGTCCTTGTGTGTCACGGGGATAATTACGTTGCCTGTGCTACCAGAGTGCAGGATGTGGCTGGGGTTGGAGAAAGCTGCGCGCAACTGCACTGAACCTGTGGCGCGATCGACCACACCGCTGGCGCTCTCCACGCGGCCCTTGATCTCATAGTCGCTTCCATCCACCAGCTGCAGCGTGAGCTCGGGCATGGCCTCAATGGCTTTCTCGACTGACTCGTACTGACGGATGAGGTTCAGGAACTGGCTTTCTGTCATGCTGAAATACACATACATCTCGTTGTTGTCACTCACCGTGGTGAGGGGCTGGGGCATGCTGCTGCCCACGAGCGCTCCCTGACGGTAGGGCAGAGTGCCTACCACGCCGTCGGCGGGGCTGGTGACTGTGGTGTAGGAAAGGCTGTTGCGGGCGTTCACCACCTGTGCCCGTGCCTGTGCCACCTGTGCCTTGGCTGAGAGCAGAGTGTTCTGTGCGGTCTGCATATCTATCTCGCTCACCACCTTCTGGTCGTACAACTTCTTGCGGCTATCGTAGTTGAGCTGTGCTGTTGCCTCCTGAGCCTGTGCTGCCTTTAGCGCTGCCTCGGCTGTGTTAAGTGCTGCGCGGTAGGGTACCTGGTCTATCACAAAGAGCACCTGACCCTTCTTCACCTTCTGGCCCTCGGTCACACACAGCTTCTGCAATGTGCCTCCTACCTGAGGGTAAACGTCGATGTCCTGGCGTCCGCGTATGGTGGCGCTGTACTTCTCTGTCAGTGTCACGTCGCTCTTGGCTACCTTTGTGGTCTTGAAAACTGCGCTTGGCATTGCTCCTCGCTGCTGCTTGTTTCCACATGAACTAAGCATGGTCATCGCGGTCACTGCTGTCACCAGCACTGTCATCAGTTTGTTTGTCATAATTCCTCTCATTCAAAAATTATTTGTAACTCTATTCTATTGTTCTTTCTTCTGTTTCGCTTATACTTCGAAATCGGCTGCAAAGTTACGACAATTCGGCTTAACCTGTTGCTCCACATGGCTCTTAGCCCTTGTGTTTTGTTGTTCGATTTAGGAAGGGGATTTGTCTTTTAACATGATTTAAGTTCTACGGACTCTTTTGAGGTGTACTTCTCAGCAACCAGTGCCAGCGTGGCGTGCTGTTTGGACGGTAGTGTACATGGCGTGACAGGCTCTTGGTTGGTGGCGGGAAAAGGCTTGTTGGGTACGCTGTAAAGTGCTCCCTGTGGGCCTGCTCTGTTGTTGGCTGAAATGTGCAATGCGCTGCATAGCTCATCGTACTGCGCTGCATCGGCCATCGCAGCGTGCTGCGTTCGCTATCGCAGCGCACTGAGTTTTTTGTCCCGTTGTTCTGTGTTTTCCTCCAGCTGCTTCTATGTGAATCCGGGCACTGCTTTTCCCTGTCTTGCAAATGGCGTCCACCTGTATTGCGAATAGCGTCCTTGGTTGTCATGAAACGGAGGAAAAGGGTGAGGGAAAAGCAGAGCGGCAGGCCCCCTCTTGAGATGCCTGCCGCTCGTTGGTGTGCTTGTTTGCAGTGGTTTGGTATGCTGCTTATGAGTTCATGCTCAGGAGAAACTCCTCGTTGTTGATGGTGTTCTCCAGTTTGGACTTCACTTCGTTCATGGCCTCGATGGGGTTCATGTCGCTCAGGAACTTGCGCAGAATCCACATGCGGTCCAGTGTCATCTTGTCCTGCAGCAGGTCGTCGCGGCGAGTGCTGCTGGCAGTGATGTTCACGGCAGGGAAGATGCGCTTGTTGCTCAGCATTCTGTCGAGCTGCAGCTCCATGTTTCCTGTGCCCTTGAACTCCTCAAAGATGACCTCGTCCATCTTGCTGCCTGTGTCGATCAGTGCGGTGGCTATGATGGTGAGGCTTCCTCCGTTTTCGATGTTACGTGCAGCTCCGAAGAAACGTTTCGGTTTGTGAAGTGCATTTGCATCAACACCACCGGAAAGTACTTTACCTGATGCAGGAGAGACAGTATTGTATGCACGTGCCAGGCGGGTGATAGAGTCTAAGAAGATTACTACGTCATGACCGCATTCTACCAAACGTTTTGCTTTTTCCAATACGATACCCGCGATTTTCACGTGACGTTCTGCCGGCTCGTCGAAAGTGGAAGCGATAACTTCTGCGTTTACGCTGCGTGCCATGTCGGTCACCTCCTCGGGGCGCTCATCGATGAGGAGCATCATGAGGTAGGCTTCTGGGTGATTGGCTGTGATGGCATTGGCGATGTCCTTCATCAGCATGGTTTTACCGGTCTTGGGCTGTGCCACGATGAGGGCACGCTGTCCCTTGCCGATAGGAGCGAAGAGATCTACCACACGTGCCGCCATGGAGTCGCCGCGTCCGCTGCATAGCTTGAACTTCTCATCGGGGAAGAGCGGTGTGAGGTTCTCGAAGGGACTGCGGTCGCGCACTATCTCGGGGTCGCAGCCATTGACGCTGGTGACCTCGATGAGGGGGAAGAACTTCTCGTTGTCGCGTGGTGGGCGCACGGGGCCTTCCACCACGTCGCCTGTCTTCAGGCCGTAGTGACGGATTGTCTGTGCGTTTACGTAGATGTCATCGGGGCTGCTCAGATAGTTGTAGTCGCTGCTGCGCAGGAAACCATAACCTTCGTTCATCACTTCCAGAACACCCTCGCCGCGGATGTTGAGCCCGAAGTCGTAGTTCTCCTCGGCTGCCTTGGGCGCGTTCTGACGGTAGTCCCCTGCCTCTGTCTCCTCGTTGGCGGGCATGCGGTATGAGCCATTCTGCGCACCGGGAGCCGCGTCGTCTTCGGCAGTCTGGTAGTTCTGCCCGTAGGCGGAGCTTTCATTGCCCATCGACGGGATATCCTGCACGATGTAGAAGTCATCGCTCACACGGATGAGTCCTTCTGTCTCGTAGTCAGCAGCAGTTGCGTTGCCTTCCTCGGCGGGAGCATTGTCGGCAGGAGCTGCCTCGCCTGCATTGTCCTGCACCTCATCGTCGGGTGCGGGCATGTCAGCGCTGGTGTCTGGCTCGTTGCTGCTTGCGGGTTGTGTTTCACTGCTTGTCATGGTATTCTGTGCCTCTTCGGGCTTTACCTTGCGTGGTCTTCCCCTTTTCTTGGGAGCGGGTGCCACGGGTGCTTCTGTCTCGGTCTCGTCAAATGCGATGATGCCCTGTGTGGCTTCTGTATCAGCCTTCTTTGCCTCCTCGGCCTGCTTCTTGGCGCTGTCTGCTGCCTCTGTGGGTGCTTCTGCAGCGCTCTCCTCGCTGGCTTTCATTGTCTCGGCCTTGGGCTTGCGACCGCGCTTCTTGGGAGTCTTGTCTGCGTTGTCAGCGTCCTTGGGTGCTTTATCGCTGGCGCTTGCAGTGCTGCGCTTGCCCTTGGTATTGGTGTTGCTTTGCCTGTTGGAGCCGGCCATGGCCTCCGCATCTATTATATTATATATAAGTGTGGTGGGGTCATTCGCGGGCTCTGCATTCACGCTTTGTGCCAATGCAGACAATTCTTCGAGCGACATTTTCTCGAGTTCACTTTTTGTGTGCATAATAATAGAATGTATGCTGTTTAATTGTTCTTTTGTATTCGAAAGGGAATAATCGGGAGAGCGAAGAGTGTCGCTGTCCTTATATGAATTGGTTTGCAAAATTACTTTTTCTTGCTCAATCTGCCAAATTTGCGCGTATATTTCTGCATTTTGATGCTCTTTTTTTAGTACTTTTGCGCTGTGAAGAGACTAAAGGATACGTATTTTTCCCAACCTGCGCAGTGGCGGGTTGGCTTTTTTATGACGTTTGGATGAGTAGCATATCATATTTACAGGTGCAGGGCCTGACGCGTAGCGTGGGCGACAAGACGCTCTTTGCCGACATCTCCTTCAGTGTGGCGCAGGGGCAGAAGGCTGGTCTCATAGCCCGCAACGGCACTGGGAAGAGCACGTTATTGAATATCCTGGGCGGCAAGGACAGTGCCGACTCGGGGCAGGTGGTGTATCACAACGGCCTGCGCATCGGATATCTGGAGCAGACGCCCCACTATCCCATGGAACTTACGGTGCTGGAGGCCTGCTTCTGGCACGGCAATGAGACCACCAACCTGATACGTGAGTACGAGACTTGCATGAGCACGCCGGGCACGCCGGGGCTGCAACAGATTCTCGACAGAATGGAGCACCAGAACGCCTGGGACTACGAGACACGCAGCAAGACCATCCTTAGCAAACTCAACATAACGGACTTCCACAAGCCGCTCAGCCAACTCTCGGGCGGACAGCTCAAGCGTGTGGCGCTGGCCAATGTGCTTATCATGGAGCCGGACTTCCTTATCCTGGACGAGCCGACCAACCATCTGGACCTGCAGATGATAGAGTGGCTCGAGGGGTACTTAAGGCGAGCAAACCTCACGCTGCTCATGGTGACGCACGACAGATACTTCCTCGACAATGTGTGCTCCGTAATTCTGGAACTCGATGACGAGACTGTGTATGCCTATCATGGCAACTATGCTTACTATCTGGAGAAGCGTCAGGAGCGCCAGGACAACCTTCGCAGCGAGGTGGCAAGGGCCAACAACCTGTACCGCACCGAGCTGGAGTGGATGCGCCGCATGCCTCAGGCACGTGGGCACAAAGCGCGCTATCGCGAGGAAGCCTTCTACGACCTGGAGAAGAAGGCCAAGCAGCGGCTCGAGGAGCAGCAAGTGAGGCTGGAGATGAAGTCAACCTATATAGGCAGCAGGATATTCGAGGCCGAATATGTGAGCAAGAAGTACGAGCACGTAATACTGAAGGACTTCTATTACTGCTTCTCGCGATACGAGAAGATGGGCATCGTGGGAGGCAACGGTACGGGCAAGAGTACCTTTGTGAAGATGTTGCTCGGACTGGTGAAGCCCGACTCGGGACGCTTCGTAGTGGGTGAGACCGTCCGCTTCGGCTACTACAGCCAGGAGGGGATGAGCTTTGACCCGCAGATGAAAGTGATAGACGCGGTGCGTAAGATAGCGGAGTATGTGGATCTGGGCGGCGGTCGCCACCTGTCGGCCATGCAGTTCCTGCAGCACTTCATGTTCACTCCTCTGCAACAGCAAAACTACATCGCCAAGCTGTCGGGCGGAGAGCAGCGGCGCCTGCACCTGTGTACGGTGCTTATGCAGAACCCCAACTTCCTGGTGCTCGACGAGCCGACCAATGACTTGGACATCAATACGCTGCAAATCCTGGAGCAGTATCTGCAGGACTTCCACGGCTGTGTCATTGTGGTCAGTCACGACCGCTATTTCATGGACAAGGTGGTCGATCATCTGCTGGTGTTCCGTGGCGAGGGGGTGGTGGAGGACTTCCCCGGCAACTACTCGCAGTTCCGTGAGTGGGACGACGAACGTGAGTTGCATCAGGCTCGCCAGAGCGCGGGCAATGGCAATGCACAGGCTGCCCCCGAGGTGAAGGAAAGCAAGAAGCCGCCACGCCTGGAACAGAAGCGTAAGATGTCGTTCAAGGAGAAACAGGAGTTTGCTGCCCTGGAGCAGGATATCGCGCGCCTGGAGCAGGAAAAGGCCGATATCGAGGCCAAACTCTCCAGTGGCACCATCAGTGTACAGGAAATCACCGACCTGAGCAAGCGCCTGCCCGTTCTCACCGACGAGCTTGACGAGAAGTCGATGCGGTGGTTGGAGTTGAGTGAGATAGAGTAGCGTTGGCCCGCATGGCCTGCTGGCTCAGATGGCATAGATGATTGTTCCCCTAAACGCACCGCGGTGCGATGGCCTGCGCAGCGCACAGCATCGGTCATCGCAGTGCAGTGCGTTTGCACATGCAGCGCGCTGCATTTTCAGCGCTATGGTACAGTGGGGTGGCGTTGATGGCATTGTGACTGGCTTCGGTTCTCTTTCCTTTGGTTGGGGCAGCGGTGTGGCTCGTGTTCTTCAGCTCGCTGTTTGGGGTGTATCTCCATTGTTCTTGGGCCTTTTTCCCTAATTCCGTCGTGAGGCAGGGGGCGCATTCTTGTAAAGCCCATTGTCCTGCTGTGATCATGTGATTGTGCACTCCTGCGGTTGCCGGCCGTTTCCTGGGTAAGAGTTGTCGTGCCGTTTTCTTCGGTTGGGCCTGCTTCGCTGTTGTGGAAGATGCTTCTGCACATATCTGGGAAATCCGTTGCCTCGAGTCTCAAGGTACGCTTTCTCATATATATAATAAGGTATATAAAGAGCGAAGGCCGTGCCTCTTTGACACAGCCTTCGCTTATCTTGCGCCTTTTTGGCGGTATTCTCAGTTCGTTTCTTCGGCGTTCTCAGTCCGTTTCTTCGGCGCTCCGCTTATCGGAAAACCTTCTTCTGCGGGTGCAGGAGAGGATTGGTCTGGCGAGAGCTGAGCGTTGCGGAATGCCTTGAACCTTGCCCGGGAACCTTACGCTTCCTCCCACTGCTTGCGCAGGAGGTCGATGGCGGCGGGGAGGACAGTAGCTCTGTCGCCTTCGCAACCACACTCGAATGAGATGTGCCCCTGATAGCCCATTTCCTTCAGCGCCCTCATGCCGTCGCGGTAATCGTCCTTCTCGCCATCCTCGCCCGGCATGAGTCGGCGTCCGCGGCTGGCGATGTGGACGTGGCGAAGGTACTTGGTGCCTGCTGCCATGAAGGCGGCATAGTCAGAGGGCTCCTCCTGCATGTGCCAGAAGTCGCCCATGCACTTCACGCCCTCGCTGTCGGCATCGCGGCAGATGGCTGCTGCGTCGGCCACCAGACGCAGGTAGAAGCACTCGCGCCTATTGAGAGGTTCCAGGATGACACTCGTTCCGCACTTCAGCGCAAACTCGCCCAACTCATGGAGCTGCTCGCACAGATAGTTGCGGGTGTCCATTGTGTGGGGTTTGCAAGGTTGCTGTCCGTTGAAGGCCGGTACCATGATGACACCGCAGGAACCGATTTGGCCGGCTGCCTCCACTATCTCGCGCATGGTGGTGTCGAACTGTTGCTTCTGCTCGTCTTCGGCCAGGATGAATCCTTGGAAGCCGGCGCAGATGGCACTCATCTTTATATTCCTGCCCTGCAGAGCCTTGTTGATTTCATCCACACGTGCTTTCAGATTGCCTCCGCCCACCTCCAGGCCGTTCACTCCATGAGCCTCCATGAAGTCGAGCTTCTCCTCGAGTGTGTTGCCCAGGCATACTCCTTCCTGCAGGCAGATGTTGAGCGGTGTGTCGGGCTTCTTGTTCTTGCGCACCGAGCAGCATGATGACAGCAGTGGGGTGGAGGCCACCGAAGCGGCTGCCATGCCCGAGAGTGATCCCAGTATGAAGTTTCTTCTTTTCATTTCGCTGTGTTTTAGGTGAATGGTTGGTTCACTGTCCCTGTCCGGGCTTCTTCACGGTGTAGGCTGCCAGGTCCAATGGGCCGAGCTTCAGTTCGGCTGGCATCAGGTCCATGGGCGACTGAGTCATCTCGTCCCATGTGGTGGTTGCGCCTGTGTAAGCAGCTTCACGTGCCATGATGGCGGCCATACATGATGCTGCGCAGTCGCTTGCCTCCTCGTGAGCGGTGCCCTTGCGGATGTGGTTGACCCAGTCAACATGCTCCAGTACATAGGGGTCGTGCTGCTTGAACTCCTGGTTGGCAGCCTCCTCGTCGTACTTCCAGATGACGTTGCCCTGCAGGTCCTTTATCTCGTTGGTCTCGCTGTCCCAAGAGCCCTTTGAGCCTTGGATGAACTCGCTCACCTTGTTGCTGCATCCGTCTATCTGGCGGCACATACTGTGCATGTGCACTCCGTTCTCCATCACAAAGTCGGTGCTGAACATGTCAAACTGGTCGCCAGTTACCCTGCGGTGGCGTGCGCCGAACGATGTAGCGGTAGCGAGCTTCAGTCCGCTCATCCACATAAACACGTCGATATTGTGTACGTGCTGCTCCACAATGTGGTCGCCGCTCAGCCATGTCCAGTTCACCCAGTCGCGGATGTTCCATTCCATGTCTGACCATCCGGGCTGGCGCTCCTTGTACCACAGCATACCCTGGTTCCAATATACGTTTCCGCCGGTAATCTCACCGATGAGACCGGCCTGTATCTGCTTGTTGGCCTCCACATAGCGGCGCTCATGGTGACGCTGTGTACCGGTCACCACACTCAGTCCCTTGGCCTGTGCCTGCTTGGCCGCAGCCATTATCGTGCGGTATCCCTTAGGGTCAACAGCGATGGGTTTCTCCAGGAACGAGTGCACTCCCTTCTTGGTGGCATACTGGAAGTGGACGGGTCGGAAGGCTGGGGGAGTGGCGATGATGACCATATCCACACCGGCGTCAATCACCTTCTGGTAGGCATCGAAGCCTGTGAAGCACATTTCGTCGGCCACCTCCTGCTGCTTGTCGTTGCGGAGACGTGCGCGCAGATCCTCGATGCGGTCGGTAAACACATCGCCCAGAGCGGTCACCTTGATGCCGTTGGCTGCATCGAGCAGGTTGATGGTAGCGCCCGAACCACGTCCGCCGCAGCCGATGACACCTACCTTGAGCTCGCGTCCGTCGATGGCCTTATCGGGCAATTCGGGCACGTAGTACTCGCCTTCCTGCTTCAGGGGAGTCAGTTTGCTGTTGCCGTTACCGCCGCTGCAGCTTGACAGCAATGCGGGTGCCACCATTCCAGCAGCGCCGATGATGGCAGTGCTTGTGAGGAACTTTCTCCTGCTTAAGTCTTTTTCTTTCATTGTTGCAATTGTTTGAAAGGTAATTCTATACTGTTTGTGTTCGTTCTCAGTTTGCGCTTACTCCCTGTGGCAATTCGCATACCACGCGGAATCCGATGCCCTTCATGTCGGAGAACCACCAGATGCTCTTGGGATTCTGCGGGTCTGTCTTGAGCCACTTGTCGTATTCGGTGTGTGCTCGTGAGGCGCAGCGCACGTTGGCGGCATCGTCTGCATAGCATCCGCCACGTACTACATATTCCGTACCCGATGCGGGACCCTTGGGATCCTTTGCCCCATCCTGCATCTGGCTATAGGCATCCTCGGCATACCAGTCGGAGCAGTACTCGAGCACGTTGCCCAGCATGTTCTTCAGTCCAAAGGGGTTGGGCTTCACTCGTGAAGGCTCTTGTGTGCGGCTCTTGCTGTTGTTGGCATAGATGACATAGCCATTGATGGCAGTGGTGTCGGCGCTGAAGAAGCGTCGCCAGAAGCCTGTGTTGGAGAAGTCTGCCGGCTTGCCCTCAAAGAAGTATGGAGTCTCTGTGCCGCCGCGTGCTGCATACTCCCACTCTGCTTCGGTGGGCAGACGGTACTTCTTGCCCGTCTTGAGCGAGAGCCACTGGCAGAAGGTTTCGGCCGCATAATGTGTCATGGTGATGGCAGGACGCTTGCCCATTCCCCATCCCTGGTCTGGCATTCCGAAAGGAGGCGTAGGACCGGAGACGGCATCCACGTCGGGGCGGCTGTTGTTGGCGTATATCTTGGATGGCGGAGTGCGTCCCTCCGACATGGTCTGTGCATAGAATGCCCAATATTGGTCCCATGTGATTTCTGTTTCTGCCATATAGAAGGCAGATACCGACACCTTGCGCTGCGGCTGTTCGTCTGGCTGGCTGAACTTCTCGCCCTTCTGGCTTCCCATGAGGAATGTGCCGCCGGGGATGGCTTTCATGCTTATGGTGATGCTGGTAGTGGGCACCTGCTCGGTGAAGTCGGCGAACTTGGTCACTGGTGTGGCTTCTGTGAAGGTGGCGGCAGTGGTATCCACTGGTGCCTTGTCCATCTTGGCATGCTTGTAGCCAGGCAGTGTGTGACCGGCATCCAGGTGGCAGCTGATGCACTGCAGGCCCAGTTTCTCCTCGTTGTCTTCATAATAAAGATGAGCCGACACCCCGTCGTCGGACAGTCCTTGGGGGAAAAGGTTCACGTGGCAACGCTTGCACGACTCGTTGAAAACGATGGTCTGTGCGTACTCCAGCTCGCGCTTGCTTGCAAAGTCGATATCCTCCTTCTTCTTGGTCATTGCGCTCCAGACGTCGTGCATGCCCATTCTGGCTTTGGCCGTAAAGTGCTCCCATGTACCTTCGGGCGGCAGGTGACACTCGGCGCAGCCAGTCTTCACGCCGCTGCGGTTGTTGTAGTGAGCGGCCTGCTTCCAGCTGTCGGTTGCTTCTGGATGGAAATGGCAAGCCATGCAAGCCTCGTCGGTTGAACTCCACTCATAGTAGTGGTTGCCCACCAGAGCTATTGCCACGCCTGCTATGAGAGCGCCCGTGAGCGGGAGCCACTTGCTGCAGGACTTCTTCTTGTCTCTTTTGGGGAAGTAGCTTTTCATTTGTCTTTCTTCAGTGTCAGTTCTGTGGGAATCTTCACAAGCTTTTTGCCCACCACGCGCTTCACCACGGGTCGGCCCACGAACTTGAGTTTCCAGGTGCTGTCATTCAGCTGTATGAGCAGAGTCTCCTGCGTCTCGCTGCCCAAGTCGTTCGATAAGTTCAGTGTGGCAGTGTTGTTGTCCTTGATGCGGAACGAGGTGACAGTCCACACGCCATAGATATTGCCGTTCATGTAACCGTTCATGGGGCCGAAGTCCTCCATGGTTGGCACGGTGATGGATTCCTCGTAGAGGTCAATGTTCAGCAGTATCTTCTCCTGTGGGCAGGTAAGTCTCAATTTCCACGGACCTTGTGCCGCCAATGAGGCTGCACAAGTGAGTAGAATGATTGAAAAGGCTCTTCTCATTATCGGTTTGCGGTATAATTCTCCACAAATTTAGCCATTTTATTTCGAAAAGTGCACAAGGATTTGCATTTTTTAAGGTTTTACGGCCTTATTCATGCTTTTGCTTGGTCTTGGGGTGCTTTTTGGGGGTGAATCCGGACAGTGGAAAGCGCTCGTGCGAACCATTTTCCTGGATTTCGGGCAAAAAAGTGGGCGAAGTGCAGAAGGAATGTCCTTCGATGAGGCAGATTGTCTGAATCGAAACTCGAAAAGGACTGCTTTGCGAAGCCGATTTCGGTCTGCCCGTACTTTGCACCCACTAAATTGGAGCGTGAAAAGCATTGCGCGGAAGCGGACAAGGAAATGGGGCAAAAAATGCAGCGCGCTGCGATGGCGGGTGCAGCGTGCTGCGATGACCTTCGGAGCGCGCTGCGAAGCCAAGTGCAGCGCTCTCCCTTGTCGTCCTTTGTCTTCTTCCA
>OLSQ01002129.1_pt1 | contig 14957 bp, 16 predicted proteins | sample 1672561 | NCBI WGS metagenome assembly OLSQ01 (sample SAMEA3136699, study PRJEB25190) | human gut metagenome | biome: human gut; feature: human-associated habitat; material: faeces | place: Austria | collected 2013 | reverse complement strand
CTTCAGATACCCCCTCCGTAAAAACTGTGATAACTGTTATTGTGATAGCTGTGATCACTCTTGATGCACTAAAACGGTGCATCAAGGGAAAGGTAAACAGGGATGTTTTCAGCTTGTTTTTAAGAACATAGAACTGGACACCCTATTATTTAACTTCTTTCCAATCAATGAGTCCCTTGCCCATGTCATCTAATTCTACAGCTAATCCGATAACCTTTCGACCATCTGCCAAGAATGGTTTGAGATAGCCATTGTCTATAATTTGTTTTTCAGCAGCATTCAATCCTCCATTGTTGGTTAACTTCAGTTCCACTACATAGATGAAGCGGGAGGTTGAAGCTACGATGTCTATTCTACCTGTTGATAACATGTGTTCTACCTCTACTTTGCATCCTATGGCATTCAAAATGGTGCTAATGATGAGGCGATAACGCTCCTCCATATCCATACTTGCTAATTTCTTATTGCTATATGGGACATTTGAAATGAGAGATTTCATACACTTCTTGGCTTCTTCCAAATTGCCATTGTTCAAGCTGTGCATTAACTTACTTTGTATGGAGACAATATCCGTAATGTCCTTTTGGGTCAGTGCTGGCAGTACGGCTTTGTAGAGAGCCTTTCTTACTTCCTCATTCGGAAAGCCTAAAGAATATCCATCTTCATCAAAACCCTTGATAGTGAGATAACCTGTCTGATAGAGGAATAGTTCGGCACCGCCTTCTATGACATCTGATGTCTCCAGAGTGTCTTTGTCGATGTAGCAATCTTCGAAGTCATGAAGGCGTAACTCCATGTTGTTCACGAATTTATTCAGCATGGAAGTGGCGCCGGATGAAATCCAATAGTTGCGCAGACGCAATTGGGAGAGGGCGTTGAGCAAGCTGAACGGATTGTAGATGTCGGTCATGTTCTCATCGCTGAAATGATAACCGTCATAATAGGTCTTCAACTTGTCGTGTGCTTCTTCAATGCTGCATTCCATCTTATCTGCCAAGGCCTCCAACTCTGGGGCGAAGTTAACTGTCATTTCTTCCTCGGTGATGCCACAAAGAGGGGCAAATTGTGGGAGAAAGCTGATGTTTGTCAGATGGTTAAGTACTGAGAACAGGGATATCTGGGTAAACTTCGTGATGCCTGTGATGAAGACAAAGCGAAGTACATTTCCCTTGAGCTTAAGTACTGAAAATACCGATCTATAGACTTCTGTGCAACCATCATGATCTGGTGTGTTCCAAGAATGCTGCAAAGGAGAATCGTATTCGTCTATCAAGACAACAACTTGCTTACCTGTCTTTTGATAGGCAGTGTCAAGGATAACCTGGAGGCGTACGGATTCGCGAGATGTCTCTTTAGGCGTGATGCCGTATAATGCTTCGTATTTCGAAAACTCAAGATTGAGATAGTCTTTGATTTCGGCAGCAGTGGCACCTGCACCGCTCATGTCAAGTCTGATGACGGGATACTCAGTCCATTCTTCTTCCAGTTCCATAATCTTCAGCCCCTCAAAGAGTTCTTTCTTGCCTTCGAAGTAGCATTGCAAGGTATCTATAAGCAGAGATTTACCGAAACGACGAGGACGGCTCAGATAATTGTATAAATCACCTGAGTGAGTAAGTTGCCATACCAAGTCGGTCTTGTCAACATATAAGTAGCCTTCCTTGCGGATAATGCTAAAGAATTGTATGCCAGCTGGCAATTTCCTTGTAATCATCTCTGCCATAGTCTTTCTGTTCTTTTAATCTTTTGGCAAAGATACATTTATTTTTCCATTTGAGCAAGAATAATGAGCAATAAATGCACAAATTGGTTCTATTAAACGAAAAATGCTGCAAGAACCGAGGCTCTTACAGCTTTTCTTTTAGTACGCTTGGCATGAGCACTGTCTAACCGGGGGAAGTCCCGAGCAAGCCCTAATAGCGGGAATTGCATAGCAAAGGCAGGGGTATCTCTTTTATAATCAAGGAAATATAATTGTGCAACAACTTGTTGCACAATTATAGGAAGGCTCACTAGAATTTATGCATAGCCACACGCTTTTGCAGGTGAACCATTTATCATCAGATGCTATTTGTTATTTTGAAACATTATAATTTCACTCTCAAAAGTAGCTTGAATATCCTCTAACAGAGGATGCTCAATTGGCACAATTAAAGAAACATAGTTAGGTATGCCCTCATCATAAACAACTGCGGTTTTGATGACATATTTTTTCTTCTGTTCATACGCATTAAACCATCGCAAAAACAAACGATCACGTTGTGCTTGTTGTTCATTTGCTGTATCACACATATAAAGAAGTATGTCGGGGTTTTTACGAAAAAATTCTTCTATAACAATAATAACTGTCTGTTGAATCTTTTTGTCATTAGGTGATTTTTTCCCACTTCTATTAGTTATACGGAACCAATAAGCTGTTAATCCTAGCATATCATCTAATTCAAAAGCAACAGAATAGAGTATGTTGTAATCTGTCTTAAATAGGATTTCCTCTCCTTCATACCATACAGGATATGGCGCAAGAATATTGATTTGGCTTATGTCTAAGGTTTGCATAACTAAGCCAAATCATAGATATGAGAATCATTTGCAAGCTTAATTTTTTCTTGCAAATCATCCAATTTCTTATTCATTTTTTCCTCCCATTCTTGCTTACGCTTCTTTTCACGACGCATTGCCGCCAAGAAAGTTTCTCTTGTAAATAAAATATCCTTTGCCATATTGTCTATATTTTAATTCAACCGCAAAGCTACAACTTTTATTTGAAATCACCAAGATTTTTGGAGATTATTTTCATGGGAAAGTTGAATCTCCTCCTTCCCCTGTTGAGGAGCTTACCGCTCGTGACAAAACTTCGCTCGACATCACTGCTTACTTCTGGTGGAGAAGTCTGGAAGCTGTTTCTTCGCAGCTGGTTTACCAAAAACTGTATCTCTATGAAATGGTATAGCATCATTTGCCCTCCTTATTTATAATGCACGCAATAGGCATACGCTGCAAAAGTACAAAAATAGTTAGAACATGGGCAAAAAGTTGTGTAAAAGAATCCATGTGGATTTATTTTATATTTTTTCGAGCATTTGTTATGTATGTTGCTATACATCATTGCGAAAGTGTACGAGCTCGTACACAATTCGAATTGGATAGACTGTTGGACGAGGTAAATCCAGAGGCACGAATGTGATATCTGAAAAATGCATATAGGAGAGATGTGAAATACAATACCCTTCGAATGTAATTTTTTCTAAAACTTTTCCCCGATTTTCTTGCCTGTTTCGAAATATTGTTGTACTTTTGAAGGAGTAATATAGAAAAAGTAGAACTCTAAAACAATATAACTCTATGAGTATCAAGCGTTTTACCCCCCCCTATCGATTTGGGGTACAGGCTCTGGTAGCCTTCACTTTATTGCTTGTTCTTGCCAGTTGTTGCAAGGATGAGACCTTTAATACAGGTGAGCGTGCCATCTGTATTGAAGCTAATAGTACACGTACTTACTATGCCATTACCGATACTGAAGGGGTTGCGTACATCACCTCTGGTATAGCATGTTTTATCAAACAAGATACGAATCATTCCAAATGGACACTTAGCTATGAAGAGATAGCTAAGCGATTAGATATATCCCTATCGCATGCTTCAACAATGCATATTGCCTTTACCGAAGTCCTGAAAGATGGTCTTTGGCGTTTTGCCGTGCAGTTTGATGGTCAAAAGGAAGGCAGCGAATATTCGATAGACGTAAATCCCGATACAGGCAGCATCGAATGGGTGCAGAGCATTGAAGAAATGCCTGATGGGGAGGTTACGCTCCATTTTAATCATTAATTAATTAGTAAAATTTTATATAAATGGCAGTTAAGAAATCTGAGTTATACAGCTCTTTATGGGAGAGTTGTAATCAGTTGCGTGGTGGCATGGATGCCAGCCAATATAAGGATTATGTACTTGTTGTACTCTTCTTAAAATATATCAGTGACAAGGCAAAGGCTGATAAGGATTATCTTCTCAATATTCCTGAAGGATGTTTTTGGGAGGATATTCTTGTGCTTCGTTATAAGAGTAATATCGGTGAAAGACTGAATGAAATCATCCATCAGATTGCAGAGGAAAATGATCTGAGCGGCGTGATTGATACTGCCGATTTTAATGATGATACCAAACTGGGTAAGGGTAAGGACAAGGTAGATACTTTGTCTAAACTTGTTACGGCTTTCACAAAAAATGCACTTGATTTTTCCAGCAACCGAGCTGGTGATGATGACCTTCTGGGTGATGCCTATGAATACCTGATGAAGAATTTTGCTTCAGAAAGCGGTAAGAGTAAGGGACAGTTTTATACTCCAGGCGAGGTGAGTCGTGTGATGGCAAAGGTGATTGGCATTCATCAGGATCTACATGAAAATATCTCGATTTATGACCCAACCTGTGGCTCAGGCTCACTACTTTTGAGAGCTTTGAGCGAGTCTTTGCATCCCAACAATACGGCTCTTTTTGGTCAGGAGAAAGACATCAATAATGTGGGTATGGCTAAGATGAATATGATTCTTCACGGCTATGAATGCAGTGATATTCAGCAGGGTGATACCCTTAATAATCCACAGTTCCTCAGTTCACCTACCGCCTTGCAAACCTTCAATTACGTGGTAGCCAATCCTCCTTTCAGCCAGAAATCATGGTTGAAGAGTGCTAAGGAAAACGACATGTTTGAGCGCTGGGGTAATGGTGTGGTGGATATGGAAGAAGGCTCCCGTACTCCTTCTTCTATCGGTGTGCCACCTGAGAAAAATGGCGATTACGCCTTCTTGCTTCATATCATCAAGTCGATGGCTGCTGATGGTAAGGGCGCATGCATTTTGCCTCATGGTGTTTTGTTCCGTGGCAATGCAGAGGGGGAAATCCGTAAGAACATTGTCAAGGCTGGTTATATCAAGGGACTCATCGGACTGCCACAAAACCTTTTCTATGGTACCGGAATCCCAGCCTGCATCATCATTCTTGATAAGCAGGAAGCATCTGATCGTAAGGGAATCTTTATGATAGATGCCAAGGATGGCTTTGTAAAGGATGGGAATATGAACCGCCTGCGTGAAGAGGATATCCAGCGTATTGTTGACACATGGGAAGCATGGGTTGACGTACCTCATTATGCTCGTTTTGTTCCACAGGAAGAGATAGAGAAGAATGATTACAATCTGAATATTCCTCGTTATATTGAGGCTCGTGATACCGAGATAGTACAGAATATCGAAGCCCATCTTAAAGGTGGCTTGCCAAAGCACGATATAGATCAGCTTTCCGATTATTGGGAGGCATTGCCAACTTTGAAGGATGAACTGGTAAAATATCAGGGTAATGGTTATTATGCCTGGGCGGTATCCAGAGAGCAGATTGATGGTATCATCAACGACAATGAGGATTATCAGACTCAGCAAGCTACATTGAAGCATCATTGTAGAACTGATTTTATGGAGCAGTGGTAGGAAACCATTTACAACCTGGCAGAAAGCAGCGAAAAGCCGAAGACTCTCATTGAAAGAATGGGACAAAGCATTCGTAATCTGTTTGGTGAGGGAAACCTGTTGGTTGATGAATATGATGCCTACGAGCAGCTGATGAATTATTGGGCAGAAACCATGCAGGATGATGTCTATATGATTATGGCTGATGGCTGGAAGCTTAACCTCCGTCCTAAGCAGAAAGAGGATAAAAAGGAGAAGAAAATGGTTCCTGTGGTGGTGAAAACCTGGAATGATTTGGAGAGTGACCTCTTGCCTGTAGAGTATATCGTCAATAGATTCTGTAAGAGTGAATTGGAAGCGTGTGATGAGTTGTCTGCCAGCATTGCTTTTATGGAAAATGAGGTGACAAGCCTTGTTGAAGAGAATGATGATGTATTTGATACAAAGAATTTCGAGAAGGAGAAGGTTAACTTGGCTTCTGTTAAGAAGCGTGCCAAAGTTACTAAAGGTGAAGAACAGGCACGTCTTATAGAGTGGATTGAGTGGCAGAATTCCATCAAGGCAGAAAAGGCCAAGTTGAAGGAAGCCAATGACAAGTTGTTGTCTCGTGTAAAAGAGGAATATGATTTGTTGGCGCAGAATGAAATGAAAGTAAAGAATCTTGTGAAGGAGAAGTGGGTAAATGCAATTTCTACTCGCATAGAATCTGAGTTGAGCCGTAGCATTGAGCAGCTGAAAAGTCAGCTTTCTGCCATTTCTGAACGCTATGACCAGACTCTTCCTTCTATTGATAAGGAAGTTGAAGATTATGAAAGCAGGGTGAATGCTCATCTTGCTCAAATGGGTTTTGTTCTTTAATGAATGGAGGATTGAGTATGGCTGAAATGAAAAGTGGTTATAAAATGACGGATGTCGGGGTGATACCTGAGGACTGGGAGGTGAAAGAATTTAACGAAACTTTTTCTGTCATTCCTAATAATTCTCTGTCTAGAGATTATTTAAATACCCAAGCTGGTGAGTATCATGATATACATTATGGCGATGTCTTGATTAAGTATGGTGCTTTGCTTGATGCAGGGAATACCGAAATTCCTTTTATAAATAAAGCCATTACAGATAAATGGGTAAATAGAAGGATTGTTACAGAAGGTGATATCATTATGGCAGACACCGCAGAAGATAATACTGTAGGTAAGTGTTCTGAGGTTATAAATGTGAATCACAAGAAAATAGTGTCAGGATTACATACATTTTGGTTGCATCCAAACGAGGGGCTATTCGAAAAGGGTTTTCTTGGTTATTTTATGAACCATAGTTTGTATCACAATCAGTTGCTGCCATTGATTCATGGTACAAAAGTAAGCTCTGTATCTAAGAATGAAATCTTGGGAACTAGGGTTTTTGTTCCTTTAAAGAACGAGCAGACTGCCATTGCTACAGCCCTCTCTGATGTTGATTCTCTTATCTCTGCTTTAACCAAAAAGATAGAGAAGAAGAAGGCTATCAAGCAGGGACTTATGCAGCAGCTCCTTACTGGTAAGAAAAGATTGCCAGGATATAAGGGATTAGCTCTTGTGAAAAATGAAAAAATGGAATATCCTGGTGATTGGGATGTCGTTAAACTGGGCGATTTATGCAGAATCATAACCAAACAAACTGGTTTTGATTATAGTGCAACAATAAAGCCCTCTTTACGAACGAGTCGAGGATTAGGAGTGCTCCCATTTATTCAAAATAAGGATTTTGAAGGATATAAGATTAATTTTAATACAGATTTCTATATCCCGAAAGATGTTGCGATGCATTTTCCTCAAATCTTGTTGGATGAACCTTCTCTTCTAGTTTCTATTTCGGGTAGAATTGGAAATGTTGGATATTATTTGTCTAGCAAATTAGCTTTTATTGGAGGTGCTATATGTGTAGCTAAATTCTGGAAGAAGGAATATATTCCTTGGGTGATGCTTTATTTGCAATCAAGTAAAGGGCAAAATGAAATCTTCATGAATGAAAAAGCAGGTGCACAACACAACATAACTGTTGAGGCTATTAGGAATTTTAGAATTCCAATGCCGTCAATATCAGAGCAAACCGCCATTGTCAACATCCTTTCCGATTGCGATTCTGAAATCGCAGCTCTCGAAGAGAAGCGAGATAAATACAAGGAGATTAAGCAAGGCATGATGCAGCAACTCCTGACAGGCAAGATCCGTTTAATTAAGTAAAAATGATAGCTTATGGACTCACATATAGGCGAACCCGAAAGACCGGTTCAAAACAGATTGCTGGCTCTCTTCAAGGAGAAGCTAAAGTACGAATATCTCGGCAACTATGAGTATCGTACTTGTAATCGTAACATAGAAAGAAAACTTCTCTTCGATTACTTGATGAGTACGAAAAAGTGGTCGGGGGATGAGGCGAAGCGTGCCATTGCCATATTGGAAAAGGAGGCATACTGTACACCTCAGAACATGCAGGAGAAGAACGAGAAGGTATATTCCCTGCTCCGTTATGGAGTGAATGTATCTCCAGATGTAGGTGCCAAAAAGATTACTGTGAATCTGATAGACTGGGAGCATCCTGATAAGAATCAATTCTATATAGCAGAAGAAGTAACCATCAACAGCAGCACGCCTGATAGCTTTACAAAACGACCAGACTTGGTTATTTATGTGAATGGTATCGCCTTGGCTGTGATAGAACTGAAACGAAGTAAGGTGAGCGTGCATGATGGTATCCGCCAGACGATAGGCAATCAGCAGGAGAATTTTATCCGTCCTTTCTTCTCTACGGTGCAACTGCTTTTTGCCGGCAACGATAGTCAGGGCTTATATTATGGCGTGATAGATACACCCGAAAAGTTCTGGCTCAGATGGAAAGAACCGGATGCAAGCATTCCTAACGAATTGGATAGAAGTGTTACCCAGTGGTTTAATAAGGAACGATTGCTGGAAATGATTCATGATTTTCTGGTCTTTGATGCTGGAGTCAAGAAGGTTTGCCGCCCTAACCAGTATTTTGCCGTAAAGGCAGCTCAACCACGTTGCGAGAAGAAAGAAGGCGGCGTGATATGGGAAGCGCAGGGTAGTGGCAAAAGTCTGATTATGGTTTGGCTGGCAGAGTGGATTCATGAGAATATTGATAATTCTCGTGTTGTTATCATCACCGACCGAGAAGAACTGGATGAACAGATTTCTGATGGATTCAAGGATACCGGAGAAACCATTGCCCGTGCCAAGAGCGGTGCAGGTCTTATCGGTATGCTCAATGAAGAGGCTCCTTGGTTGCTCTGTACCTTGATTCATAAATTTGGCAAGAAGAATGTGGAAGGTAAGGGCGATATGGCTGGAGTGAAATCAGAGATACCCCTGGAAAAGTATCTGGAGGAGATTGTAGCACAACTTCCCCAGGGATTTAAGGCAAAGGGAAACATCTTCGTCTTCATCGACGAGTGTCATAGAACGCAAGGCGGTTATCTGCATGAAGCCATGAAAACCATCATGGGCAAAGATGTAATGATGATAGGTTTTACGGGTACTCCTCTTCTCCATACACAGAAGAAAGATACCTGGCAGACCTTCGGGCCGCTGATTCATGCCTATCGGTTTAATGAAGCCGTAGAAGATGGTGTGATTCTCGACCTGCGCTATGAGTCAAGAAAAGTTGACCAGTTCTTGGGCAACAAGGATAAGATAGATGCCTGGTTTGAGAAGAAAACAAAGGGACTGAATAAGGTGGCTGCAGCCCGACTGAAAGGTAGATGGGCAACCATGCAGAACATCTTCAGCAGCCGTCAGCGTATAGATGCAGTGGTGGGTGATATTTGCTTGGATATGGACACCACGCCGATGCTGGTGAACCGGCGTGGTAATGCCATTCTTGTGGCAGACAGCATTTATCAGGCTTGCAGATATTGGGATGCCTTTCAGAAGACAGCCTTAAAGGGACATTGTGCCGTGATTACCAGCTTTGAGGCAAAGGCTGATGATATCAATATGGCATCATCCGGCGAGAATGAGTCGGAGGATGAATACAAATATCGTATCTACAAGGAAATGACAGATGGGCATAAGAGCGTTTCTGCCTTTGAGGCCTATGCCAAGAAGGAATTTATTGACCATCCTAAGAATATGCGCCTCCTGATTGTGGTTGATAAACTGCTTACTGGTTTCGATGCTCCATCTGCCTGTGTGCTTTATATTGATAAGCACATGGAAAACCATAATCTCTTCCAGGCTATCTGCCGTGTGAATCGCGTAGATGGTGATGATAAGGAATATGGTTACATTGTAGATTATCAGAATCTGTTTGAATGCATATCAGGAGCCATCGGCGACTATACATCTGATGGGGCTGCTTTGAGCGGCTATGACAAAGAAGATATTGAAGGCTATATCAAGGAGAAAAACAAGGCGTGCCGAAAGGATTTGGAAGAAGCCAAGGAACAGGTGGAAGCCTTGCTGGCTCTCGTTCATCCTCAGACAAGAGAAGGATTCTTCAGATATTTTGTCTATGATGATAATGCCCCGGAAGAGGAGATGGACAAGCAGTTGGATGATAATGCGGAAAAGCGCTCTAAGCTTTATAAGTATGTGCGCCGCTATCTGAATTGTTATGCCAACTTAGCCAATTCGTTGGAGGATATGGGGTATAGCGAAGCGGAACGCAAGGAGTATGCTGAATGTGCCAAGAAGTATGATGCCTTGAAGCGTGAGATAGAACTGCGCAGTAACGACCATATTGATATGAGACGTTATGAACCGGATATGCGTCAGGTTCTTGATCTTTATGTGAAGGCTGAGGACAGTGAGGTGATTGCCAAACTGGACGATACCTCTTTTCTGGATATTGTGGCTGCTCAAAATGAAGAACAGCTCAATGATTTGCCTGACGAACTGAAAGATGAATATGGCAGGGCATCAGCAGAGACCGTAGAAGCGAATCTGCGTGAAGTAATCCGCAAGGACAGTCCTTTCAATCCTGCTTATTACGGAAAGCTTTCCATCATCTTGCAGGAGTTGATAGATAAGCGCAAGAAGGAAATGCTGGATTACGAAGAGTATATGAAAGAACTGATAGAACTTGTAAAGAAAGCGAGAGGAAAATCAGCCAATTCATATCCCGAATCCATCAAAACCCCTGGCATGCGAGCTCTCTATGATAACTTGGGACAGAATGAATACCTGGCTATTCGGGCTCATGAGGTAATCAAGGAGAATGCCCTTGTTGGTTTCAGAGATAATAGGTTGAAACAAAGAAAATTGATCAAAGCACTCGCAAAATTGCTGGGAGACGAAATGGCGCAGAAGATATATGATATAATCAAACTTCATGATGAGTATGGAAAAGGTTACTGTTAGTGATATCGATATAGAGGTGGAACGCAAGAATATCAAGCATATCCATCTTGCCGTGTATCCACCTGATGCAAGGGTACATATCTCGGCTCCGGAGTTTATGACGCTAGAAAGTCTCCAGCTTTATGCCATCGACCATCTGGTATGGATTCGTCAGGCCATTGCTCGAATCAATAGCACTGAGAGACAGACTGACCGCATCTATGTATCGGGTGAAGACCATTATTACATGGGGCGTCGATATTTGCTTAAAGTTCACGAGAAGGGTTTTGGACCAACGGTTAAAATCAGTGGCAGATATATCAACCTATTCGTGAAGTATGGTGCAGACAAGGTGTATCTGGCTAATGCCATGAAGGAGTGGTATCGAGCTAAGTTGATGCATTTGCTGGATACGCTGGTTCCTAAATGGGAAGAGAAGATGGGCTTGAAATGTGGTGGCTTTACTATTCGGGAAATGAAGACAAGGTGGGGTAGTTGTAACCAGCGCACCCATAAGCTTCTCTTTAACCTGGAATTGGCGAAGAAACCTAAGTCCTGCATCGAGTATGTGGTGGTGCATGAGTTAGCCCACATCGTGTCTAAAAATCACGATGCTCAGTTTAGAGCTGTGCTTGACAAGCACATGCCTATGTGGGAGAAGTACAGGGATGAACTGAATGAATTTATTCTATGAAGAGATTCTAAAATAGAAATGCTTATGCATGAAATGAACAAAGACCTGCCTTACGAGCAGCAGGTAAAAGTCTTGCTCCGCTATTACGACCAGCTGGTGGAGGAGAACAAGGCCTTGAAGGCTCGAATAGAGGAAATGACCCGGTATGGAGATCCTGCCGAGCTGAAGAAAAAGCTGGATTCTTTGCCTTCCAATGTCAAACAGCTCAGGGAACTCTATCGTGAAAGAGATTCCAGAATCAACTGGGGCAAGAAGAAACTGGTGAACTATCTGAGAAGCGCTGGAGTAAAAATCCCACCCCTCATGTCGTTCACAAGAGCCGTGGAAATGGTAATAGAATTGCCTATCCATCCATAAAAGTCGAGGAGAGGAAGTGTAGCGCTAAAAATGCGCACTTTCTCTCTTTTTTTGTTATTCTGTAGTTAATTTTTATTCAAGTATTAACGTTTCTGAAAAATATACCCTCCTATTTTTGCTATGTGGGTAATACATTTGGCTGTTCCAACTATTAGTAGTAAATTCGCATAAATTTACAATTAATATGCTGGATATAGCAGAACATAGAAGGGTGTTGATTCTGGAGAATTTAGCTCAGCTAGACAAAAGAATTGATAAGATACAGGAAGAATGCATCATCTTGTATCTCAATTCATTTATTGGTGGCAAAGCTGAACAGATATCTGCATATCAGTTTTCTAATATCACGCATATAAAGTGTGATACAGTGCTCAGAGTGCTGAAGAGAAGTGTAAGTCTTCAGCCTTTGCAGCAGAGAAGATGGTGCTGCTGTATCCTATATAATTGGGATAGAATCGTTGATGAACTGATCAAACGACATACGGCGGAAGGTAAGAAGTTTGACAAGAATCTGTTTGAGAAGAATTTCAATGAAGCCTTTTCGCAGTGGATTACTTTTGCGAGAGACTTGAAGCAACTTAACAAATTGGAAGCACATATAGCAAAATACCAAAAGCTTTTTGTGCCTAAAAATAAATAATGAATAACAATAACATTTATCTAAAAAAATCAACATGAAACGAACTAATACACTTACCTAGGGAAGACTTGTCTACCGGCATCGAGGATGCCACCCTAAGAAGCTCTCCTTGGCTATTCTAGTCTAGCCCTCCGCGTACCAATTAGAGGACCATATCAAGTTTTAGTAATATTTTAAACTACTTAAGATATGGATAGAATATCATTTTTTAGAATTATCCGTTTTTTGTGCAAAAACGGTGGTGTTTGCTTGTACAAGAATGTTGTGTATGTACAGTCTAATAGCAAATATATAGAGAATAATTACGAGAATTCTGATGAAGACACAAAACCACATACTGATGAGTAGAAATTTCCATTTTGCAGGTTCCGTAACCTATATAGAGAACTATTATGAGAGTCATGAACATCAACATAAGGATTCCGATGATTCTTCTGAAATGAAGAATGATACCGATGAAGTTGTTTTTGAACAGAGTGTTAAGGTGAAGTGTGCTTCATCTTCTGCGGGAAGAAGTGCCGAGAATCTCTTTTCTACTCCTGAGGGTGAAAAGGATGTGGGGCTTACGGGGAAGATGGCGGATGCTTTTGTGAAATATCTCAAGCTGCATCATATTTCAGACAGTCAGCTTTCCACTTCCGATGGTTTGTTGAACAAGAGTGTGGTGGCGTTTTTCCTGCGTTGGTCTAACCAGGGCTATGTGAGTGCTGGTGTTCCTAATGGCTCATCCATCACTCGTTTTCTGCACGATGATTGTCATCTGGAACTGGGTGTTACCCAAAAGTCGTATGGCAATTATATAAGAAAGAAGATCAATGACGGGAATATAGATTATGAGGTAGAGGGTTTTGTGGAGGATTTCGCAAAGTCTCACAATATATAGAATCTTGCGCCGAATGATAGACTTCATTTGACGTAAAGAAAATAATTATATCTCTGTAAGATATTGATATAGAGGGGCAAGACGATGGTTTTGCCCCTTTCTTGTTTCCGCCGAATTCAATTTGGCGCATTCGGCGGAAAAGGCGTAACGGAGTATTCTTTCTACTTTTGCCCCAGATTTCAGAACGATACCGGTTCTGAGGTCTGGGGCTTTTGCGTTTTCTATCGCCAGGTTGCTGGGATAGGTTTCCTGCCATGTTGTAAGTGGCGCAGCGTATCAGCCCATCGGTCTTTGACAAGGTTGATACATTTATTATTCAAGTTTCGCAAGTATGCTCCACACGCCCTGAAAGGGCAGAAGCTCCTAGCCCAGGGCATCGCCCTGGGTATACAAGCAATCAGCAAGGCGCCCTGTAAGGGCAAAAGCTTTGTATATTGCCTGGTATTTGAAGGCTTTTGCCCTTACAGGGCGACAGGGTTGCGTCCATAATAACCCAGGGCGATGCCCTGGACTAGGAGCTTCTGCCCTTTCAGGGCGTGTGGGTGAGATACTTGCGAAATTTCAGTTTATTAAATATTTGCGGAAACTTTTAGCGTGTATTTTTTGCAAAGGTATCCGTCGGGTACCTTTTATATATTTACTTAATTTTTTTTGCTTATGATGAATTCAAAGATTCAGAAGGCAGAGGATGGTAAAAATGCCGGCTCTGCCAAGAAGAGTGTGCAGACTGCTGTTTTTGAAAATCCGGAGTTCGGAATGGTTCGCATCGTTACTGATGAGAAGGGCGAGCCTTGGTTCTGTGCGAAGGATTTGTGTGATGTGCTCGGGTATAAGAGAGCGTATGATACAGTAAAACAGCGTGTTAGGTCTAGTGATACTATAAAATATAGTGTCACTAGAACTGTTAAAAACCGCTATGGCGAATGTAGTGGAAGGGGTTTGGTTGTCCAGATGATTTTCGTTAACGAGAGCGGTTTCTATGCCCTGGTGCTCGGTTCGAAACTGGCTACGGCGGTGAAGTTCAAGGATTGGGTTACCTCGGTGGTGCTGCCGCAGATTCGCAAGACGGGCGGTTATATCCCGGTGCATGAGGGGGAGAGCGAGGAGGAGACGATTCGCAATGCCGAAGAGATTCTCCGGGCTACCCTGAAGGAAAAGGAGATGCTGCTGGAGCAGCAAAAGAAACTGCTCGGGGAGAGCAGAATCCAACTGGCGAAAAGCAGAACTCAGCTCGAAAAGAACAAGGTGATACTGGCTCAGCAGAAGAAGCTCATCGGTGAGCAGGATGTGGAAATCCGAAGACTGAATGGCGTGGTGGATGAGCAGGTGGTGAATATCGCCCGAAAAGGTGAGAACATCATCCATCTGGAGCACCAGGTGGATGGGTTGATGCCGAAAGCGATCTACTCGGATAATGTCTTGGATTCCGTTTCGTGCTTCACCACCACCCAGGTGGCGAAGGAGCTGGGGATTACGGCGCAGGAGCTGAACCGCTCGCTGTGCGCCCTGCATATCCAGTATTACCAGAGCGGGCAGTATATGCTCTATGCGGAGTATGCGCACATGGGACTGGCGAAGAGCCGCA
>OLSQ01002127.1_pt1 | contig 14965 bp, 14 predicted proteins | sample 1672561 | NCBI WGS metagenome assembly OLSQ01 (sample SAMEA3136699, study PRJEB25190) | human gut metagenome | biome: human gut; feature: human-associated habitat; material: faeces | place: Austria | collected 2013 | reverse complement strand
CGGCGCTTGCGAAGAAGCCGAAAGATTTTGAGACATTTCTGAAGCTGGTGGAAGCGGCCGGTTATACCGTAAAGCGCGGCAAGCATGTCACCTTCATGCGGGACGGTCAGCCGCAGAATATCCGTCTCCGTTCGCTGGGCGAAGGTTACTCGGAAGAAGAGCTGCGGGCTGTGATCCTCGGCGCGCGGGTGCATACGCCGCGCAGGAAAAAGAGGTATCCTTCCAAGGTGTCGAGACCGACGCTGATTTCGCAGATTGAAGCCAAAATCGGCAGCGGCAAAGGCACTGCCTATGACCAGAAGCTGAAAGTCGTGAAGCTGAAAACCATGGCTGAAACGCTGCTGTTCATCCAGAAGCATGATTTCGCGGATTTCGATGCGCTGGCCGATTATGCGGATGCTGCAAGCAGCAGGACGAAGAAACTGACGGCAAAAATAAAGGCGGCAGAGAGCCGCATGGCAGAGATCGCCGTTTTGAAAACGCACATCATCAATTACGCTAAGACCAGAGATATCTACACTGCCTATCGCAAGGCCGGGTATTCCAAGAAATACTACGATGCGCATGAGAGTGACATCATCATCCACAAGGCAACGAAGAAAGCGTTTGACGAATTGGCGCTGAAAAAGCTGCCCACCGTCAAGAGCCTGCAAGCGGAGTATTCTGATCTGCTTGTGCAGAAGAAACTCGATTATGCGGGGCTTGCCAAGGCGCGGGACGAGGCAAAGCAGCTCCAGATTTACTCCAGATTTATAAGGCCAACACCGAAATACCCCTGCGCACGGATGCCGAGGAACAGCGGCAGACAAGAGCGCGTCAGCAGGAAAAATAGCTCTGCTTTGCAGGGCGCAGCCGAACGGGAACCGTTCGATCAATCAGGGGTTTGGGGAGCTTCGCCCCAACAAGCAAAGGGAGATTTCCGGTGACGGAAATCTCCCTGTTCGTCAAGTTTGTATAAACGCAGGCATTGCTTGCCAAGTTTCTACCAAATTTGGTATAACAACAAATTTCCGCATATAAACCTTTGCTGGTCAAAATTCCTGTTTTATGATATACTATAATAAATATTTCCTCAGGAGGCCCCACGATGTCCGTATGTTCCCACTCATCCATTTCCATCGCCATCTGCGATGATGAACCAAATGATTTAACTGAAATAGAATCCATAACAAAAGAACTGTTGGCAGCAGAGAAAATCTCCTGCGGTATCTCCAAATTCAGGGATGCTGCGTCTTTGCTGTCTGTGGTTGAGGGTGGAGCAGCCTTTGACATTCTGCTTTTGGATGTGATGATGGAACATCTGGATGGGATGGAACTTGCCGCTGCTCTTCGGAAGAAAGGGAACGATGCGGCAATCATTTTTATCTCCATCAATCGGGATATGGCTCTTTTGGGATATGAGGTGTCGGCAGTCCGTTATCTGGCAAAGCCTATCCAGCGAGAAAAGCTGCAAGAGGCGCTGCTGTACTGCTATAACAAGCAGTTGATGCAAAAAGAAATCCTGCTGCCGACCCCGGAAGGACAGCGCAGGATTTTGGTGCCGGATGTGATTTACATAGAACCCTGGGAGCGCGGGACCCGTCTGATCCTGCCCAGTGAGGAATGTAAGTCTAGTGTGAAAATATCCAAATTGGAACAAATGCTCCCAAAAGACAAGTTTGTGTTTTGCCACCGGACGCTGCTGGTCAATCTGGCGTTTGTCCAGTCCATCCGGTATTGTGAACTGACCCTCAAAACGGGACAAATCCTGCCTGTCAGTAAATACCGGCAGGCAGAACTAAAGGAGAGTTTTCTGCGCTATCTACGGGGCTGATCGAGTAGGATGGCAATGGTAACGCGATAAGAGCCGGACAGCCGTTCCGCCTCCATCAAATCCCCATGTCGTTTGACAATTTGCTCTATGATTTTTAATCCCAGACCGTGCTGCGGCACGGTCTTTTTTTTTACCCTTTTTTCCACAGCATCCGCTGTATCTGCGTTTTCACAGACGAATACAAAGAAGCCGTCCTTTTGGTGCAAATCCAGACGGAGGAACGGTTTTTCCGAAAGGCTGGCAGCGCGGATGGCATTGTCCAGCAGGTTCATCATCAGGGCGCACAGTTCCGCATCAGTCAGCGGCAGAGATTCCGGCGCGTCTGCTTGGAGAATTTCTACTGCAATCCCTTTTTCGGCGGCTTCTCCCAGCTTCGCGTTGAGCAGAATATCCAGTGTCCGGTTCCGGCTCTGCACCACCGGAGAAACATCCTGCTGCTGTCCAATGAGTTCGTCCAGATAGGTAGCGGTCGCTTTGTCCGAGGTGCTTTGCCGCAGGAAGGTCAGATGCTTTGCTATGTCGTGGTGGAGCATCATCACTTCCTCCTGATGGCGGCGCAGATTCTCAAACCCGGACTGCGCCAGTTCATACCGCTGCGATAGCAGCCTGCTTTCGGTACGGCGGGCGATCTCTCCCGCAACCAACTCCAGCAGGGCGGACAAAATCGCGGCGGGCATTGTGAGCGCCATCAGCTTCCAGAGGAAGTACCCCTGCGCCCCAAAAGAAAGCTGCTGCCCCACCTCCTGCCGCAAGGAAGGAACCGCCAGCATCCAGACCAGAAAAACAGCCAGGCCCAGTGCTGCCAGCGGACAGAAAAAGCGGGAAAAAGAACGGTGCTTTTTCCACTCCCAGACCATACAGCCCAAGCTGCAAATCAGCCCGACCAGTCCCAGCCATTCAGGGATACTTGCCCATAGAAAACCTACCTGTTGATTGACGTTTGGAACGGCAGAAATCAGTACAGCGACTCCTTGCAGACTGGTCAGAACTCCGCAAACCATGCGCCGTTTCCCAGACACTCGGCTTGCCAGAAACAGGAGCAGGACTGTAAGGGAGAGCAGCCGGGAAAGGCTGGCAATATCGACCGGCAAGACCCCAAAGTAGGCATAGGTAAAGCTGGACATGGCAATCTGCCAGGTACTCCATAAAAAGACAGTCAGGGATAGAAAAGGCAGGCTCCAGTCTGCCTTACCTGAGAAAAGCTGCCACAAAAAGGCGGTCAGCAGGAGAACGCCTGCCCCGAAACAGAGGGCGGCGGGAATGGCGGTTTGGAAACTCTCGGAGATCAGCCCACTTTCATAGGAGTATCCGCAGTAGAGCTGAATCGAACAAGGCCAGACGGTAGGGTCTGCTTCCGGCTCCTGCTTTTCCCCCAAGCCGGTGGACTGGGCGATGGTCAGGGTCTTGCCCACATAGTCCAGCGGGAGGAAAAGTACAATCGGCTCGGTTCTGTCCCAATCCAGCATTGGGAGACGCAGATAGCCGATGCGGTTGTCCTGTTCCGGGCAGTCGGTGTAAACCAGCTCGCCGTCCAGAAACACCGCTACGCTGCGGTTGGCTGTGTCCAGCCGCAAGGTAGGGCTGTCCAGAATTTCGGTTAGCGCACGGGAATAGTAAAAGGTCTGCCCCGCTTCTTGCAGTCCGGTGAAGCCGCCCATTCCATCTGCGGTCAGCGGAACAGTCTGTTCTCCCTCCTGAGTAAAAACCGACCAGCCTTTCTGGTCGTATTTCCAACCCTCCGGGATAGATTCCCCTTCCCAGTCTAAAGATAAGTCATAAGAAGCGTCCTCCGTTGGGACAGTATAGGTAAACAGCACGCGGCCAAAAAACAGGCAGAGCGAAAGACAAAGTGCCAGAGCGAACATACAAAACAGGCTGCGTGGTATGGTTTTCTTCAATCATTTCACCTCATAAATATGGATTCTTTTTTATAAGCGTACCCTGAAAGAGAACGGATGTCAATCTGTTTTACCATCCATTCGCGCAGGAATACGTCCACTCGTGCAAACCCTATTGAATTGAGGAAGGTTTCTTTCTATGATGATAATGAAGGAAATATAAAATTCCGCAGGAGAGGGCTTGACAAGTAATGTTTTCAGGGAATAAACTCGTGACAGACAGACAGACAGACAGACAGACAGACAGACAGACAGACAGACAGAGATAAATCTGCCTGTTTTTGTGTTGTCCAAATATCACCATAATCAAGGAAGCAGTTGTCCATTCCGACCGGATGGATAACCGATTCCTTTTTGTGTGTAAAAAAGTTTTAGCGAAAGGAGAGGGTAGAATTGCCGGATATTTCAGTAGTACGTACAGAAAAAAAGTACAGTATATCACCGTATCAGCAGAACATATTGTTGTATCGATTAGAGCCAATTATGTGTGCCGATCAGCACAGCAGTATGGGCGGATATATGGTGCGTTCCTTATATTTTGACAGCATATATGACAATGATTATTTTGACAAAATCAGAGGATTAGAGATTCGAAAGAAAGTGCGGCTTCGTATATATTCACCTGAACAAAAGACTGTGAAATTGGAGCTAAAGCAAAAGCAAGGCAGCGCTCAGAAAAAAATCAGCCTTTCCATTACAAAAGAATTGGCAAAAGAAATGATAGACGGGCATTACGCTGGTCTGTTAGAACTCAACTCTGATTTAGCATTGACATTTTATCAGATATTAGAAACAGGTCTGTATCGTCCAAAATGTATTGTTGAGTATCGCAGAATCGCCTTTGTAGAGGAAAGCAATGATACACGGATTACGATGGATTCAGAAATTGGAATGAGTCCTTTTTGTGATTGTTTTTTTGATAAACAGTTAAATTTAATTCCTGTAAGAAAAGAACCGGTATTAGAGGTGAAATATAACGGATTCTTATTGAGCAATATCAAGCGGGTTTTAGACTTTGCGGATTCCACAGAACTGGCCATCAGCAAATATGCCATGTCCCGGCAGGTTCTGGGGATGTAAAAAACAGAATCGTCAATTTACGGAGGCATAGAACGTGAAAGAGTTTATTATGCAGTATTCCCAGGAAGTGGTTCAGGAGCTTACGGTAGAGCGCATTGTGCTGAACATGGTCGTGGCCCTGGTGTTGGGGCTGGTGATCTACTTGTCCTACCGGTTTTCCCACTCCGGCGCGGTATACAGTGCCAGATTCAATGTGTCCCTGCTAATGATGACATTGATCACTACGATGATTATGAATGTGATTGGCAATAATATTGCATTGTCTCTTGGTATGGTGGGCGCACTTTCTATTGTAAGATTCCGTACCGCCATTAAAGACACCCGGGATACGGCCTATATTTTTTGGTGCATTGCGGTGGGCATCTGCTGCGGCGTTTCCTACTATGCCCTGGCGGCCATCAGCACAGGCATGATTTTCCTGGTCATGCTGGTGATGGGAAGCATCAAGTCCAATGACAGATACCTGCTGATCATCCACGCAAACCGGGAGGACTGCGCCAAAGAAATCGAAACCACCATTTTGCAGCAGTATAAGGGCCAGGCCGTTTTGCGGGTGGCAAACCGTACAACGGGCCAATTGGAGTACATCTATGAGTTGACCTCCCGGATGCTCAAGGGAAAAGAGCAAGGGGCCACAGACCCTGTGGAGCTTTTAAGGGGCATTGAGGGGGTATACCGGGTGAATCTGGTGTGTCAGAACGAGGAGATGAGCAGATGATGAAGCTGTCCTTCCGGATAACAGGTAGTTGTATTGCGGTGGGATTACTGTTGGGAGGCATTCTTTGGGGATGGTATAACGATAAAAATACATATCATTTTCCAAAAGTGACGTCATCTGTGAATGTGGAAACGACTGACTTAAGTGAAAAGGCTATCGTTGCGGACGAAACACTTGTTATTGATAGGGAAATCCGTGGAAGGACAAATTTCCGTGGAAAGAGGATATGGATAGATGAATCGTTTGTCAGCAATTTGCCGCTGGTCGTGATTAATACAGATGGCGGAGAAAGACCTCCAGCCCATATAATATGGGACAATGTGGAAAAGCAGTATGTGCCTAATGAAAATGCTGATATTTATCTCGATGGGAAAATTTCCATATATAACAGTACAGACGGAACAAACTGTTTGGATGATACTCCCACGATGGAATCGGCAATCCGGCTGAGACGCAGGGGAAATTCTTCTGTTCATTACGACAAGCCTCAATTCCTTATTAAGCTTGTGGATAAGGAGGGGAAACCGAATCGGCAAAATCTGCTACAGATGGGAGCGGATAACGAATGGGTGTTGAATGTCTCTTTTATCGACAAATCCCTTTTACGCAATTACCTGGCATACGCTACAGCAAGAGAAGTCATGCCCTATGTGCAGGACTGCCGATTTTGTGAGGTCGTTTGGTATGATGGTCAAAACTACCAATATGAAGGCGTTTATTTACTGATGGAAAAAATAAAGGTGGGAAAGAATCGGGTTGATTTACCTCGCTTTGTAGAAAATAGTAAAAATCTTCCTTTTTTGCTTCGGCGGGATCGATGGGAACCTGACCGGCTGCTTTTGAATAATTACGCACGGAGGGAAAATCTGTTGGAAGGAGTCCTGCGTGTGGAATGGCCGGACGAAAAAAAGCTATCGCAACAGTCCATCCAGAGGATTACCAATCAAATTGATGAGTTTGAGAAAGCACTGTTCGCTGAAGATTATGAAGAATTTCTACGATACCGCGATATGATAGATATTGATTCTTTTGTGGATTATCTGATTTTGAATGAGTTTTTTATCAATTATGATGCCGGATTTCATTCCACATATATGTATTCTAGCTATGATGGGAAACTGACCATGGGACCGGTTTGGGATTATGATGGCTCAATGGATAATTATCATAAGAATAGCGCAAAGTTAGATACCTCTGCATTTTTTAAGGCACCCTGGTTTGAACAGATATTACGGGATCCGAAATTTACAGAGCGTGTGATGGAGCGTTATCAGGAGCTGCGAAAAAGTATTTTATCGGATGAATCCATTGGGACGTTCCTGGATGAGATGACTGCATATTTGGGTGCCGCAGTTGATCGAGATTGGGCAAGGTGGGGTTATTTTTATAAGGACGGTGATTATTTAACCCCGGAATATCCAGGACAGCCTAATCGAAATACAAAAAGCCATGCCGAAGAAGTTGAAAAGCTCAAAAGCATTCTTTCAGAACACGGGAAATGACTGGATGAACATATGGATACGTTATATCAATGTGTCGATCCCGCTGCGGCTCTTTATCAAGATTTAGAAACGGATCGAAAAGATTATCGTTCTGCGCTTGCAGTTGTGTTTGTTGCTGTTTTCCTGATTTCTGTGAAGTTGGTATTGAAACATGAAAGCGAATAAAGGAGGCATTTAAATGAAGCGTAAAAAACTATGGCTTTGGCTCATGACAGTCACATCGGTTATTTATATTCTGTGGAGGTTGTTTTTCACCCTTCCGCTTCATGCCGGGATCGTATCGCTGATTGCCGGTATTGCGTTGTTTGTGGCGGAGTTCATCAGCATGTTGGAAGCGGTGATCCACTATATCTGCATGAGCAAAGACAAGGCCCCGGAGTTTCCGGTAATTCCGGAGTCGGATTATCCCCATGTAGACGTATTGATCGCAACCCACAGCGAAGAACCGGAGCTGCTGTTTAAGACCATCAACGGCTGCAAGCATATGGAGTATCCGGACCCCTCCAAAGTACACATCTATCTTTGTGACGACAACGACCGGCCGGAAATGGCGAAACTGGCCCAGAAAATGGGCGTGGGGTATTTTGGCCTTTCAGGAAACAAGCTTGCAAAGGCCGGAAACCTCAATAACGCCCTATCCAAAACGGATTCCCCCCTGGTCGTGACCTTTGACTCGGACATGATCCCCAGAAGCAGTTTCTTGATGAAAACCGTTCCTTACTTCTTCCTGCCGGAAATGATTTTGGAGGATGGCGTTTGGAGAAAGCGGACAGAGGAAGAACTGGATCCGGATTATAAAATCGGTTTCGTGCAGACCCCTCAGAGTTTTTACAACCCGGATTTGTTCCAGTTTAATTTCTTTGCGGAGAGCAATATTCCCAACGAACAGGACTACTTCTTCAAAGAGGTCAACGTGGGACGAAACAGCAGCAACTCCGCCATCTATGCCGGTTCCAATACCCTTATTTCCCGCCGTGCGTTGGAAGAAGTGGGGGGCATCCGCACCAAAACCATTACCGAGGACTTTGCCACCGGCATTGACATCCAGGCCAAAGGATACACCTGTTTTGCCATTGACGAGGTTCTGGCCTCCGGCCTTGCCCCGGATGATTTTCCCAATCTGCTGAAACAGCGGCAGCGTTGGGGCCGTGGCTGTGTCCAGACCATACGAAGCAGCCGCTTCCTCTTTGGGAAATTGCCTTTCCTGTCCAAATTGAGCTATCTTTCCTGTTTGCTCTACTGGTGGACGTTCCTGCGGCGAATCATCTATATTCTCTCTCCCATCCTGTTTACCGTGTTTGGGGTGCTGGTGGTACGGACGGAGCTTTGGGGCATTCTGCTGATCTGGCTGCCCTCCTATCTGATTTATAACCACTCCCTGCGCCTGTTGTCCGGCAAGGTGCGGGATCAGAAATGGAGCAATATTGTAGATACGATTTTGTGTCCTTACATGATCCTCCCCATTCTGGCGGAAACCTTTGGCATCCGCATGAGAACCTTTGCCGTTACAAGCAAAGAAAAAACAGGCACCAGAAGCGCAAAAATCATCTATGCCATTCCCCACCTGATTTTGCTGGCAGCGTCCATTGTGGGCATTTATTTCAGCATTGAGCGGATGATGCTCTACAAGAGCATTCTGGGGCTGGTGGTTCTGTTCTGGCTGTGTATGAATACATACTTCCTGACCATGGCCGTGTTTTTCCTCCTTGGAAGAATCAACTACAGAAGCTCCGAGCGGTTCCGGGCGGAGATCCCCGTCACTTTTTCTGTGGGTACACGGCGTGTCCATGGCACCACCGACGATATTTCCGAAAACGGGTTGTCCTTTATCACAGATTTTCCGGAATTTCTCCATGGGGTTGTTGACTTTGAGCTACAGGATGAAAAGTGGAATGCGACAGTGTCGGGTGAAATCGTTCATGTGGGAAAGATCGGGGATAAATGGAGATACAGTGTAAAGCTGGTTGATTTACCTTTTGAAGAAAAGCAAAACTACGATCAGATCGTATTTGACCGTCTGCCTACATTGGCAACAGAGATTAAAACCGGTGCAGTAAAGGATTTGTTGGTATTTTTTAAGAGAAAAACCGCATCTTCGATATTATCTCAAAGAAAATTGCCGAGAATAGTGTTGAATACTTCCATGCGGACAGACAACGGAAGTGTTGTCCATGTTTTGGATTATAGTTATCAGTATATGCTGCTTACCGGAGCTGTCCCGGATTCAGAGTTTGATCTGTACATGGGAAGAACTGCTTTGCATTTGAAAAAAATACAATCTTCCATTGGCGGTAAAGATAATCTGTTTGAAATTGAAAACTGGGAAAATATATCGGATTCCCTGGAGCTTCATGAAGCATTGTTGGAATTGATTCAAGGAAAACAGATGGAGGAAAAAGAGTTAGTGAATGTATAAGAAAAGCGCAATCAGATTGTTTGCAGGGGTTGCGGCAGCAGTATTTGCCGCCGCAACCTTTCTGTTATTATTTATGCTACATGAGCAAAAACAAATAAATGAAACCCTATCCGATGCACAGCATACTCTTCAGATGCAAAATCAGGAGCTTCAGCAAGAAATAAACGATTTGCTTACGAAAAAAGGTGGAATAGAGGAACATGGACAGCTATCCATAAAAGGAACACAATTAGTAGATCAAAATGGAAATCCTCTTATGTTGCGAGGGGTGAGCAGCCACGGTATTGCATGGTATCCAGAATATACGAACTATTCTGCTTTAAAAACTCTAAAAGATTATGGCGCAAATGTATTTCGGATTGCTATGTATGTGGAACAGAATGATGGCTATTTGGAAGAACCAGAATTAAACAAAAACCTCCTGTTCTCTGCAATCGAAAATTCCTTGGCAGCAGACTTGTACACCATTGTTGATTGGCATGTGCTTCGGGATGAAAATCCGAATCGTAATATCGAGGAAGCGATGGATGTACTGGAAGAAGTAGCACAGCGATACAGGGTGCAAAGTTCTACTCATTAGTGTTTGAAAGAGCGTCTGGTGCATATAACAATTTAGTTCACCGCACCGGTGAGCCTATTCGTCTGCACGCAAGCTGTAGTGTGTCTGCATTCTCAAGTCTATTCTAATATATACTCTAAGGGCATCGGTTTCATTTCCCTTTGGTGCCTTGGAGCGTAGCGGAAAGGAGTGTTCATGATGATGATAAGTATGTTGGAAGGAGAGATTAACCTGCAGGCGGTGGTTATCGCCAATGTACTGGGTTTCGGGCTGATGCTGATCGTTATGCTCAACAAAAGGTACAGGCGCAAGATCATCACCCTGGATGACAAACTCTATAACTGGATGTGCTATCTGTGCATGGTGCTGTGCTTGGTGGAGATAGCCACCTTCTGGGTGGACGGTAAAGGCTTTTCCGGTGCCCGGCAGCTGAATGTGGGAGGGAATGCGCTGCTGTATCTGCTCAGTGCCCTGTTTGCCTACCTGTGGTGTTTCTATTTGGATTATAAGTGTTTTTCCGACCTGCATCGGCTGCGGCGGTGGTATGGTCTGGCTGCCATACCAGCAGTAGGGGTGCTGCTGGTATGCGTGGCTAACCTGTTTGTCCCTATCATGTTCTGGGTGGGGGAGGACAACCAGTTTTACCGTACCAACTGGGTGGTGGTCTGCTACATGGTGACCTTTGGCTATCTTGCCGCAGGCGCCCTGCTGGTCTTCTGGCACCGCAGGAAGGAAAACAAGTATCTGTTTATGCCGGTGATGACCTTTATAATCCCGGTGTATCTGGGTTGCTTGGCGCAGCTGCTGTGCTACGGCATTGCCACCATCTGGGTATCGGTGGCCTTAGGCCTGACAGTGCTGTACATCAACCTGCAAAAGGAGCAGGTATATCTGGACCCGCTGACTGCCCTGTATAACCGCAACTATCTGATGCACTACCTGCAGGCACTGTCTCAGCGCAGAAGGAAGGGCGGCAGGATTCTGGGGCTGCTACTGGATGTGAACGACTTCAAGCAGATCAATGATACTTACGGTCATCTGTGCGGCGATGAAGTGCTGCAGCAGATGGCGAGGATTCTGCAGCTGGCCCTGGAGGTTCCCGGTGCTGTGATCCGCTACGGCGGAGATGAATTTGTGGTCATCTGGGAGGAAAGTCCCCAGGAGAGCGGGCAGCAGCTGCAGGAGAAGATCCACCGGTATCTGGCTGTCTGCAATGCCTCCGGAAAAAGTCCCTGTCCCATTTCCGTGTCCATCGGCATGGGCGAATTCGACCTGGAGAATGTGGACGCGTTCTTCCATGATATGGACAAGCGGATGTACAGCCAAAAGCAAGACTACTACCAGAAGCTGGGTAGGGATCGGCGTCGGGCCAGGGATGCGACTATCCAGAGAAAAGGAGAAGGAGAACATCATGAAATACAGCCACAGATCACCCATTAATCTTGTGCAGACACTATGGAGTTGCATTTGCCGCTGCGGAAATTACATTGAGGTTGGACAAACCCGTTTGCAGGCAGGAAAAACGATCAGCTGCGGCTGCGTCAGCAGAGTGGACTATGAAAGCTCGCTGTCGGAAGACGCTTCGGATGGTTACGGTAAAAAAGAAAATAAAAGAAGATCACGCGGTTATTACGTTCAAGCGGCAGGTGTATTATCTGGGCAGCTACGCCAAGATCGAGGATGCAGCCCAAGTGCGAAAACTGGCGGAAGATCACCTCTTTGGGTCATTTCTCGATTGGTATTATGCAGAATACCCGGATGTAAAGCGAAGTCTGCAAAATTACAAATCCGGAAGTGGACTCTGCGAGGATGCTGAAAAGTAGCCCGTATGCAACAAACTAAAATGGGCGGTGGTAACTGTAAAACAAAATATGACAGGCGAACCGAACCTAAAATTAAACGAATGCGAGAAAGCCATTTACTACGGCAATTTCATACAGAGCATTGTAAACTTCCTGCTGATTGCGCTTGTAATCTTTACGGTTGTGAAAGCAATCAACAGCTTCCATCGAAAGAATGATAAACCCATTGAAGAACCGGCTCCGGAAGAACCCTCCGAAGAAGTTCTGCTTCTGAGGGAGATTCGGGATATGTTGGCTAAAGACCATAAGTAATCCGATATATGTGATGTATAAAGAAAACAGTAGAGATTAAAGTCTCTGCTGTTTTCGTGGTTTATAACGCCAATATGCGTGAGACTTGAAGGAAATCTTTTGTTATTCACTGTTGCTCCGTAGACTACGGAAATGGATTATTAAATTCACCTGCCTCCATAGGTACAATAATAGTGCCGCAAAAGTGAGGAGGTGCAGTATGGTGTTAGACTATAAGGCCATTGGCAAGCGCGTCAAAGTCGCCAGAATCAAAGCAAACATGAAGCAGGAGCAGCTAGCAGAAATCATCAGCGTTTCTCCTACCCATCTGAGCAATATTGAAACAGGAACAACCCGTGTCAGTCTTCAAACGATTGTGCGTCTTGCAAATGCACTTTCAGTATCGGCAGATGACCTGTTATGTGATAATGTGGTCAAGGCGAAAGTCCAATTTGAAAAAGACATCGCCGGCATAATAGAGGATTGCGATGCTTATGAAATCCGTGTGATCGCAGACATAGCGAAATCTGTTAAGGATACCTTGCGCAGGGATGCATATCTGAGGAAAAATGATACATGAACTGTGATAGCATTATGTGCTGCGCAGTTCTGAAGGACTGCTCGGTTATTATGAAATAACCGGGCATTTTTCTCTTAAGAGAGGAGCAGCAATTATGAGCAACAATATGAAGAACCCTCGGAATGAAGCGGTTCAGGCAATTGACTTTCAAGCTGCGCTCCAACACATAGAGGAGCAACTTCGTGACTCTGAAGACTCGGAGACAATTATTAACAGACTGCTGAAAGGCGCAGCGGAATTTTATGGTGCAAACAGGGCATCCGTTGTTGAAGCGGACTGGGCGCTGAACATCGGTTTGCTCACTTATGAGTGGTGTGCAGACGGCGTTGAACCGCAAAAAGAAATGCTCCAACACATGGCTGTAGAGGGCTTCCCAAGATGGCATGATTCGCTTTCCTTAAATCAACCAATCATAATTACAGATGTTGATGCATTGAAAGATGTTCATCCAGACGAGTATCAGTTTTTTTCGCAGTACGGAGTAACATCCGTATTGGCGGCTCCGTTCTCCAAACGCCTCAATCAGGGTTATATCGCCGTGGACGACCCAACGCAGTTTCGGAACGACCCGACCTTTCTGTTTATCATTTCGTATGCTATCGTTTTGGAACTGAATGAGCTGAAAATGCAGCAGACCATTGCTGCGGCTCAGCGCGTCTCAAGGTATAGCGAAAAAGACGTTTACATCAACTGCTTCGGCAGTTTGGAAATTAAAGCGCCCATGGCACATTAACTGATGAGGATCTGTCATCAGAACTATGCGTCAATTTACTTGCCTTGCTGGTTATTGATCGGAAGGCCCCTGTTTCGACTGACCGCGTTGTAGATGCGCTCTGGCCAAATGGTGTAACGGGAAATAAGTACCGGGCGGTGAGCAATATTCTGTACCGGCTTCGCAGAACTCTCAGCATTATCGGTTTGGAAGAGTTTATCGTCAGCAAAAATGGTGCGTTCAGTATCAATCCGGATTATCGTGTGTACACTGATTTTGAACGCTTTGCGGACAACTGCGCCAAGTTGGAGGCAGAGCAAAATCCGCAGAAGCAGCGCACGCTGTATCACGCAGCAGTCAAGCTCTATCGGGGAGAACTCTTTGAAAAGATATATCATCAGCATTGGCTGATGCCAACGGCGGTTTTCTACCATAGCATGTATATCCAGATGGTCAAATGTTTCATTCAGCACAAAATTGACCAGCATGACTATCTCAAGGCTTATCGTACTTCCATAGACGCTCTGAACTTCGCGCCATATGACAGTGATCTCAATACGGCTATGGTTATCAGTATGTTTTATCAAAGCGGAGCGGAGCTTGCAAAACAGTTTCTTAAAACAGCGCAGGAATATATGAGCAAGGAACAGATTGCCTCTGTCCGTTCGCTTTGGAAAAAACAGCGGTAAGGCTAGCGTGAGACCGTTGTGAGACTTCTATGAGGATATTTCTGAGATTTATTTGAGGATTGAAATGAGGCTAAAAGAAGAGAAAAATAAGACATTTTTTAGGGCGTAGATTAGGACAAGGCTGAGACCACCCATCGAGTAAAATCAATTACCGGTAGGAAGTATCGGAATTGAGACTGATGGGTGGTTTTTATGTACGGCTTCGGCACATCATCGCCTGCCTTATGGAGTCGCCGCTGCATCTCGTGGGGGTGCGTTCTCTGCGTCCCGCCATCTTTGCGGCCTCTTCCGGCTGCGCCGCCCAACCACAGCTTCAAATCGCTCCATTCTGCCCGCAGCAATCTTGCTGCGGGCTTTTCTGCGTCTTTAGGGCTTCATTGCCGTTCTCCACCTCCGTGTGTTTGAAATTTCCACATTTCAAATTCACGGAGGTTTTTTATGTATTACAACACAAAGGCAAGCGGAGCGCGGATTCGTGAGCTTCGCATCGCGAAGAACTTCACGCAGGATAATCTGGCAGAACATATGAATGTTTCCCGTGGTTTTATCAGTCTCATTGAGTCAGGGAAGAAAGGCTGCTCGGTCGATGTGCTGATCGCGCTCTCAAACCTGTTTGGTGTATCCATCGACTACCTTGTCCTTGGCACTGCCGCTTTCACTGCGCCGGATTCCGCTGCGCTGAAAGCAGATATTCAGGCATTGATCGGACTGTTGGAGAAATTCAGGGAGCAGCTATAACCGATGTTACTAATGGTAAAGCGAATGTTACTAACGTTATATTCAAAACCGGCGCACGGTCTTCTAAAATAAAACTACAGCGAAAGCTGACTGTTCCTTGAAAATTTCATACTCATTCATCAGGTACATTCCTGCATATGTGCGAGAGCACAAGCCAGCACAGCGGT
>OLSQ01002126.1_pt1 | contig 14972 bp, 14 predicted proteins | sample 1672561 | NCBI WGS metagenome assembly OLSQ01 (sample SAMEA3136699, study PRJEB25190) | human gut metagenome | biome: human gut; feature: human-associated habitat; material: faeces | place: Austria | collected 2013 | reverse complement strand
ACTATGTGGAGACAGACGCCTGCCAGCTCCTCTATGAGAAGGCTGTGACAGACGGCAATGACCTTGTACTTTTCCGTTATTATAATGTGGATTCCGAAACCGGCGAACGCACCGAATACGAGAATTCCTGCTATAACCAGAATTTCCGCATAGCAGACAAGCCTTACGAGCTTCCTGCGATTTCCCCTTATCCCTGGATCAAATTTATTCACAGAGACCTGTTTTATGGACTTCACTTCCCGGAGGGAATCCGTTTCGAGGATCTCCCGGTTGCATATCTTCTGGCAGTGAAGGCCCGCTCCATCGGTTATCTGGACCATTGCTTCTATAATTACCGCAAGAACGTAGGATTTCTCAGCCATCTCACCCCATCTACCCTTCATATAAAGGACGCGGTCATTTTTATGAAGGAAGAGATGCAGAAGCTGGGATTTTTTGACCGATACCGGACGGAACTGGATTTTATCGCAGTCCGCCACTTTTTTTACCGTTTCTGGAAGCTGCTTACCAATTATGAAGCAGACCAGAAGGAACTGAAGCTGCAATTGATCAATGAACTTTTTGACTATATGGAGACCGAAATCCCGGACTGGGAAACCAATCACTATGTTCTTTATTCCCTTCCGCCTCATATTGTGCGTCTCCTTTGCCTTTATGCTTCCCGGCAGGAAATGATCCAGTTTGTAGAAGCCTGCACTGGCATGACCATTTCCCAGCAGAAAGCCTGGATCAAAGATTACAAAGCCGCTCACAGAACTGAACCGGGTATCCAGCCAGCCGAAATGCTCCGCCGGGAAAAAACAGCGGCCCAGTTTTACCGCTTTGCTTACACCGGAAGCCTGGCACCAGATCCCGAGCAGATTTTTCTGGAGTCCAGCCGGGGAAATGAGATTTCCCCTTGGATTCTCAAGCTGCTGGCTCACCTGATCCAGAATTTCAGCGAACACCATATTGTACTGTCTCTTGCAGAAGAGAAACATCCTCTGCTCCAGGCACTTTTGAACCGCTATCTCCCAGGCAGCGGAATATTGCCGGACAACATCACTTTGGTCTGCCCTGGTACGGAAGAATATGGCAAAGCCCTCTGCCCTATTATTTCCAGAAAGAAACCGGGCAGTTTGTACTGCTTCACTGTGGTCACGGGCTATATCCGGAAACGGTTCAGAATACCCCTGCTTCCACAGCAGATACCGGGCTCTGGCAGCACACCATGTTTATGGCAGATGCCCTGTATTTTAACAGCATGCAGAACCGCAATATCTATATGAACGAATGTATGACAGATGGGATCTGCCCCACACCCTATATTATCGGAAATTCTGCAGATGCCCCGGTTGTTCCAGAGCAGTCCCACAGGGAGAAGATCCGCCGCAGCCTGCAGATGGACGGCATGCAGACCATTTTGTATGCCCCCCTTCTTCCCGGCTCCTACGTAACCGACTCCGCCCAGACTTTCCGCAATTTTATGTCTGCCCTTTACATAATCGACCAGGAGCTTGGAGATCATCAGGTTATGTATCTTCACCTTGACGGGGAAAAACAGCTGGACTATTCCGTTTTTACCCATGTCAGGGAAATGCCTTCTGACTTTGATGTCTCAGATTTTGCCTCCGCCTGTGACTTTTTTGTTTCCGATTATCACAGTGCCCTTTCTGCGAAGTACAGCCCGGACACCCAGGTTCTGCGGTTCCTTTGCACACTTTACGGAAAACAGCACTTTAAATTCGTAGATTTTAATGGAAACGAGCGGATTATAGATGAATTTTTCCAGGACTTTGCCGCATTCAGCAATGCACCGCAGTTAGTCCGATATATTGGACAGGAAGAGCAGCAGGTTTCCGATGCCATCCAGCAAAGCGGTTTTCAGATCACCAACAGGCTGGTACGTGCATCAGCGAAAGCTGAGAATGGAGCCGGGAATCGTTCGGAAGAACAGTACCTTATTACGGACATTGTAGACTTCTTGCTTCATGGCAGACCATTGCCTTATTATGATGGTCAGGTAGCTCCAGATTCTTCTGCGCTTACTGCTGCCGAAGCAGCTGCACCGCCAGATTTTCCTGTTTCCAGCCAGCCCCGTCCCCGTGTTCTTTTCTTCACCGGGCGCAAGCTTTCCAGGAACCTGATCCGTGATTTCAATGCCCTGGCTGCCCAGGCTCCGGACAAGGAATTCTGGCTGGCTTACAACGACTTCCGGAATACGGACTCTGCCAGATATCTGGCACAGCTGGCACCGGAATGCTCCTATCTGCCTTTGAAGCCAGATCCGGAGAAGGGGAACCGCTGGAAGCTTGCCAGTGTGCTTACCAGCAGAATGGGACTCCATACTCTTTATCCGCTATCCCATATATTGGACCTTGGAAAAGAAGAGTGCAAAAAATATCTTGGAAATGCCCAGTTTGATGAAGTGATCATTACCTCCACAGACAGCATTAAAACCGTTGCCACCCTTCTGGCTGCTGCACCGTCTGTCTCCTATACCTTCGACACCTTTAGTCCGGAACGGTACAGCACTTCCAGGCCTTACAGATGCCAGATTGCATTTCTTTGCCGGTTGCTGAAGGATGCCGGAGATCCGGAGCTTCCGTCAGAGCTTACGGGACTGAAGTTTACTCAGAACGCTGGCAGAAATAAAGATAAAAAGTAACAGTTCCGTACCTTTACAGTTATACGCTTCGCGGAATACAGCGTCCTGAATCGATATAAAAAGAGGCTTTATAATAACTGTGAAAGCCGTAATCAGCAGCATTTTTAAGGAGGATCCCCATGTCAGAATCTTTTCTGAATGATGACATACTTTATTTTAAGAACTTAATACAAGATGGCAGGAATCTGCATAACCCATCCAAGCCCTCTTCCGCCGCCACGGATTCCGTAAAAAACACCGCGGCAGCGGAAGCTTCCTGCGCTGACAATTCCCGTGATACCGGCAGCGCGCTTTTCACCCGCCAGCAGGCTTACCACACTAACCAGGTTTACGATTCCATCCGGGATCTTCTTATGGAAGATTACGCCATCTGGAACCAGCATAAATATCTTTACCATGTAAAAAAATATCAGGCTTATCTTTCCACCCTGGAGCACACAGAGCCTGCCTGCCGCCAGGAATATCTCCAGCGTTTCAGCCGGGAATTTAAACGGGCACAGGACCTGGGGGAATTGGATCCTGCCTGGTTTTCCCCGGAGGAGAAAGAACGCCTGTTGTTTATTATGAAAGAGCCTAACCGCTTTTACAGAACCTATTACGAAGGTTCTGCTGGCAGATCCGGACTTTTTCACAAATTAAAAAACAAATTAAAGAAGATCCTTAAATAGTATGTGACCGAACTTTCTAAACGAGGGATACTTCCTGTCCGAAAAGCAAGAAGATATGAAAAATGCAGCACAACCGACTATAAGAAAAAATAACAAAACAGGTGACAATCTTGGAAAATATAAAAGTTTCAGTAATCCTTCCCGTTTATAAAACAGAGCCTTACCTGCGGCAATGCCTGGACAGCATCGTGAACCAGACTTTAAAGGAGATTGAGATTATCTGTGTGAATGACAGCTCCCCGGACAATTCGCTCTCCATTCTGGAAGAGTATGCTGCCCGGGATTCCAGAATACAGATCCTCACACAGCCCAATGGAGGTGCCGGAGCAGCCCGCAACAACGGCATGCGCCATGCACATGGAAAATACCTTTCCATTCTGGATTCCGACGACTTCTTTGAACCGGCTATGTTAGAAGAAGCTTATCGAAAGGCTGAAGAAGTTTCCGCAGATCTGGTGGTTTTCCGGTGCGATCAGTACTTCACCGAAACCGAAGAATATAAGGAAATCCCATGGACTCTGCGCATCAAGCATGTTCCCCCATATGAGCCATTTTCCCACAGACAGCTGACCATGAACATATTCCGGGTTTTCCAGGGCTGGGTATGGGACAAGCTTTATCTCCGGTCCTTTGTGGAAGAAAAGGAACTGCTTTTCCAGGAACAGCGCACCAGCAACGATATGTATTTCGGCTTTTCCGCCACTGCACTTGCAAAAAAAATAGCGGTAATCGACAAGCTTTTTGTCCATTACCGCATTGATGCTGCGGACTCCCTTTCCAAAACAAGGGAAAAATCCTGGCAATGTTTTTACAATGCCTTATGTGGAATCCGGGAGAAACTGAAAAAAGAAGGGGTTTTCCCAGAGCTGGAGAAGGATTTTATCAACTATTCCCTGCGTTCCTGTCTCTGGAATCTGGAAACTCTCGCCGAGCCAACCCGCACTACCCTGGAGAAAAGGCTGGTGCAGGAATGGTTCGAGGACTTGGGGATTAAGGGAAAGGACGCCTCCTTTTTCCAGGATTCCAAGGATTATGCAAAATATCTGGAGATTATAAAAGCATATCCGGACTACCAAAATTAGCATTCAAAAAACAAGCTGTGTGACTTCTTTTCTGATGACACACAGCTTGTTTCAATTTACGCAGACAACGAGCCAAAGTTCATACTTACGCGAAACCCTGGCAGCCGCCGCGATAACGGTCAAAACACGCAGAACGTGTTTCATCCCCGTTTATGCAACTATTTTTTTAGATCAGATTCGCTGCCCCAATCACCGCGGTCTTACTGTCATCCGCAGTGGTGATCGGGATCGGAAGGTAGGCAGCGAGGGCATTGGCTGCCTCCTCCCCTTTTGTTTCCCAACCAGATGGCAATGCAAGTCCGGCTCCGGTACACTGGTCAAGACCGATTTTCTGTTTTTCCAGAAGGGCATTCACGGCCTTTCCGGTTACCTTCGCCAGCTCTTCGGTGGTGGTATTACCCCCCGCTGCCGCAACATCCGCTGCAAGCAGCTTATTATTTTCATCAACAAGACCGATCATAGTACCATTCTCAGTCACATTGATACCGATTCTCACCATTCCTGCATTTTCACGGATGGAGGTGATCAGCGCGTCGCAGCTTCCCTCAATCTTATACTCACCGGTACCAGCCGGCAGAAACAGGCTGTCGCCTTTTTTGTAGGAAATGGTCTCACCATCTGCGGTGATGGTTCCCTCTCCGTCCAGCATGAGAATGCTGATAAAAGTCTCCTCCGTAACAGTTCCTTCCATCATCTTCATCATCTTTCCGTCAAGGTTCAGTTTATCCACTGTGAAATAATCACAGTCTGCAATATGAGGATAGCAGCTTCCACTCTTTATAATAGGCACACGGTTGGTAACCGCCAGAGCCTTCTCAATGTGAAGGTCACGCTTTTTGCCGTCTTTTCCCACACGGCCGTAATCGTAAACACGGTAAGTCACATTGGAATTCTGCTGGATCTCAGCGATCAGAATATCGTGTCCGATGGCATGGATAGTTCCGGACTGGATGAACAGCACGTCCCCTTTGTGCACCGGAACTGCATTGAGAACCTCCAGAAGAGTGTCCTCCTGAATTCGTTTTGCAAATTCCTCTTTGCTGATCTCCTTCTTGAAGCCGTAGTACAAAAAGGCTCCTTCCTTTGCATCCATAATGTACCACATCTCAGTCTTTCCGTACTGTCCCTCGTTTTTCAGGGCGTAGCGGTTGTCCGGGTGAACCTGGATAGACAGGTTCTGCTTCGCATCAATAAATTTGATCAGAATAGGAAAATCACGGAATCTTCTGCAGTGGGTTCCCATTACCTGGCGTCCCTCTGCTTCAATATATTGTTCCAAAGTCTTTCCAGCGTATGGTCCGTTTACAATTGTGGATGGTCCGTCCGGATGGCAGGAAAGCTCCCAGGACTCTGCCAGAACATCCCCGTCATACTCGATCCCGTACTCCTCTGCCAGGCGGTGTCCGCCCCAGAGATAATCCTTACATGCCGGTCTTAATTTTAATACACTCATTTTTCATCGCTCCTCGTAAACCTTCTGCGCCCCTGTCAAAATCTAAAAAGAGCGCATTATCTGCCAATCATACCTTACGGTCATCGGCTTAGCTCTCACCTGTTTACCTCTTACCCAGCTCCGTATCTGCTTCTCTCACCACGCTGTGATCCTTAATATAATCCACAATCTCGTCCAGTGTAGTAAACGCCACGCCTACATAGCTGTCAGCTGCTCCATAGTACAATGCAATTCTTCCTGTTTCAGAATCATGAATGGTCGCACATGGGAAGCATACATTCGGCACAAAACCTCTTTCCTCATACCATTCTTCCGGTGTAAGAAGGAAATTCTCACAGCGGTATTTTACCTTTGACGGCTCATCAATATCCAGGATTGCTCCACCAATGGAGTATACCAGACCATTGCAGGTTCCTGTTACGCCATGGTAGAACAGAAGCCATCCTTCGCTGGTCTCAATTGGAGCAGCGCCACCGCCAATCTTCACTGACTGCCACCATTCCGGATTTTTGCCCATTACGTGACGGTGTTTTCCCCAGTATGTCATATCTGGACTTTCACTTAAGAAAATATCACCAAATGGCGTATGTCCGCTGTCAGACGGTCTGGAAAGCATCACATAGTTTCCATTGATCTTTCTTGGGAAAAGAACCGCATTTCTGTTAAAGGGAATAAATGGATTCTCCAGTCTGACAAAGGTTTTGAAATCTGTTGTTTTTGCAATTCCGATAGAAGCACCGTAGAAATCCTGGCACCAGATAATATAATAAGTATCTTCCACCTTCACAAGTCTGGGATCATATGCGTATACAGGCATAAATGATTTGCCATCCTCGTCTACAAACTGGATCTTCTCTTTCTCGAATTCCCAGTGAATGGCATCCTCACTTCTTCCAAGATAGATAAACGGGATTCCGTTTGTCTGCTCTCCGCGGAAAACGCCGATGAACTTTCCTTCGTACGGAACTACCGCACTGTTAAAAATTCTGGCAACACCCTCAACCGGATTACGTCCGATGACCGGATTCTCAGAATAACGCCAGACCGGAGCACCTGTAAGATTTTCAGGCTTATCCTGCCATGGCATATTTGGTACTGCAGGGCTGATCATTTTATATTTGCTCATAACTGTTTCCTCCTGTATCAGGAAAGCCCGGCGGTGCTTCCCGCCGCTGCTTCCTGTTTTTTCATAATACGCAACTTTTCAGCACCTTGTAAAAGCCTGTCTGCTGAACTGTCACAAAAAATTTTTATTCCAATGACGGAACCCTGATTTCTCAGATATTTTCCCCTTTTAAGAACTCTAAGTTCTTAGAAATCAACTCACATCTCTGCTTCACGCAATCCGGTGATCTGTGCGGATCTGCCGGTGTGTTGAACAGATAATCTTCCATCTTGTGGATAGTGGTCGTTGCCACATGCATTCTGGTATCACAGGAAGCATAGTAGATAAAGATTTTTCCGTCTTCGTCTGCAATGGCTCCATTTGTAAATACAACGTTTGAAACATCTCCTACGCGCTCTTTTCCAAAAGGAACCAGGAACACGCCGGACGGCTCTGCGATCACCTTGGACGGATCCTTCAGATCTGTTGCAAAAGCATACAGCACATAACGAAGGCCGGCTGCTGTGTTTCGAACACCATGTGCAATGTTGATCCAGCATTTTTTACCCCGGATCGGGACTGCACCAGCTCCGTTTTTCGCTTCTGTAAGAGTGTGGTAAACACGTCTGCTGATGATCTTTTCTTCGTCGATCACAGCATGGCAGATATCCCCACAAAGTCCGAATCCAATTCCACCGCCGCTTCCAGTCTCAATGAAACCATCCATAGGACGTGTGTAAAACGCATATTTTCCGTCTACAAATTCCGGATGAAGGACTACATTTCTTTGCTGTGGGGAACGAAGAGTCTTCAGGTTATCCAGACGCTCCCAGGTTTTCAGATCTTTGGTTCGCACAATTCCTGCCTCAGCTACTGCTGCGGACAGATCCGGATCGTTTTTGTCCTTGCTCTCGGAGCAGAACACACCGTAGATCCAGCCATCCTCATGCTGTGTCAGTCTCATGTCATAAACATTTGTCTCTTCCGGGCAGGTATCCGGCAATACCACCGGGTAATCCCAGAAATGGAAGCCGTCAATTCCGTTATCACTTTCAGCTACTGCAAAAAAGGATTTACGGTCATTTCCCTCTACACGTACTACAAGCAGATATTTTCCATTCAGCCTGATGGCTCCGGAGTTCATAACTGCATTGATTCCCAGACGCTCCATGAAATCAGGGTTTGTGGCCGGATTCAGGTCATATCTCCAGGTAAGGGGAACAAAGTCTCTTGTAAGAACCGGATTTTCGTAGCGGTCATAAATACCATTGTAAAAATCGGTTTTCTGATTTTTTCTTTCGATTAATTTTCTCTGCTTTTCAGCCTCAATATAATAATTTTTATGCAACATCAATGCCTCTCCTTATCACTTCCAGGCACATCCTTCCGTTATGGTAAGGACATTTCCAGGGTTCAATAATCGGTCTGTCGTAAGGTTTTCCGTCTTTGTCCACAACCCAGAACCACTCTGAGCCGTCACGTTTGTCAATCAGATATTCCTTAATATATTCCCAGATATTCTTCGCAGCTTCCAGATACTCTGTTCTGGAACTGTCATGCTGGTAGCCGTTCAGGAAACCAAGCAGGGCTTCTGCCTGCACCCACCATACACGGTCGGTGTCCACAACGCCTTTTTCGCACTCATTACTGAGGGAATGTCCGTCAAAGGCTGTTTTATAAATGGTCTGGGTAAGAGCTTTGGAAATCTTATAAATTTTTTCTTTATAGACTTCTTCTCCCAGCACTTCCACGCCGTAATCCAGAAGCCATGCAGTCTCAATATCATGGCCATAGGAATGAAGATCGATCAGGGAATTGTAATGTGCATCAAAGAATACTTCCTGTCTTTTCAGCTCAGAGTTATAAATCTTATCTGCAATAATATCCAGAATCCATTCCAGACGCTTCTTCACGTCTGCCCGTTTCGTTGCGCGGTAAAATTCTGTGTAAGCCTCAAATACATGAAGCAGTGTATTCATAGTTTTGTCTGCAATTACGCCGTTTTCGGAAAGCTTATCGTTCTTGGCCGGCTGGAACCTGCGGTCAAATGCTTCCAGATAGCCTTCTGCATCTGTGCATTTTTCCTCAATCACTTTGAAAATATCACCTGCGATCTGAATGCTCTCCTCATCGCCGGTTGCATCGTAATATGCAGATAACGCATAAATGGAAAATGCCTGATTATAGGTATGCTTGGTGGTATCCTCCGGTGTTCCGTCATACTTCACAGACCAGAAAACACCGCCGTATTCTTTGTCAAGGCAATGTGCTTTCAGGAATGCATATCCATGCTTCGCCTCCGCAAGAAGGCTTTCGTCACCCAGAATCTTGTAGGCTTTGGAAAAGAACCAGGTGATCCTGCTGTTCAGGATGCAGCCCTTGACGGCCTTTTTGTCCAGATTCAGTTTGTAATCCAGATAGCCGTAATAGCCGCCAAATTCACTGTCATGAACTGCCTTCCAGAAAGGAATAATTGTATTCATAAGATGTTCTTTAATTTCGGTATTCATATTCCTTCCACTTCTCCTTTTCTCTCATTATGTTGTCACCGCGCACAGCTGACTTTTCCAGCCAGCTGTACCGCTTTCCATAACAACTTATACTCCGCCAGTTAACCCTTTACAGCTCCGGCTGCAACGCCGCTGTAAATCTGTTTCTGGAAAATAATGAACACGATCAGCGCAGGCAGAAGAGAAATGATAACACCTGCACAGATCAGGTTGTACTGGCTTCCCAGAGGTCCTGTAAAGGTATACAGGGAAGTGGAAACAGTACAAAGCTTTGTTTTATCCTGAAGATACAGCTGTGCACAATAGTACTCGTTGTAGGTGTTTGCACCTTTCAGGATGATGGATGTAACAATCGCCGGTTTCAGCAGCGGAAGAAGGATCTTACGGTAGATTGTGAAGTAAGAAGCTCCGTCCAGGTATGCAGATTCATCCAGGGAAACCGGCAGGTTTTCGAAATATTGAATGAAAATGTAAATGGAAATTACATCTGTACCACACATCATAATAATGTATCCGTACAGGGTATTTACAAAATGAAGATTTACCATGATCTCATATACTGCAACCTGCATTGCAACTGCCGGAAGCAGAGCTGCGAAGGTAAACAGGTTTCGGATCAGGCTGTTTCCAGGGAATTTAAAACGGTCCAGTACATACGCAAGCTGAGTTCCGATAATAATGGAAACTGCCAGAACTGCTACCAGAATGATCAGCGAGTTTCTGAAAGCAGTAAGCATATTCGCCTTGCGGAAGGCAGTTACAAAGTTGTCGAAATTCAACCAGCTCTCTGGCGGAACCATAACGTTTGTGCTCTTATACTCTGCATCTGTTTTGAATGCTGTGATTACACAGGAAACAATAGGAAGCACTGCTACGAATGCGAAAAATATCAGTGAAACATACTTCACGATTGTCCAGATCACAAAGCCTGGAGTATAATGTTTTCTTCTCTTTACGGAAGCTGCTGTCTGTGCCATATCCTAGTTTCCTCCTTTCCCCTGGGCTGCTGCCAGTTTTGCTGCTTTTTTCTTCTTTTTCTTAACATCATAAGCTTCGTCATCTGCACTTGCATTCCGGAAAATATACTTAAAGAATGCATCCTGCAGGAACTTGGCAATGATAATAATTACAAGAAGGAAGACTGCCATTGCAGAAGCAAGACCAACCTTCTGGTTTGTATGTGCAATGGTGTTCATAACTACGAAGAAAGTACCTGTTCCGTTTGCACCGCCCGTGATTACGAATGGTGCCTCGAATGCACTTAACGCACCGGTGATGGAAAGGATAATGTTCAATGTTACAATTGTCTTGATGCTTGGCAGGATAATATATTTGAACTGCTGGAACTGATTTGCCCCGTCCAGTTCTGCTGCCTCATAAAGGGCGCTGTCCACGGACATGATCGCACCGATGAACAATACCATATTTTGTCCAAAATATCTCCACACGGAAGAACCAACCAGCGACCAGTTATTGATTGACTGATCCTTCAGCCAGTATGGAAGATTGTCAAGCTGAAATCCACACCACTGAAGAACTGTATCAAATACGAATCCATGTGTATAGAAAAATTTGAAGATGAAACCGATAGCAATACCATTGATCAGGTATGGGAAAAACATGAAGCCTTTAAAAAGGTTTCCGCATTTAACTTTCATACTCAGAATAGTTGCCAGGTACAATGCGATCACAAGCTGGATGATAGATCCGGCCATGTAATACAGACACAGTTTCAATGCGCCAACAATGTCATCACGTCTAAAGATAGCCTTATAGTTATCCAGTCCCACGAATTTTCTGGTTCCAACATATTTCATTTTGTAGAAACTGAATTTCACCATTTCTGCAAATGGAAGATATGTAAAGGTAACCAGCAATATCAATGGGATAATGATAAATGCCAGAATGACAATGGTCTGCTGACCTTTACGGCTTTTCCGCCACTGGCTGAAGGTTTTCCTTGTTCCACTATTTCCCATATTATTCCTCCCACTTTTAAAGGCGAGGATACGACGACCCTCGCCTGCCTGATTTCCTGTATTGCTGTAAACGAGGTAAGAGCAGCTTATTCGTTTACTTCTACGCCATCAGCCTCCTGTGCAGCGCTCCACTTCTCGTTCCACTCTGCCATGATATCGTCAAAGGACTCATCACCGTTTGCAGCGTGCTCAACGATTCCCTGGATCTTTTCATTTCCGCCTGCGCCTACCATAAGCTCAGAATCTGCATTCAGCTCGTTCAGAAGGTCTTCTTCTCCCTCAAGTGCCGGCTCATTGGAAACAAACTGTACATCATTTGCTACGAAATCATCATAAACTTCCGGATACTGGTCATCGCCAACTGCGATTGGAAGTCCGCCTTCGTTGAAGGAGTACTGGGATTTCTCAGTCATCCATTTAACGAATACCATAGCAGCTGCCTGTTTGTCAGCATCGTCTTCTGCGTTAATACCGAAGCAGTAGTCTTCGTCTGCTGGGGAATACTGTTTTCCATCGATTGTGATCGGGAATGCGAAGTATCCGATATCATCAGCATTGTCACCAGCACCCTGCATCTGAGGATAAGCCCAGGAACCAAGTACCATTGTTCCGATCTCGCCGTTGTTCAGCATACCTTTGCTGCTCTCCCAGTCAGTTGTTGTGTAATCCTCTTCTGTAAATCCGTTTGCAACTGCATCATAAAGTACTTTGTATACGTTGTATGCGCCTGTTCCATCTCCAGGGTCTGTAAATGGATCTTTCATGTGCGGGAATTCCTGGTTTCTGTATTTTGCATCACCAGTTGCAGTCACTGCGGTATAATCATCCCATGCACCCATTGTCCAACCAGCTGCATAGTTGGTGTACAGCGGAATGGCATCTGTGTTATCTTTGATTGCCTGCAGGTCTGCCAGGAACTCATCTGTAGTCTTTGGTGTCTCTGTAATTCCGGCAGCCTCGAATACTTTCTTATTATAGAGAACTCCACGTCCTACTACTGTTACAGGAATACCATAAACCTGACCGTCATACAGCCATCTGTTTGGATATTTCACCTGCTCGCTTACGGAATCAACATCGCCGTAGGAAATAAAATATGTGGAAAGGTCTGCCTTGTCAACCTCCGGGATCATCATGATGTCACCCCAGTCACCGCCCTGAAGACGAAGCAGCGAGTCCTGTGCATAATCGGTCATTCCTTCAACTTCAATTTTAATGTTCGGGTACATTTCATTGAACTCTGCAAGATATGCATCCCAGCTCTTTCCATTGTAATCAGAATCCAGCATATCAGTTCTGTTTGTAAGCATTTTCAGCTCTGCTGTAATGTCTGTGTAATCTTCTCCAAGAGTGATGTCCGCATAGTTAAGTTCGCCATCTGCGAATACTGCTGTTGCGCCACCTACTGTTGCCATGGATGCTGCCATAGATGCTGCAAGTACAAGTGCTAAAACTTTTTTCTTCATGATTTTTTCTCCTTTTCTATTGTAACTGCATGCCGTGCAGTTAACCTTTTACAATCATTGGGCAAATACATCATGCCGGACATATTTGCAATTGCTGTAGTTCATTTTTCCAGCTTTTATCATCCCGGAAACAGGTCGCCACGCGCCTGTCTCCAGAAGATATTTTGCCGATTCTATTACTCAGCCTCTTTGGCAACTGGCAGGAAAGAAGCTACGATGTTAAGGATCATACCAACCACTGCCAGACTGCAGAAAATAATAAAGCTCATAATTGTATCCATTCCGTCCAATCCGGAAATTACATATCCAATCTGGTTTACCATTACGGAAGCGCTCCATACTGCTGCGCTTGCCATTAATGCTGCATTTACAACCGGGATAAAACCGGTAATCACTTTATTGAAACCAACCAGTACAAAGGAAAGTACCGCAAGGACGATTGCTGCTGCCAGGAAATAATATACCGGCTGGAATGTGTACATTACTTTACCGTAGTAAACAGCCTCTACGATAGCAATAATGCCTGCTACAAGCGTCAGATACAGTCCGATTGATTTTTTATTCTTATTCATCATCCGCACCTCCGATTACGCTTCTTTTTTGGATTTAACAGTTTTCAGGATGGTCATAATCAGGAACAGAATGGTAAGTGCTGCAAATGCTGCCTCTGCACCTGTCAGTGCATTCTGATACCAGGTTCTTACTGTCTGGATCTCTGTTGTAGAACTGATTCCGTTCATTGCATTACTCTGTACCAGCTGATACAGGAAGTACTTGATATTCTTCTTCATCATCTGCTGGAAGCTTACATCCTTCTCAATTGCTTTTTTGGAATTTGCCATAGCTCCGATTTCAGAAGTATCATATGCAGAAGTTGTCAGTGTTCCACCGCCGCCAGCTGCTGTTACATCTCTCCAGTTCATGTAGTCTGCACCGTTGATCATATCAGTTACAAACCATCCCTGATACCCCCACTCGTTTCTTGCAATGCCTTCAAGAAGATTCTTGTAGGCACCTACAAAAGAGGTTCCTGCACGGTTGAATGCTGTCATAACACCCTGTGCATTATTGCTGCTCATACACATCATGAAGCCACGAAGCTCATTCTCACGTGCTGCCTGCTCGGTCATAAAGGTAGACATACCGGAACGGTTGGCCTCCTGATGGTTAAATGCGAAATGCTTCGGTTCAGCCATGGTTCCTTTGCTCTTCGCCGTGCCCGTTCTTCTGTACTCCAGAAGAATCGTGAGAAAGCAGGGCCATGAGCGTCTTTCTTTCATCGACAAGACGGACGCCGCCGTCCTGGAATACATCCAGGGCATCCGGGTGATGAAATCCTACGGAATACTCGGCTCGCAGAACAAAAAGCTTTTCGAGTTCATCAACGAGTTGTCGCGCAAAAGCCTCAATTTCGAAGCCGCGGTCATGACCCCCGGCATGGCCTTCACAGCGGCCGTCGAGTTCGGGTTCGCCGCACTGTTGCTGGTCTCGGCGTTTTTTTACAACAGCGGGCAGTTGCAGGGCATGACGGTGGTCCTATTCTTGGTGGTAGCGTACTATTTCTACGCGCAGATGTTCGATATCATGCAGTACTCGCTCCTCTCGCAGTATATGATTAACGCCGGGCAGCGCATTGAAACAATCCTTGATTCGCCGCCCATTCTTTGCCCGGCCAACCCACAAACGCCGGATTCCTACGACATTCGCTTCTCAGACGTCAGCTTCGCCTACAGCACGCATGACGTGCTCAGCCACATCGATCTCAGCATCAGGGAAAAAACCATGACCGCCCTGGTCGGCCCCTCCGGCTCCGGTAAGACCACGCTGGCCAACCTTATGGCGCTGTTCTGGAACGATTATCGTGGTGAGATCCATATAGGCGGCGTGGAACTGCGGGCCATGGATCCGGAAAAGCTGCTGGAGAAGTTCGCCTTCGTCTTCCAGGACGTCTACCTGTTCAGTGACACGATTATCAACAACATCTGGGTCGGCAACACCGAGGCCACGCGCGAACAGGTTTTGGAAGCCGCGAAAAAAGCGCATTGCCACGACTTCATCAGCA
>OLSQ01002115.1_pt1 | contig 15020 bp, 17 predicted proteins | sample 1672561 | NCBI WGS metagenome assembly OLSQ01 (sample SAMEA3136699, study PRJEB25190) | human gut metagenome | biome: human gut; feature: human-associated habitat; material: faeces | place: Austria | collected 2013 | reverse complement strand
ACAAGCCAGAGAAATTAATAAAAATATTATTTTTGAAGAACAAGAAATGAATGTAGAGAATGGAATTTTTGTGTCAGATATTTTGGTTACAAGAACCCCTATTTTAAACTCGTTTGCAAAAAAATATATTGATTTCCGTTTTTATGAGGGAGAAGAAAAATATGCGGCCTATTTAAAAAAGGAAAGTGTTGATTCACTTTGTTTGAGATTAAACTTGAGATTGCCAACAGAAATTGAGTGGGAATATTTCGTTCGAGCTGGTAGTGATGATTTATTTTCATTTGGAAAGCAGTTGCCAAATGACGCAGAATTGGAAAAATGGCTGAGTTTCGATTTTTCTGATTTATCTTGTGTAAACTGTAATAACTTTGGATTGTATGGTATTTATACAGGGGATTGGTGTAGTGATTATTACAAAACAAGTGATTGTGAATTAGAAGATAAAGAATATGTAATTAGAGGGGGAGGGGCTTATTTTTGGCCGTGGCAAGCGGATGAATGGATTTGGTGTATGTCTGCAATGTAAACTGCACCCCTTGTCAAGGACATTTTGAATTAGTGTAGTGCCTATTTTTTATACACCTACACAAAAGTGATATCCCTGATTTCGGACATTCCTTTGTTTAGTTATCCACATAAGTGGACACATGACATTTGATGTGCCCACAGAATTGGACAAACCGAATTGATATGATATTCTGTTAAGCTTTATTTTTTATAATCTATATGAACTGCCGTCTTGCCAAGCTCTTTAGGTTCTTTCCGGATGGCTGGCGGTGCAGGGGCATTCGGGATATCCAGAGGATACTCCCCGGTAGTAACAAATTTGTAGAATTCATTAGGCGACAGCTTGGCAAGATGCCACTGGTAACGCTGATTGTTGTAATAATCCATATAGTCATCAATGATGACCTGAACCTCAGCAAACTCAGTACATTCCGCAAGTTTCGGCAAGATGTGATCCTTCATATGACCGAAGAAGCTTTCCTGCGGAGCGTTGTCCCAGCAGTTTCCTCTGCGGGACATGGATTGGCGGAGTTTTTTATCATAAAGGATATTTATGAACTTGTGGCTGGTATAGTGGCAGCCCTGATCTGAATGAATGATCGTTTCCGCCTGGAGGGAGACTCCATGATTTTCCACAAGTTTGTTGATGGTTTCCAAAACGAAATCCACTTCCAGTGATGGACTGAGCACGTACGACAGTATCTGCTTGGTAAAGGCATCCAGGATAGTAGATAAATAAGCAAAGGTGCCATTGTACGGCAGATAGGTGATGTCAGTCAGCAGGACGATTCTGGGACCATATGCCTCAAATTCACGCTGAAGCAGGTTGTCTGCGACATTGCTTGTCTTAAGGGCTTTAGCCATGCGCCTGTAAGGGTTCGCACCCCTGTAGGGGCAGGACAGATTGAATTTGTCCATGAGACGTCGGATCTTTTTGAGATTCATGATCACAGGAGGATCCATATGAAGCAGGGCCATGCAGATGCCCTTGGCACCTTTTGTATAGCCGTGCATTTTGTAGGCAGCGAGTATCAGATCAAAGTCATCATGGTCTTGCTGTTCCTTGAGTTTTCTTGCAGGGGCGGCTTTGATCCAGGCATAATAACCACTGCGAGATACACCTGCCATTTTACAGAGCGTCTTGACAGACATGGTGTTATGGCTTTGCTGTATGGTGTTGTAGATGATTTCAAATATGCAGGAAGAATCGTTCATGAGCAGTGCACCTACTTCCTTGTAGTTCTGATTGAGGAAATTTTTTTTAGAAATTCCATTTCCTGTTTCAGGTAATCTACTTCATGCCGGAGCTGTTTGATCTCATCGGTCTCGGATACCGGCTTGGCAGCATCTGAGAGCGTATCAGGGCTGGCTGCTTCGCTCCGTGGACCATAACCTTCATGGAATTCCCCGTACTTTTTGTATTCTGTACGGATATGCTGGGAAATGCTCCATATGCGCCGCTCGCCGATGATGCTTATGTCAAAACCATGATCTTCCAGAATCTTTCTTGGAGATTCACCGGCTTTGTATGCGGTCATGAAGAGCTCCTTGAACTCTTTGGTAAGAGTGATCCTTGTCTCAGTAACACTGTAGATGTAAGGGTTTTGGCGAAGTAATTGTTGTTGTCCCTCTGTGAATAGTTTTCTGCTCATGAAAATCCTCCATTTCTGTGATTAGAATATCACATCTGGAAGGGTGTGTCCAAGAAAAAGGGTTCACATGGAAACAGTGATTAAGAACAGGGGCACGTCTTGTGTTGGTGTCCGTAAAACGGGTACTACACTAATTCATGTGTCCACTGTTATGGGTACATTATAAATTATAAAGAAATAGAAAAAGCAATATATATCGCAAAAACTGAAAATGTTCAGTTGCTTATATTTCCAGAATGTTCATTAACAGGGTATCCTCCGAGAAATATATCTAATGCGTCATGTGTTGATTTTAATCTTGTTCAGATAATGTGTGATAAACTTCAATCAATAGCTAACAAAAATGACATTTCCTTTATTATTGGAACTATATTTAAAGAAAAAGAAATATACAATAGAGCAATGTTGTTTCAACCTAATAGTCAAATTGAGTTCTATGATAAGCGTGCCTTGTGGGGATGGGATAAGGATAATTTCACAAAAGGCAGTAACAATGGAATATTTGAAATGGAAGGGATAAAATTTGGAATAAGAATTTGTTTTGAAATCAGATTTCCTGAATTCTTTCGAGAACTATACAAAAGAAATACAGATATAAATCTAGTTCTATTTTATGATGTAGCAGATATAGATGATAACGAAAGATATAACATGATTAAAGGACACTTACAAACTCGAGCAGTTGAAAATGTTACTACCACTATTTCTGTAAATGCTATTTCACCATTTCAAACGGCTCCGACAATGGTCCTTGGAAAATCGGGTCAGTGTATAAAAGAATGTGTTAGAAATAAGCCTGAACTTTTGATTTATGATTTTGAAAAGACAGAGAATGATTTCGGTGAAAAAGGAAGGATATCAATATCTGATATGTTGATTGAATAGAGTGCAATTGATGTTTCAAGACAATGAATTGGTTAACTTCCAGTTTGTATGTATGATAAATCTAAACAGTATTTTAGCAACATATCCTGAGTGGGGGCAGAAAGTGCCCCCACTTTCACTATTTGGGGGCGAAAAGCGCCCCCGGAATTCAAAAGTGACTCCATTTTGTGCCCCCGTTTTTTGAAATCTGGAATCTAAACAAGATTACAATGAAATCAGAATTTAAAAAGTGGTGGCAAAAAGCGCCGTCAAAATCGTAAAGTGGTGGCGGAAAGCGCCACCAAAATGATAAAATGGGGGCAAAAAGCGCCACCATATATCATAAATGATGGGTTCAAGGGAAAAATCCCTTGCTAGAACAGCATTTGGATGGAGACATCTCTAATGCGTATCTAGCCGTCGCTGGGGACTGATATATAAGAAGGAATATTGTTTAAGCAGGAAAAGACATAGAAGACTCTGGCTATATCGCAGGATATGTGCCTTGAAAGAATTGATTTGTGATAGATAGAAATATTTGAAAACTACCATTCAGTAAAATCTATTCCATTTTAGTAAGTCTTGAGATAAAATATGTTCTGTGAATTATTCACAAGATAATATTTTAAGGAGGCTTGGCAATGAACAAGGATTTTGAACGCTGCTGTAGCTTTCTTGCAGACATGATTATTAAATATGCACCAGAGATAAAAGAAGAAGTAGAGGTGTGTATGATGATCAAGGATTCAATTGATGACGAGAAAGTAAGCAGGCAGAAACAATTTGACCGGTTCTGTTATTACTTAGGTGGGATAAAACAGCTTCTGGACAAAAAGGCTGCATAGGCAGCTGGCATCCTGTAGATAATATGCTACGGGATGTATACATATATTACGGGACTTCATTCATAAGAGTGGAGTCTTTTTGTTTTATTCTTTCATCTTGGAAAAAGTTTTGGTTGAACAGAGGTTGGAATGATGATAAAATTTAGTTGGGACAATAGTGAACACATGTGTTCACATTTCATAACTAAGAAGTAATGGATTGGAGAGGTGCTTATGGCAGATAAAATTGGAACCGATGAATATGGGGAAATACTTATATATCAGACTGATGATGGGCAGACAAATATAGAAGTTAAAATAGAAGATGATACAGTGTGGCTGACACAACAGCAGCTTACTGAATTATATCAATGCAGTAAATCAAATATAAGTGAACATATAAAGCATATATTCGAAGAAGGGGAGCTGGATAAGGATTCAGTTGTTCGGAAATTCCGAACAACTGCAGATGATGGAAAAACATATAATGTTACTTATTACAATTTAGATATGATTATCTCTCTTGGATACCGTATTAAATCAGTGATTGCAACAAGATTCAGGCAGTGGGCAACAAAGCGGCTAAAAGAATATATGATTAAGGGATTTACGATAGATGATGAGCGTTTGAAAGGTAATGGTGGAGGAAATTACTGGAAAGAGTTACTTGACAGAATCAGGGATATAAGATCTTCAGAAAAGGTATTGTATCGCCAGGTTCTTGATTTGTATGCTACGAGTGTAGATTACAATCCTCATAGCGAAGAGTCTGTTAGATTCTTTAAAATTGTTCAGAATAAACTTCACTATGCAGCACATGGTCATACTGCGGCAGAGGTTATATATCAACGTGCTGATGCACAAAAACCATTTATGGGACTTACTTCATTTTCAGGTGAATTACCAGCATTAAAAGATATAGGAATTGCAAAAAATTATCTGGATGAGAGTGAACTAAAAGTATTAAATAATCTTGTATCTGGTTATTTTGATTTGGCAGAAATTAATGCAATTGAACATAAACCTATGTACATGGATGATTATGTAAAGCAATTGGATAGTGTTTTGTCATCAGGAAACAGAAAGCTTTTAACTGGTTCCGGTTCTGTAAGTCATAAACAGGCGTTGGAGAAAGCAAAGTCAGAATACAGAAAATATCAGGAGATTACTTTGACACCAGTCGAAAAAGCATATCTTGAAAGCATTAAAGAGGTTTCCAAGGAAGTAAAAAGGAGATAACATCTGATGAAAAAACAGCAGAAATGTTACATATACACAAGAGTTTCCACTTCCATGCAGGTAGAAGGCTACAGCCTTGATGCACAGAAGGACAAGCTTAGGAAATACGCAGAGTATCAGGAAATGTCTATCGTCGGGGAATATTCTGATGAGGGTAAATCTGGCAAAAGCGTGGAAGGCAGACCACAGTTTAAGCAGATGCTTGCGGATGTAGAAAGTGGCAAAGACAATGTTGATTATGTGCTGGTATTTAAGCTGTCACGATTTGGAAGAAATGCTGCAGATGTTTTATCGTCATTGCAGAAAATGCAGGATTATGGAGTTAATCTTATCTGTGTAGAGGATGGGATTGACAGCTCTAAGGATGTCGGGAAGCTGATGATAACTGTGTTATCTGCGGTTGCAGAGATAGAACGTGAGAATATCCTTGGCCAGACAATGGAAGGCCGCAGACAGAAAGCGAGAGAAGGCAGATGGAACGGCGGATTTGCGCCATATGGCTATCAGCTGGTAAATGGTGAACTTATCATTGCAGAAGATGAAGCAGAGATTATCCGTATTATATATGATAAATTCGTCAATACAACGATGGGAATGGCTGCGATAGCTGCATTTTTAAATAACAGTGGTTATAAGAAAAAGCTTCGCCAGAATAACACAATTGAAGGTTTTTCTACATCATTCGTCAAGGGTGTGCTGGACAATCCGATATATTGCGGTAAGCTTGCATTTGGCAGAAGAAAAAATGAGAAGATTCCGGGAACAAGGAATGAATATCATATCGTAAAACAAAAGGATTACTTGCTAAGTGATGGAGTCCATGAGGCAATTATATCAGAAGAAATGTGGAACCAGGCACACAGAAAGCGGCAGGAGACAGGTGTTTTACAGGTAAAAACACATAGTCTTGAACATGAACATATTTTATCAGGGATTATTAAGTGCCCTGTATGTGGAAGCGGTATGTATGGCAATGTGAATCGTAAGAAGCATCCGGACGGAGGCTATTACAAGGATTATTTCTATTATGCCTGCAAACACAGGAAGCTTGTGGACGGACACCGATGTACTTATAAAAGACAGTGGAATGAGGACAGAATCAATGCGGCAGTTGAGGAAATTATCCGTAAATTTGTAAAGAACCCAAAGTTTGAGCAGGAAATCCGTAAGCAGATAGGAAGCAGCATTGATACTTCGGAGCTTGATCGGGAATATGATGGATTAAAAGACAGACTGAACCAGACAACCGGGGCGAAAAACAGGCTTGCTGACCAGATGGATCATTTATCTGTATCCGATAAGAATTATGACAAAAAATATAATGACATGCAGGAACGTTTGGACAAGCTATATGATGAAATCACTGATATTGAGGATGCCATGGAAGAAGTCGAAACAAGACTATATAATATCAGGCAGGACAAAATCTCAGAAGATAATGTTTACCAGTTCCTTTTATTCTTTGATAAGCTGTATGATAAATTTACAGATCTGGAAAAGAAGACATTTTTGAAGAGCTTCCTGTCGGATGTGTTTATCTATGAGGAAGAGCAAAAGGATGGCAGAATATTAAAAGGTCTCCGGTTTAAATTTCCTATATATATGAATGGCAGAAATGTATTAGGCGTGGATTGGGACAACGAGAGTACAGATGAGACAATAGTTGTACTACATCGTACAGATTCGTAAAAATCCTTGATTTTAGGTACTTTGAGAGGCTTTTCAGGTTTGACCAGAGTGACCGAAAAACGTATCAGATGGATTTCAGGAATCATCCCTTTAAGGTGGAAGTAAATACGGAATTATGCGAGCTGATGAAGAGTATTGAGAAAGAAGGAGTGCTTGTGCCGCTTCTTGTAAGGACAAATCCTTATGGAGAGGGTTATGAGGTGATATCCGGTCACAGGCGAAAGGAAGCTGCTATATGGGCAGGAGAGACGAAGGTTCCGGTTGTGATAAGAGAATTGGATGTGATTATGAATCAGTATATGAATAATCACAAGTCAGGCAATGCTGATTCGGATGATAATTTTTATGATGACGTTATTGCACAGAGCGCATTGACTTGGATGGAAAAAGATTGACGGCAGCAGTTAAAAATATTTGTATTGTAAAAAGCAATACATGGTGGTACACTATAAGAAACAGGAGGTGCATACTATGGCAACAAAAACTGCAAATGTAACAGCACGAATTCAACCGAATATAAAAGAGCAGGCAGAGGCAATTCTTGACAGACTTGGAATTCCTGTATCTGTATTCATAGATATGACTTACAGACAGGTTATTATGCGTGATGGAGTACCATTTTCACTTGATATTCCGGATAAACTTGTTACAAGAGATTCCATAACACAAGCTGAATTTGATACGATGATGCAGACCGGGCTTGCACAGGCAAAAAAGAACGATTCTGTATCTGTTGATGAGGCTTTTAATCAATTAAAGTCGGAGATATAGTGCATGAATGAATATGAGGTAAGGGTAACAAGGCAGGCATTAGAGCAGATGAAAGAGATAGTGCATTATATTTCAAATGATCTAATGGCACCGGATGCAGCAGATAATCTGCTTGACAAGATGAAAGCAGAGATTACTAAGTTGTCGAGTTTTCCGAAAAAACATGCCTTGATTGATGAAGAGCCATGGAGGACTGAGGGAGTACGCAAGATTGTTGTTAAAAACTTCCTGATTTATTATTGGGTTGATGATGAAAATAACAGAGTTCAGGTAACAGCAGTTATTTATAGCAGGAGAGACCAGATCAGGCAGCTAAGTAATATGGATATGGAGTAGTGGCTTAATCCATAAGGATTACTATAAAAGTATATAGTTGCAAATATATAAAACTGAATACACGCAATGAAAGAAGCAGATATGTGGAAATATTCCATGTGTCTGCTTTTTTTATGCCCTAAAGATAACAACAAGTATCAGTACACCAAAGGCGATCAGGGATTAGGAAAGCCGAATAAAATATATGTGTATGATTTGTTGAAAGCAGATAACGATAATTGGCTGCCAAAGCAATTTAAGCACAGAAAGGGGGCGGACAAATGAGAAAGAAATATTATGATGATGCAAAAGAGAATGCAGCATTTGAGAGATGTGTGGATGTTGTGACAGCACTGATCTTAAAATATGGACCGGCAATAAAAAGAAAATGGATTTTGCGTGAGTGGATAAAGAATATACAGGCTGACTGCTTTTGGAGAAGTTTAGACTGTAAACGATATCAGCGGTATTTCGATTGTATGAAAGCTATTGTAAAAAATGACACAACATGACATAATCGGATTGACTAAAGTAACATAGATATTTACAATATAGACAAAACGAAAATGACATGAACGGAGAACAGGGGAATGGAGAAAACGGTAACACTTGAAGAGGCATTAAAAAGAATTGAGGAGTTGGAAAAAGAGAATGCAGAACTTCGGGAGGAATTGGAGTATTACAGAAATCGTAAGTTAAGCGGTCGTCAGAAACATAACGCCAAGTGGATGGCAATTTATAATGATTTTGTTGTTGGGTATGAGAGCGGCATGACAATGGTAGAAATTGCGAAGCGGAACAATGTCAGTGAGAGGACGATTTATAGGTATAAAGCGTATTATGACAAACTGAGGGAAAAAGAGGAATAGACCATTTTGCTGATGTCAGCAATATGTTATATGAGAGTTGCGGACAATTTTTTTGACCGCAAAATGGATGGAGGAATTCTATGGCAGAAGATAAAAAGAAAGAAATCGATGTTACAGTAATAGAAGTAACAGAAGAATATCTAAAAGAAAAACTGTATAAAATTAGGGGTAAAAGGGTATTGCTTGATGCTGATTTAGCAGAGATATATGGCTATGATACGAAGGGATTTAATAGACAGGTAAAAAATAATATTGAAAAATTTGATGAAGATTTTATGTTTGAATTGACAGATGAGGAATTAGAAGATTTGCGGTACAAAAATTGTACCGCAAATATAAGTTCAAAAAGTCGTTATAATCCTCATGTATTTACAGAGCAAGGATTATATATGCTGATGACTGTCTTGAAAGGACCGTTGGCTGTTAAACAGAGCAAGGCATTAATAAGAACCTTTAAGAAAATGAAAGATTACATATTAGAAAATCGTGATTTAATAGGTCAGCGGGAAATACTTCAGTTAAGCATGGAAACTGCTAACAACAGAATAGAAATTAACAAAATCAACTCAGATATGATATCTCTTGAGTTTACGATAGTTCCGTTTGGGAAGAGATAAAACCTTGACTTCAAAAGTGTGTTTCGATATAGTGAAAAAGTAGGCTTACAAACACATGGATAGAAGAAGGAATGATTATGTTGGAAAAAGGTAAGAGTGGAAAGATTGCATTTCAGGCAAGATGGCTGATACCATTGTTTATGATGGTGTTAGAGGTGGTGTTTCATGTTGCGGCATTTGGCAAAATGGACACCAATATATGCAATGGAATCTTATTTACATTGCCTTTTTCTTTTTTTGTACTTTTAGTAAGCAGTACAAAACATAGAAGTTGGAACCGTGTAGTAAGAGGCGTATTGCTTTTGTTGATGATAATATATGGGATAACACAGATGATCTATCAGCAGGTATTTGGCAATTTCCTTTCCTTGAAGTCGGTATCGAAGGGGGCAGGCCAGGCGATGGATTTTACTTCCACGATCCTGCAGGCGGGTAAGGAGAAGGCGGCGGCAATTCTTTGTATGATATTGCTCTGGATCGTGTATGTTGTGGCAGATGCTTACTTTGACAAGAAGAGTGATGGAGAGGATATACAAGTTGGCAGGAGAGAACGTTTATTATATGCAGCAGGTGTACTTCTGCTTCCGGTTGTAGGAACGGTGATTTTACTGATCGAGGGAACCGGGTTTCACAGTGCTTTTGATACGAAAGTTCATTTTCACCGCACGGAACAGTCCATGTATAAATTGGGTATGACGGAAACATTGACCAAGGATATGGCTGAGAATATATGTGATGGACTTGGAATTACGGAAAGACAATGGAACCGAGGCTATCTGTGGGTGGAAGAATGGCTTGGTGGAAGTGATAAGGAAGATCTGGCACAGGAGAGAAAATCAGATAGAGAGCTCTCTGGTTTAGAGGATGCTAGGGGCAATCTTGTAGGGAATGTGGGAGCGAAGAAAGAAAACGGTTCTGTGCAGGAGGATGGTATATCTGAAAAGAAAGAGACCCGGTACCATGAATGGAATATTGATTTTGCAGAGCTTGCAAAGGAAAGTACAGACGAAGAATTAAAGGATATGCATTCCTATTTTTCAAGAATATCGCCAACGGCAGAGAATTCGTATACCGGAATGTTTGAGGGATATAATCTCGTTTATATTACGGCAGAAAGTTTCAGTGATGTGATCATTGATAAGGAGCGGACACCGGTATTGTATCAGATGTGGAAAGAGGGAGTACAGTTTGAGAATTTCTATACACCGAGCTGGTATCTGAGTACGATTGATGGGGAATATGTGAACTGTCTCGGACAGATTCCGGTGGATGGGGACTGGAGTCTTGAGCATGCATCGGAAGGGGAACTTCCGATGGCATTGGGGAACCAGCTACAACAGAAAGGATATGTCTGCAATGCGTATCACGATCATGATTCTTATTATTATGACCGGACCAAGACGCATCCGAAGCTTGGATATACTTTTAAGGCAGTCGGGGCAGGACTTACCTTTGAATCGATGTATCCAGAGTCGGATCTGGAGCTGATGGAGATTACAGCAGATGAGTATGTGAATAAGGCACCATTTCATACTTACTATATGACGATGAGCGGTCATTTACCGTATACATATGGGTATAATTCCATGGCAGTGAAGAACCGGGAAGTGACAGAAGGTATGGACCTTACGGAAAATGCAGCCTGCTACTTAGAGGCAAATCAGGAACTGGAATATGCCTTGGAGTATCTCGTTGATCAGTTGAAGCAGAAGGGACAATTGGAGCATACCTTGTTTGTGGTGGCACCGGATCATTATCCGTATGGTCTGAAAAAGGGTGCTTATGATGAATTGCGGAAAGCGACCGGACATGTGATAGATGAGAATGATGTGTTGCATATGGGTCGTGAAGAAAATGCAGGGGATTCCGACACGGATGTGATTGCTGTGGAGCAGGATGATTTTGAGTTATACCGGAATACCTGTCTGATATGGAGTGCAGCGATGGAGAACATGGACGAATTCCCTATGACGGTGGAGAAATGCTGTTCCAATCTGGATCTGCTGCCGACCATATCAAATCTGATGGGACTTGACTATGATTCCCGGTTGTTGGCAGGAAGAGATATGTTGTCAGATGATATGGGACTGGTGATGTTCAAGGATCAGCGTGGGCGCACAGCACACCATTGCCCGGGTGCGGTATAACGCAACGACCGGAGAAACGGTGTGGATGGGTGGAACAGAAGATGAATCGTATCTGCAACAGTGTATGCAGATGGTGGAGAACCGGTTCCGGTATTCAGCACTGGTGTTACAGAAGGATTATTATAGTGTGGTGAAACCCTGATAAAAGATAGATATAGATTGTTATTTTGAAAAAATACAGTAGACAGTAGACAGAAGAGAATATACAATAATAATGACGCAAAGAATTTGGTAGAATACAGGACTTTGCTGAGAACACAAGGAGGACAAGTATGAAACGATTTGAAGGATTTGAACATGGTGTGAATTTAGGTGGATGGTTATCGCAGTGTGTGAGTTATGAGAAAGAACATTTTGATACATTTATTTTGGAAGAAGACATCAAGAGAATTGCAGATTGGGGATTGGATCATGTACGGGTTCCGGTTGACTATAGTATTATTGAAAAGGAAGATGGAACATTTAAGGAAGATGGATTTCAGTATATTGATAACTGCATTGCATGGTGTAAGAAGTATGGATTACATATGTTGTTAGACTTACATAAAGTTTATGGATATACATTTGATCCATTGGATCATGGTGATCTTGAGAAGTTTTTTCATGACAAAGATTTACAGGCACGTTTCATTCAGACTTGGTCAGAGATTGCAAGGCGCTATGGCAAGTATAGTGATACGGTTGCATTTGAGTTGTTAAATGAGGTGGTAAGTCCGAGTGTAGTGGATGAGTGGAATACCATTATCAGGAATACAACAACAGCCATTCGTGAGATTGCACCGGATACTTATATTGTATTTGGTGGTGTCAAATACAATAATGTGACGAGTGTGCCACTGCTCATCGAGCCGTTTGCAGATAAGTTAGTGTATAATTTCCACTGTTATGATCCGTTTGTATTTACGCATCAGAAAGCTTACTGGGTAGAAGGAATGCCGAAGGATTTTGAGATGTCTTATCCAGGTTCTCTCGAATTATATCGGGAAAAGAGTGCATTATTTAGCAGGGAATCTACGGCTGCCATTTATGTAGAAGATATTAAAGAGGTTGGACCGCAAATGTTCGAAGTGCTATTTGCACAGGCTGTGAAGACAGCAGAGGAAAGAGGTGTTGCACTTTACTGTGGTGAGTATGGTGTTATTGATCAGGCACCGGTTGAAGATTCCCTACGCTGGATCAAGGATATTAACTCTGCCTTTGACAAGATGGGAATTGGAAGAGCATTGTGGAACTATAAGAACAAAGATTATGGTATTGTGGATGAGCATTATGCAGCCATTCGTGATGAATTGGTAAAGTACCTGTAAGACCATGATCAGCAAGGTTTGTTAAATGTGATGTAAGGATTTGACCCCATCATTACAATATATCTAGGGATATAAGGAGGATCAGTATATGAAATTAAATAGTACACAGTTGTCACAGGTGGATGCACAGATCAAGAGATTGATTCAGGCAGACAGTTATTATGGAAAGCTATACAAAGAGGCCGGGATTAAAGGGGTATCCGGCCAGGAGGATTTTGAGAAGCTTCCATTTTCCAGCAAAGAGGATCTTCGCAATGCCTATCCGCTTGGCATTCAGGCAGTTCCGGATGAAGAGGTTGTTCGAATTCATTCTTCTTCCGGTACAACAGGGAAACCGGTTATCATTCCTTATACTGCAAAGGATGTAGATGATTGGGCAACGATGTTTGCACGCTGCTATGAGACAGCAGGCATCACGAATAAGGATCGGATCCAGATCACACCGGGATATGGTCTGTGGACAGCAGGAATCGGGTTTCAGGCAGGCTGTGAGAAACTTGGTGCTATGGCAATTCCAATGGGACCGGGCAATACAGATAAGCAGATCCAGATGATGATCGATCTAAAGGCAACGGTATTGACGGCAACATCATCTTATGCATTATTGCTGGCAGAAGAGATCAATCGCCGTGGAATCCGGGATCAGATTCATTTGAAGAAAGGTGTGATCGGTTCCGAACGTTGGAGCGAGAAGATGCGTAACTATATTGGTCATGAACTGGGTATTGAATTATATGACATTTATGGATTGACAGAGATCTATGGTCCTGGCATTGGAATCAGTTGCTCGGAAAATGCAGGTATGCATTATTGGGATGATTATGTTTACATTGAGATCATTGATCCGAAGACCTTACAGCCGGTACCGGATGGAGAAGAGGGAGAGATCGTGATCACTACTTTAGTGAAGGAAGGAGCACCATTGCTTCGTTTCCGTACCCATGATATTTCAAGAATTATTCCGGGTGAATGTCCATGTGGCAGAAAACATCCGCGTCTGGATGTTATCAAAGGACGTAGTGATGACATGTTCAAGGTACACGGTGTCAATATGTTCCCGAGTCAGGTAGAAGAGATTCTTGGCATGGTAGATGGCGTATCGAGTGAGTATAGCATTAACATTGCACATGATGAGAGCATCAACCGTGATATTATTCTGGTAACGGCAGAGGCAGAGGGGCGTGTTGACTTTGAGAAGACAGCTCACACCATTAAGGGCTTGTTCAAGTCAAGAATGAGTGTAACTCCGAAGGTAACGGTAGTTCCGGTTGGAACACTTCCGAGATTTGAAAAGAAAGCAAAACGTGTCATTGATCATCGTGAGGAATGATCGGCATCCCGGTTGTCAGAAGCGGGGATGCAGGAATCATGTTAGATACAGGATCGGGGATCATTGAGATCTTTTCGGATGGACAGGATAATTTACCACAGGGTACAATCCGGCATTTTGCATTGGCAACGGATGATGTAGATGCCTGTGTACAAGCGGTACGCGAGGCTGGCTATGAGGTGTTCATAGAGCCAAAGGATATTGAGATTACATCACAGCCGAAGTTCCCGGCAAGAATTGCATTTTGCAAGGGACCGCTTGGAGAAGAGATTGAGTTCTTTTGTGAGGGGTAAAGAAGAAAGAAGGAACACACTTGAAGGTACAATTCGCAAAGACGCTAAGACAATATAATAAGGAGAATCTGGAAAAGGATATGGTTGCGGGATTGATCATTATGGCGGTATCCATACCCATATCCATGGGATACGCACAGATTGCAGGACTGCCGGCGGTATATGGTCTGTATGGTTCGGTGTTTCCAATCCTGATCTTTGCGTTGTTCTCGACATCACCGCAATTTATCTTTGGGGTGGATGCGGCACCGGCAGCGATTGTTGGGGCAGCACTTGTGTCGCTTGGAATAGAAAACGGAAGTAAAGAGGCAATACAGTATGTGCCTGTGATCGCATTTTTGACAGGAATCTGGCTGCTGCTGTTTTATTTTTTAAAAGCCGGAAGAATCGTGGACTTCATTTCGACACCGGTGATGGGAGGATTTATCAGCGGGATTGCACTGACAATTATTCTGATGCAGATACCGAAGATCCTTGGCGGAAAGGCCGGATCTGGAGAACTTCCGGAACTGCTCAGGCATATCGCAGAGACGTGCAAAGAAATCAGCTGGCTGTCAGTGGTACTTGGTGTGGGAGCGTTGCTGCTGCTTCGCATG
>OLSQ01002110.1_pt1 | contig 15036 bp, 10 predicted proteins | sample 1672561 | NCBI WGS metagenome assembly OLSQ01 (sample SAMEA3136699, study PRJEB25190) | human gut metagenome | biome: human gut; feature: human-associated habitat; material: faeces | place: Austria | collected 2013 | reverse complement strand
CGGAGGGGTCGGCGTCGATGAGTTTGCTGACGGAGCGCTTCTGGCGCCCCCACTGAAGGTTGTATGATACGGATATGTAGGGTGCACGCAGGTCGACGCCCTCCGCTACCTCGAGAATGTCTATTACAATCTCCACGATGATGAAGGACGTCGAGCAGCGCAAAAACCGCTGATCAGACCGTCACATAGGATAAGCCAATACGAGCGTGGAGATCCGGCATTTCCGAGGGCTCGGCCCTGCGGGCTTCACCACTCGGTTAAGAACGGCCTCGCCCGCGCTGCGGGCTTGGATTAGTGAACTTGATGGGAAAATACTTCTGCTGTTTGCTGTAAAGACGAGACGTCTTCACTCCTTTGGCGCGGGGACAGCGGGTGCCGGGGGTGAAGCGGCTGACGGTGCGAGGTGACTCACAGCATCACCCTCTCCGAGGGCTCTTTTTGTAGAGGGGCTCTTTTCCGAGGGCTCAGCCCTACGGGCTTCACCACTCGGTTAAGAACGGCCTCGCCCGCTCCGCGGGCTCTACTCGTAGCGCGGCTGCTTGGAGGCTGCTTGGGGCGCAGGCTGGAAAGCCTGCTCTCCATAGGCGCAGGCTTGGAGCGCATGCGCTCCTGGGTCAGCGGGAGCCGGGGGTGGAGCGGCTGACGGAGGGGTCGGCGTCGATGAGTTTGCTGACGGAGCGCTTCTGGCGCCCCCACTGGAGGTTGTAGGAGACGGAGACGTAGGGGGCACGTAGGTCGACGCGCATGTGCTTTACATTTGAGTTAAAGCGATTGAGCTGGCGGCTGCCCTGGTCGTACCGGCCGAAGGGCATCAGCATGCCGACTCCGAACTGCCATTTGCCCCGGTTGTATGACAGGTCGATAAGCGAGAAGTCCTCGCCCCAGGTGATGCGCTCGCCGAACAGAGTACGGGCGGCCTTGGTGTACTGTGCGGTAAGGACGAAGCCGTAATGCATCAGCATAAGCTGCGCGGAACCGCTCCAGTTGTGGTTGTAGAGCCGATAGCCGGAGCCTTTCATGCGTTCGGCGCGATATTCGATGCTCCCGGCGGCCATAAGCCAGTCGGGGATGATTTCGATCTGGGGCGAGAGGTTGAACCGGATGTTCCGGAGCCCGCGGCTGTTCTCGAACGTGGTGATGAGCCGGCTGTCGTCCCAGTAAAGACGGGGTGTGATAGCGTCGGGGGAGCTGAAAGCGCTGATACCGAATGTTCCGTCGACCCGCGGCAGGCTGAAGCTGTAGCGGAAGCCGAGCATGTAGGAGCGCGAGGTCTTAAGATCAGGATTGCCGATCTGCCACTGGAAGCCGTCGGTCTGCTGGGGCGCGATGTTGGTCTCGGACAGCGAAGGCGACGTCTGCCACGAAGAGAAAGCCAGCCGCAAGCGATGGCCGGAATTAACCGAATAGGTGAGCGATGCCTGAGGGCGCACGTTCCACGAACTGTTGCCCTGATCGGATTCGCGCAGATGGAACGAGGAGTATTGGGCGCCCATTCCGGCCGTGAATGTAAAATCGCCCATGCGGCGGTAGTATTCGGCAAAGAAATATGCGTCGTCCTGTCGCTGATGGAACACACGGCCGGCGAGATTGCGGTAGACGGAGCGGTTGCGGTTGGCGCTATACGAAGCGCCGACTGTAAGGCGTCCCGCGCTCCACTGCCGGATGTAGTCGGCTTCGACGGCATATGCCTGATTGCGGTCGAGCACGTAGGTCGAGACATCGGTCAGCAGGTCTGTGGCTTCGGGAAGCCGCTCGCGGTAGTCCGAAAACGAGTGGCCGGCATAGAATGAGGCGCCGAAATCGACTACAAGAGTCTGCCTGTGGGGGAAATGATGTTCGAAATAGGCAGAGAACGACGGCGTAGTTCCCTGTGAGCCGCGGCCATTGTCAAGGTAAATGCCGCTGCCGGAGTCGCTGAGCCGGAGCAGCCCCCTGTATCGTTCACCGGCAGAGATATTTCTGAAAGCATCCAGCGACACGTAAAAGACCGTGGTATCGGGGCGGATGTAGCTGTAAGTCAGCCAGGCGTATGCGCGATTGTCGTCGGCAGAGCCGTCAATAGGCTGCTCGGTGCGGGTCAGTGAATTACCGTCGGGGTATGTGAATGTCTCGCTGTAGTCGCGATGGGCATGTAGGCCGTCAGTCATTTTGTAAATGGCTCCGGCGCTCCACTGCGATCGGCCCAGATTGAGCTTCACATCGGCCGAATAATTGCCGAAGCGGGCATTCAGTGCAGGCCGGGCGCTGAGCATCAGCGATCCGCCGGCCGAAGGGTTGGCCACGATGAGATTGAGCACGTACGAGGCACCGTTGTAGCGCAGGCCGGGATTGTCGATCCACTCGACCCGCCTGATCGACTCGGGCAAAAGCGAGCGGACCTGCTCGGGGGTCGCCTCGCGGCCGTTGATGCGCAGCTGCACGGGCTGACCGCTTGCCGTGACGGAGCCCATGACGTCGTTGACGGTGAGCGTGGGGATCATCAGATTATTGAGGAGCTGCATGCCGTTGGCGGCATTGCAGACCGCGGTCGCCGACGGATAGAGCACGTCCATGTCGGGCTTGCGGATGATGCGGGGTGCCTCGATGACGATTTCGTCGAGAGCCTGAACGGCGGCGGTGTCGGCACTTTCCTGTGCGGGAGCGGCAGCGGGAAGCAGAATTGCTGAAACCGCGGCCATGAATTTTCCAAGGGATGTAGTTTTCATATTGCGATATGTTTTTATTGATTTCACACCGCAAAATTAGGCCTAAACCGATCTTAACGCCAAAAGTAAAAGTCTTAATAAGTCAGAGCTAACACACTGAATATCAGTATAGACAAAATCAAAATATCTTAACGGATCATCGGGCGGTCCAAACGAGCCCTTAAACCTCGGGCCGCTGCCGCAGGAAGGCGACAATATCTTCCTTTTCGGGGACGCCGAGTTTCTTTCGGATGGAAGACTTGCGGACATAGATTGTGGCGGTGGTCTGGCCGGTGATGACGCTGATCTCCTTGGTGGAGAATCCGGCTATCATCAGGACGATTATCTGTTGCTCTTTGGGAGTGAGAATGTCGCCATATTGATGGTGGAGCTTGCTGTAGAATCCGGAATATAGGCTGTCGATCATCCCGAACACCTTTTCCCAGTCGACAAGGCCGCCGTTGGTTTCGCCGTCGATAGCCGAGATTTTGCGCAGTAGCTCGCGATTCTGTTCGGTGGGTGTCTCGGCGACCATCCTGATTATGCCGAGCTGCTGGAGCATCATCCCACGGAGTGTTGACGAGTCTGATGTCTGCTGCGCGGGCGCGGATCTGTATTCGTCGACCATTTTCTGCAACGCCTCGATGCGTTCCTCATTGTCGCGTTCACGCTGACGGCGAGCTCTGATTATCCATGCGCTCGCGCCCAGAATCAATAGCGCCGCAAGGCTTATGAGAAGTATAATCACCGTCTTTTGTCTGCTTTCGGCTTTCAGGGCCAGAGCGCGGTTCTGCTGGTACAAGGCCCCCCTTTCGGACTCCCACTGGGAAGCCTTCATGCGGTTGAACCGCTCATTCTGTCCGTTGTTCAGTCTGGCTATCTGCATCAGCTTTATGCGTCCGGTTCGGTTGATATCAATCACCGCATGGAGCATATTGCTGTAGCTGCGGAAGTAAGCGTCGTCATCGCCCCTCATTTTGTAGGCGAGGCTGTCGGCGATTGCCAGATAACGGGCGGCGAGGTCCACATCGTCCCTGTTCAAGGCATTGATTGCGCGTTGGAAATTAAGCTGGTCGGCAGCTTCATTATCAGGGCCTGCCATGCTGAATATCTTATTGATCAGTGTGTCGCTTTCGTATTCGCGACCGGCTTCGGAGAGGAGCTGAGCCCGTTCGATTGTAAATATAAACTGCTTTTCCTTCTGCTTGTTGTTGCGGGCACAGTCGATAAGTTCGTTGTTCAGCTGAAGAGCGGAGTCCGTCATTCCGGAGTACAGATAGCCTGCCAAGAGCATATATTTTGCCTCCAGCTTCCTCAATGAATCCGTCTCAATCTCATAAAGTCTCTCCGCAAGCGGTATGATCTCGTTGCCGCTATACTCGGACGCGCCGAGCATTACACGGTATCTCAACGTCTCGGCCATCAATGTATCGGGGACAGCGGGCAATGCGACAAGCGAATCGAGCACGGCAATAGAGCCTTTGGTATCGCCAACCCAAAACTTATAGAATGCAAGTGCGGTGCCGCTGCGGATATCTTTCACTAAATCCTTTCCACGATAATATTCGTGCGCGAAATAAATAAGTGAGTCGCCGACCATGGAGCGGTTGGCCTTCATGTGGCCGTAAGCCCTGAGGTAATGGAGCTTCGCTTTCAAGGAGTCGGGGCCGAGGTCGGAGGGGTCAATCGCCTCGAGTATAGCCAAGGCGCTGTCGGGACTGCTCTCCATAAGCTGTCCGGCCCGGGTTATCGCCCTGTCGTACTGGGACATGGGCTTCGAGCATGATGCGAATGCCAAAATAGCCAAAAGGAAAAGTATGATATTTTTCATTGCCGGGCAGAAGATTTGTCAAGCAAATTTACGATAAATTTTCAAGCCAGGAATATAATTTTGAGAAAATAGTGGAGGTCGCAGAACGAGGACGGCGGCTTCGCTGACGGCTCTACAATGTGTAGCCGGGTATCACGGCGTCACCCGCTCCGCGGGCTCTATGGTGTGAGGGATGCTGTCCGAGGGCTTGCCCTGTGGGCTTCACCCTCGGTTAAGAACAGCCTCGCCTGCTCCGCAGGCTGCCTTTTCCGAGGCTTCGCATGCTGGTGGTAAACCTTGCGGCGGTGGTCGCAGACGTGGACGGCGGCAATGCTGGTGGATGGGATTTCGGCACAAATGGGGGCGGCAACGGGGGTAAATGTGCAATAAAAGGGGGAAAGATTGCCTGTATATGGATTTTTTTTGCGACCTTTGCAAATTGAAAGGTAATACAATCGATTGAGATGGAATTTAAAGCAAGTCAGATAGCGGCGGCGGTCGGCGGCACACTGGTCGGGAATCCCGACGCAACTGTGTCGACCTTCGGCAAGATCGAGGAAGCCGGCCCGGGCGCCATCACGTTTTTAGCCAATCCCAAGTACACACATTATATATATAGCACTCAGGCATCGGTGGTGCTCGTGAGAGACAGTTTCGAGCCTGAGCATGAGGTCGAAGCCACTCTCATAAAGGTGGCCGACCCGTACGCCACGCTCTCGCAGCTGCTGCAGATGGTATCCGAGGCCATGAATCCGGCCAAACGGGGCATCGAGCAGCCTTGCCACATAGCGGACGGCGTGGAGATCAGCGACGACTGCTATGTAGGCGCATTCGCCTACATAGGGCGCGGCGCCAAGATCGGCAGTGGCGTTCAGATCTATCCGCAGGCTTATGTCGGCGACGGCGCTGTCGTGGGCGACGGCACGATAATCTATCCCGGAGCGAAAATCTACCACGGCTGCCGCATAGGACGCCGGTGCGTGATACACGCCGGAGCTGTGATCGGCGCTGACGGGTTCGGCTTCGCGCCTCTGGCCGACGGCACATACAGCAAGATTCCGCAGATCGGCATCGTGGAGATAGCCGACGACGTGGAAATCGGCGCCAACACGACGGTGGACCGCGCCACGATGGGTGCGACGGTGATTGAACGCGGCGTGAAGCTCGACAATCTGATACAGGCGGCACACAACAGCCACATAGGCCACGACACGGTGATAGCAGCGCAGACCGGCATAGCCGGCTCCACGAAGGTGGGCGCCAACTGCATGATCGGGGGCCAGGTGGGCTTCGCCGGACACATCAGCGTGGGCGACCGCGTGAATATCGGCGCGCAGAGCGGCATCCCCGGCAATGTGGCCGACGGGCAGACCGTGATGGGTTATCCGGCGGTGAACGCACGTGACTTCATGCGCCAGAGTGTGTACGTGAAGCGCCTGGCGGAACTGTTCGACCGCGTGCGCAGCCTTGAAAAATCGTCCAATGAAAACAAAAAATAACGATATATGAAGCAATTAACTCTCAGCACTTCATTTACGGTCAGCGGCAAGGGCCTCCACACAGGCCGCGAGCTGACAGCCGAATTCTGCCCGGCTCCGGACAACCACGGCTATAAGATCCAGCGCACCGACCTCGAGGGCGAACCCGTGATCGACTGCCTGGCCGAATTTGTGACCTCGACATGCCGCGGCACGGTCCTGACGAAGGGCGACGTGACGGTGAGCACCATCGAGCATGCCATGGCGGCACTGTACGCCTCGGGCGTGGACAACTGTCTGATCAAGGTCGACGGTCCCGAGATCCCGATTCTCGACGGCAGCGCGCGGCCCTACGTCGAGGCCATAGAGAAGGTCGGCCTGACCGAGCAGAAACTCGACAAGGACTTCTATATCGTAAAGCACAAGATTGAAATCGCCGACGAGGCCACCGGATCGAAGATCATGATCCTGCCCGACGACGAATTCAGCGTAGAGGTAAAGGTGAACTTCAACTCGCCGGTGCTGGCCAACCAGTATGCGTCGATGGAGCATGTGGACGAGTTCAGCCGCGAGATCGCTCCGGCGCGTACGTTCGTGTTCGTGCGCGAGATCGAGCCGCTGCTGAAGGCGGGCATGATCAAGGGGGGCGACCTCGACAACGCCATCGTGATCTACGACAGCCCCATGTCGGAGCAGGCACTGAAGGACGTTGCGGCGCTCGTAGGCGTGGAATGCCCGCGAATCGAGTCGTACGGCTACATCAACACAGACCCGCTGCAGTTCGACAACGAGCCGGCGCGCCACAAGCTGCTGGACATCATCGGCGATCTGGCTCTGACCGGCCGCCCGCTCAAGGGCAAGGTGATAGCCACCAAGCCGGGCCACGGCATCAACACCACGATGGCCAAGGAAATCCGCCGCGACATCAAGCGGCAGGACATACAGGCTCCGGCCTACGACCAGAACAAGGAAGCGCTGATGGACAACAACCGCATCCGCGAGCTGCTCCCGCACCGCTACCCGTTCCTGCTGGTGGACAAGGTGATAGAGATGGGTACACAGTACATCGTGGGCGTGAAGAACGTGACGACGAACGAGCCTTTCTTCCAGGGCCACTTCCCGCAGGAGCCGGTAATGCCGGGCGTGCTGATGGTGGAGGCCATGGCGCAGACGGGCGGCCTGCTGGTTCTCTCGACCGTGGACGAACCGGAGCGCTACTCGACTTACTTCATGAAGATCGACAACGTGAAATTCCGCCAGAAGGTAGTGCCGGGCGACACGCTGCTCTTCCACGTATCGTTCATGACCGAGATGCGCCGCGGATGTGCGGTGATGAAAGGCCGTGCGTTCGTGGGCGAAAAGGTGGTGTGTGAGTGCGAGTTCATGGCACAGATCGTTAAAAACAAGTAAAAGATGAGACAACCGCTTGCATATATACATCCGGCTGCGAAGATAGCTCCCGGAGTAGTGATCGATCCGTTCGTGACGGTGGACGCCAATGTGGAGATCGGCGAGGGCACGCGCATCCTGTCGGGAGCGACGATCCTGGAGGGTACGCGCATCGGCCGCAACTGCACCATCTTTCCGGGCGCGGTGGTAGGCGCCATTCCTCAGGACCTGAAATTCCAGGGCGAGGACACGCTGGCCGTGATCGGCGACAACACCACGCTGCGCGAGTGCGTGACCGTAAACCGCGGCACGGCCGCCAAAGGCAAGACCGTAGTTGGCAGCAACTGCCTGATCATGGCTTACAGCCACGTGGCGCACGACTGCGTGGTTGGCGACAACGTGATCATCTCCAACGCCACCCAGCTGGCCGGCGAGGTGGTGGTGGACTCGTACGCCGTGATCGGCGGCGGGACGCTGGTGCACCAGTTCTGCCACCTTGGCTCGCATGTGATGATCCAGGGCGGAGCGCTGATCAACAAGGATGTGCCTCCGTACGTGAAGGCCGCCCGCGAGCCGATCGCCTATACGGGTGTGAACTCGATAGGACTGCGCCGACGCGGCTTCTCGAACGAGACAATCCGCGACATCCAGGAGATCTACCGCTACATCTACATGAACAATCTGAACGTGAGCGACGCCGTGGAACGCATTGAGGCCGAACTGCCGGCGACCCGCGAACGCGACGAGATACTGATGTTCATCCGCAACTCCAAGCGCGGCATCATCCGCGGCTATTTCTCTTAACGAATAGCGTTCCGGGGCCGGAGGTCTGTCGCCCGCCTTACCTGTAAAAGGCGGGAGGAAAGTCCGGGCAACACAGAGCGCCGGGCTCCCCTCGGGGAGCCGGTGGAAACATCGGAGAAGAGTGACAGAAAAGAACCGCCGGCGCCTTCAGAGGCGCCGGCAAGGGTGAAAAGGCGGGGTAAGAGCCCACCGGGCGCGATAGCGATATTGCGTGCCGCACTCCTCACGGGTTGCAAGGTCAAGTATACCGGCATCCAAGGGCTGCTCGTCCATTGCCGGGGGGTAGACTGCACAGATAAATGACAGACGGCGACGACAGGGTCGGCTTGTCCGAAACCGGCCGCGCTACATAACCTGGCTTATATCCGGCCCCCGGAACGTTTTTTTATAACCGATTTTTTATAGCTGGTATAGCTTTTATAGCTTATGTAGCTTTTATAGATAGATAATCCATGGGCTTAAGTGAGAACAACGACTGGTGGACTGCTCCCGGTGAAAGCGACGACGGGCGCCTGGTGATGGTGACGGGACGGCGCGACATAGCGAAGTTCCGCCGTAATCCGCGCTTCTCGATCCGCATCGAGATCCGCTGGGTGTATGACACGGCGTCAAATGCCGGAATGCCGTCGGAGGCCGACGCGGCCACGATGGGTACGGCCACCGACAATCTGCTGGCCGTGCTGGCAAAGGATCCGGCAGCGGTGATGACGGGTATCTTCACGGGCGCGGGCGAACGGACGTGGGTGTTCTACACGCTGTCGACACATATCTTCCAGAAGAAGCTCAACGAGGCCCTGGCTGATCTGCCGCTGCTGCCGCTTGAGATCACCGCGGAGAACGATCCGCAGTGGGAGGCGTACGACGAGATGGCCGAGCTGGCGATTCAATAAGAAACGCGAAATTCTGTTTATTCGGCATATCGCGCATTACGGCCAGCCCATCACATTACAAATATCACTGACTACTGACTGGAATCTGTCATATTGCGACAGCCATTCAGGCACATCACGATTCATCCATCCGAGGACCTCTTTCATTTCAGCATGTATATCCCGGACACGACTGATGTTCCAACATATGGACTCGTTATGAAAGACGCGGTTGCGAAATGCCCGAAATCTGTTTAACGGAGCAGAAACATTCTTACGCTGTCTCTTGTTTTTTGGCATATAAGGAAACGTCCTACGTAAATCTTTCCATAAAATACGTTCATACTCACTGTTGAATAGTGATACCCAAAATCCCAATGTAAGTTCGGCAACAATTTTTGAAGGAGTTATCTGCTCACGTCGACCGGAAATTTGTTTTGCTGCCTGTGTAATATATCTGTTAAGATTAGATAATCCCGGTGTGTTCGGGAGAATGACATACCAATCCTCTCTTCCCGTCATCTGTATGAGTTCTCGACAAAGTGCGTTGCGCAAAGTTACTTCAAACACTGACAAAGTGACATACATCGCCTCCGAAAGTTGAAGATTACACCGATAATGATTAATGGCTCTCTGTTCGTCATGCGGATACAAGGCAAAATACCTATCCATTCGCCTATTCGAAAAAACTTTATTGAAAAAAACTTTGTTGTATGGCATATTATGACTAATTTTGCATCGCAGTCCCGGTAATTCCTCTCCCTGTTTTCAGATGCAGGTGAAGAATCCGGGTTTTTTATTTTACAAAATTAGTTAATAATTTTCTGATCTCATTAAAAAGGCACAGTAATCCCCCCCCCCCAATCAGCCCCAAATATAAGTGAAGTCGACAAATTGACGATTCACTTGTCTATAAGAAGGATACAAAAAAAATGCGGCGCGGGCCGCATTTTCCGTATCGGGTGTTTTCATCAGTAGTTGTCGGGGAAGCGTTCGAAGAAGCCCTGGTCGGCGCCGCAGACGGGACAGCGGGCGGGCGCTTTCTGGGTCTTTACCGTGAATCCGCAGCGGCGGCAGTACCATTCGACGGCCTCGGGGCTTTCGAATGTCTCGCCAGCCCGGAGGCGCTCGAGAAGTCTGAGGTAACGCTGCTCGTGCATCTGCTCGACTTTGGCGATGTTGCGGTAGAGGCGGGCGATCATCGGGAAACCTTCCTCCTCGGCAGTCGCGGCGAAGGTGGCATAGAGGTCGCCCCATTCTTCACGTTCGCCGGCAGCGGCCTCGGCCAGGTTGGTGGCGGTGTCGGCCACGACACCTGCGGGATAAGCGGCCTTGATCTCGACCATGCCCCCCTCGAGCAGCGAGAAGAACTGCCTGGCATGGCTGAGCTCCTGATCGGCGGTGGTCAGAAATATGGCGGCGATCTGCTCGTAGCCATCCTCTCGGGCTTTCTGGGCAAAGAGTGTGTAACGCGAACGTGCCTGGCTTTCACCGGCAAACGATGCCAGCAGATTATGCTCGGTCTGTGTGCCTCTAATCGATTTCTTTTCCATAATGAGTTTTTCTGAATGTTATTTGCTAAATATTAGAACATGGTACTGTTCAAAAAGTTCGGCTTCAAACCATGATTTCGGAAAAATGGACCATGAAAAAGATTTTTTGACAAAATATTAACGAAAAATTTCTTTAATAGAAATATAAGTTATAAATTTGCGGGTGAGTAAAACGAGCAAAAAGAAATTATATGGAAACTCGAAAATTAAGATTACGCGATCTGACCCTCCGCGACGGTCAGCAATCACTGTTTGCAACGCGCCTGAGCCAGGGCGAGATAGACAAGCTGCTTCCGTACTACGAGAACGCAGGTTTTTATATAATGGAAGTATGGGGCGGCGCCGTGCCCGACTCAGTGATGCGCTACCTGGACGAGTCGCCGTGGAACCGTCTGCGCACGATCTCGAAGGCGATGAAGGGCAAGTCGTTGCTGTCGGCCCTGTCGCGCGGCCGCAACCTGTTCGGCTATGTGCCCTACCCCGACTATGTGCTGAAAGGCTTCTATGAGGAAGCGATCAAGAACGGACTGAACGTGATGCGCATCTTCGACGCGCTCAATGATATAGACAATGTGAAGGAGTCGATCAAGATGATCAACGAGCTGGGCGGCATCGCCGACGGCGCGGTGTGCTATACTGTCGACCCGAAGGCTCCGGAAGCTCCGAAGCCGGGCTTTTTCGGACGCCTGTTCGGCAAGAAGGCCGCCGAGCCTGAAAAGATCTTCACCGACGAATACTTTGTGGAGAAGGCCGTGGAGATGGAGCGCCTGGGCGCGAAGATCATCACGCTGAAAGATATGGCCGGCCTGGTGACGCCGTCGCGCGCGGCATCGATCATCTCGAAGCTGAAGGCGGCCGTGAAGGTACCCGTGGACTTCCACACGCACTGCACGCCGGGCTACGGCCTGGCATCGTCGGTGATGGCGATCCTCAACGGCGTCGACATCCTCGATACGAACATATGGTGGTTCGGCGGCGGCTCGGCAGCACCGGCCATCGAGCTTATCTACGTGTTCGCCAAGAAACTCGGCGTAGAGCTTGAGGTGAACATGGAGGCCGTGGGCGAGATCCGCGAGCATCTGCTCGACGCCCGCAAGTCGCTGGCCGACTTCGACCTGAACAAGGACCGTCTGCCGCGCGCATTCGATCCGCTGAAGGATCAGCTGCCCGCCGAGGTGGAGGCTCAGTTCGACCGCGCCATAGCCGCCGCAAAGAGCGGCGACGAGGCCGCACTGCTCGAAGCCTGCCATGCCATCGAGGCATATTTCGGCTTCCCGAAGCCCAACGAAATCGTCAAGAACGCCGAGGTCCCCGGCGGCATGTACTCGAATATGGTGGCTCAGCTGAAGGCCCTCAAGGCCGAGGATCTGCTCAACGACGCCATGGCGCTCATACCGATGGTGCGCCGCGACGCTGGCCTGGTACCCCTGGTGACGCCGACATCGCAGATCGTGGGCGCCCAGGCCGTAAACGTGGCTCTCGACCGCAAGAAAGGCCAGCCGGACTACTCGAACTGCTCGAACCAGTTCATCTCGCTGGTCAAGGGCGAATACGGCCACACGCCGGTGGCCATCGACCCTGCCTTCCGCGAAAAAATCACGGGCAGCGCCGAGGAGAAGCCCTACGACGTGTCGACGTACAAGTCGCCGGACAATCCGACTCTTGATGAGTTCGGCGGCGTGAAGCTGGCCAAGAACACCGAGGAGGAGCTGCTGCTGGCTCTGCTGCCGACCGTAGCCAACGGCTTCCTGAAGCGTCGCCGCCAGGAGGAATTCGCAGCCACCGAGGCCGCCAAGCCCAAAGCCGAGGTAAAGGAAGAGCCCAAGGCGGCCGCCGAGCCGATCACCGGCCCGACCGTGAAGGCCCCGATGGGGGGCCGCGTGGTCGAGATCCGCGTAAAACCGGGCGACAAGATCAACAAGGGCGACGTGCTGATGGTGTACGAGGCCATGAAGATGGAGAACGACATCAACTCCGACATCGCCGGCACTGTGAAGCGCGTGCTTGTGGCTCCCGAACAGGTGGTGGGCACAGATGACGTGCTGGTCGAATTCGAATAAAAAACAACCGCAGACCGCGGACCGCTCGGCGGAACGCGGCTGCCGATAAATCGCAACGCCGGGCACGCCCTCAGAGGACATGTCCGGCGTCGCGCATAAAAATCCCCCCAAGAACGATGATAACTTTCCTGATCTGCCTGGCGGCGCTGATCACCGCCTATTTCACTTACGGCAAGTACCTCGAACGCCTTGCCGGGGCCGACAACTCGAACCTGACACCATGCAAGCGCATGGCCGACGGGGTCGACTATATAGAAATGCCGCGCTGGCGCGTGTTCCTGATCCAGCTGCTCAACATCGCTGGCACGGGACCGATCTTCGGCGCCATCCTCGGCGCGTGCTTCGGGCCGGTGGCATTTCTGTGGATCACACTGGGCGGCATATTCTTCGGCGCGATGCACGACTACCTGTCGGGCATGATGATCGTGCGCAGCGACGGGCGGTCGCTGCCCGAAGTGATCGGGCAGTACCTGGGTACGCCGATGCGGTCGCTGATCAGGTGGTTCTCGGTGGTGCTGATGATCCTCGTGGGGGCAGTGTTCATGACCAGCCCGGCCGAGCTGCTGGGCAATCTGGTGGAGGCGGTGCCGGTGTGGGCATGGGTGCTCGTGATACTGGCGTACTATATCGTCGCCACGGTGCTGCCTGTGGACAAGGTGATCGGAAAGTGCTATCCGGTGTTCGGTGCGGCGCTGATACTGATGGCGCTCGGGCTGCTGGGGGTAATCCTGTTCGAGGAGTACACCGTGCCGGAGCTGACCGATCTGCACAACTGCCACCACAACGCGGAAGCGTTCCCGATCGTGCCGACACTGTTCATCACCATAGCGTGCGGCGCGATCTCAGGCTTCCACGCCACACAGTCGCCGATGATGGCGCGGTGCGTGGGCGACGAACGCCAGTGCCGGTCGGTGTTCTACGGGGCGATGATCTCAGAAAGCATCATAGCGCTGATATGGGCGGCGATAGCGATGGCCTTCTTCGGCGGGGCCGACCTGCTGGGAACGGCACTCGAAGGGCACAGGAACAATCCGGCGTGGGCCGTGGACGTGATATCGCACACGACCCTTGGCCGCATAGGCAGCATCCTTGCCATCCTGGGCGTGGTGGCGGCGCCGGTCACTTCGGGCGACACAGCTTTCCGCTCGGCGCGTCTGATACTGAGCGACATGTTCCATTACGACCAGAAGCCGCTGCTCAACCGCTTCCTGGTGTGCATCCCGCTGTTCGTGATCGGCTACGGACTGACACTGATCGATTTCGCAATCATCTGGCGCTATTTCGCCTGGGCCAACCAGGCGCTCGCCACGGTGACGCTGTGGGCCATCTACGTGTGGCTCGTGCGCCGGAGGGCCAACTACTGGGTGGCGCTCGTGCCGGCGGTGGCGATGACGTTCATAATCAGCACGTATGTATTTATCTCGAACCAGTTCATGGGATTGCCGTCGCACACCCTGTGCTACGGACTGAGCGCGCTGACAACAGCGGCGGTGACGGCACTCGCGGTAATAAATTATCATAAATCGGACCGACTGCCACAATAAGTCGCGGAAAAATTACTATTTTTGTAGTCCAAAAGAGTAATCGGAGCGACAAATGAAGATATATTCGTCAGAGGAGATAGCGGCCATACGCCAATACACACTTAAGGCACAAGGGCTTAGCGAGCTGCAATTCATCGACCGTGTCGGTGAGTCGCTGTCGCTCGAGATCATCACGGGCATCATACCGGGACACCGGACCGTGATCTTCGCGGGCCCGGAACTCAACGGCGCCTATGCCCTGGCCACGGCCCGGTATCTTTGCCTGCAGGGCGTAAGGCCGGCGGTGTACCTGTTCAACATCGGCGGCAAGCGCATCACGGCCGAATGCGCGGCCCAGCGCGACGCCCTGGTCGAATCATGCGGCGCCGAGGTACTCCACGAAGTGACCGGCATACAGTTCTCGATGCCGAACCTCCAGGGCGAGGTGACGGTGATCGACGGCATATTCGGCACCGAACGCACCACACCGCTCAGCGGCGGCTACCAGAGCATCGTACGCTACATTAACGAGATGAAGCCGCGCATCATATCGATCGACGTGCCTTCGGGCATGCTCGTCGATTCGGTCGAGGGCATGATCAGCCGCAATATCATCCACGCGACACTGACGCTGGCCATCGGAACGGCACGGGTGGCTTTCTTCATGAAGGAGAATGCCGAACTGCTCGGAACGTGGAAGGTGGTGCCGGCGGATTTCAGTCCCAAAGCTCTCGACTCGGCACCATGGCGCTTCAGGCTGATGGAAAAGCAGGACATACGGCTGATGCTGCCGCAACGCGACCCGTTCGAATCGAAGGCCGACGGCGGCGACGCGTTCATCGTGGCCGGCAGCTACGGGATGCTGG
>OLSQ01002100.1_pt1 | contig 15086 bp, 19 predicted proteins | sample 1672561 | NCBI WGS metagenome assembly OLSQ01 (sample SAMEA3136699, study PRJEB25190) | human gut metagenome | biome: human gut; feature: human-associated habitat; material: faeces | place: Austria | collected 2013 | reverse complement strand
TATATTCTAACACCAAAGTTTACACTAATCAAAAAACACTCTAAAACCTACAGATGTTTTACTGTTCAGCGATTCCTGACACTGTCTTGATTCCTACACCCTATCTATTCAATTATAAACTTCAATTAGAATCGTAAATTATCAAAAACAGTATTTCAGATTACTTCAACCAAACTATCTATATAATCTTCCAAAGATTATCTTAGACTTCTATCTTTGCATTTTTGTATTTCTACAAATTTGTCAAATAATTTAACCGAAGATATTTAATAATTGCGAAATGCCCTATTTTAGCTAGCACTTCCATGGTCACGTTTTCGTTATTTCGCAACTTTGCCATTGTGCTATTTCCGATAGATGCCATCACTTTCAACTCTTTTTTCTTAATATCTTTATCAATCATTAATTTGAATAGTTTTTTATACGATACGCTCATAATTTTTCCTTTACAGATTTTTTCAGACCTCAAATATACTAATCCTGATTATAGCATATGTATCCATATTTACGGGAATAAAGTTTGCGGATCGGGTAACTTTCATCATTTAATCTAACGCATTAACAACATCCCATCCATCTTGCGTACTGGAGCAACTCTAAAGCTTCTTCGAACACCTTATCCTTCGCTATATTCACCATAAGATGATAAATTGTTTTAGCTAATTCAGAATCCAGATAATGTGGATTCAACTTTCCCTTTACCTTGCTTCAATGTAAGCATCAATAACTCCATCTTTTTCTGGCAATTTTTATTTACGGTTTCAAATACTTCCACCGCCTGCGGTGAACCACAAAGTTTGTCATCGCATCTAACTTTGATTTTTCTTTTTCCAATCTCATATCGTTGGAAGCAATCTTATCGTCCATTCGTGAGTCACATATGCATGACACTACAACTGCCGATACTACCGGAGCCGATGTTGTAAAAAATGCTTTGGATCAAGCCAATCATTTTGAAGGATCTGCTGAAGAAGCCCAAGTTGCCATGTTCCTGAAACAATTAGGAATCAAATATAGCAAACTCACCAAAGATGAATTTGTCACTTTAATGGGCATTCTTCGTAAATCTGATATGCTGAAATCTCCTGGAAGCAAGCGTGGCAAAGGTAACCGAAAGAAACGATAGCAACAAAAAAACAGGTCCGGACGCACTGAGGTTAATCAGTGTATCTGAACCTGGCTTTTCTATGGTCTTTCCGATGAATAGCTGGGCTGGCTTTTCATTGAGATTTCTTATGCTTTTTTCGTTGACATTTAATACTGTTCAATGTATCATATAATCAAGAAATGGGTTTGTTACCGTACAGCTATTGCTCAAGCGGGGTGCTCGTTTCTTTTTTTATGTTCACCATGTCATACAGATATAAATTTCTGTCTGCAGCATGTCGTATCAACATTTCTATCCTGAATATATTAAACAGTTCAAGATCTCCAGTATCATTGTTATATACTGGAAGCGCAAACCTTGTCGTAAATCTATACCAGCCAAACTTTGCATCAACGTTATGCTTTCCTTTAAAGTTTTCCTGCCATCGTTTATTCGTAGCACATTGAAGAAGCATAGGAATTCCTTGGGTAGCATTAGCCTTTGCTTTCGCATTCGCTCCATATAATCTTTTGGTATCTTCAGATCCTTTTAATTCTCCTGGAAAATCTGAACCAATATAAACTTGATCCGAGGTTTCGACTACTTCATAGCAATCTCCTATGTATTCTTTTAAATACTGCTCAACTTCTTCCCAATTGATATTCCTCTTTCCTTTAAAACGAATATCACTGATTACAACAATTTTCTTTCCATCCAAATCTGATATTACACTTATGTTCTTATCCACTAAATATCCTCCTTTCCAGTCTGACGCACTGCGTTATGTTTATGGTAAAAAAATATACAACGAATACTATAATACCTGATAACCCTTCCTTGAACTAATTCTTGGACTAGAAATCATCAGTACCACTTTTTAATTATCTTCACTATTAATTCGACGCTCTATTTCCGCTCTGTATTTCAACAATCGCAGTAAATAATCCGGAAGTTCTCTTTTCTCTGCTTCCCAATCTTGAACGGTACGATACGGAATACCATAGTAGTCACTAAATTCACGTCTGTTCATTCCCATTTTTTCTCTTAATTTTTTTACTTCTTTTCCTCTACTCATCTTCTCTATCTCACCATCATTTGACGCATTGCGTTATCTAATGATAAGTCATTGTGAGTCTGCTTGTCAATCACCTTCTTTATCAAATTTTATTGCCCATAATAAAAAAGACAGGTCCGAACTCCTTGTAATTCAAGGCTTTTCGTCCTGTCATTAATATAACATGTGCTCCCGTCGCGGAAATAAGAAGTGCACGTTCTTTCCCTGCTTCAATAATTTGCCTTAAATTGGAAATAAACCCAACCTGCATACGATTAGGCTGTAACTTATAATTATCATAAAATTCACTAAATGTTAAGGCATGTTCAGAATGCCATAATTCCTCAAACTCTTCTACAATTTTCTGTGCAACCTCTCCCTGCTCCGTCGACACAACCTTTGTATTCCATTCCCGATTTGTTGTAAGAATTTCTCCTGGAATATGTTTCTTTTCTAATTCCTTTAAGGTTTGAAGTAATGGTTCAATCCCTCCCAGTGTGATAAACGCCACACTAATTTGAAACTGATCACACATCAAAAGCTCATCTTCAATAGATGAGAGCACCTTCTTTCCCTCTTTATAATTGTTCGATACAAATTGTGGTTTATACATCAAATTCAATGCTACATTTCCATCTATGTATGCAGTTTCCAATCCCAACCGCAATTCCTCAATTTCTTTCATACTCTCACAACTCCTCTAAAACCGCTTCCCGCATTTCGGGCAAAACTCAAAATCCTCAGCAGTCTCGTACCCACACTGCGAACAATGTTTATACATAAAGCTACTGCTGCCTCTTAAAACCCTTGTCAAATGTTCCGGCTGGATTTCGACCTGCTGCCCACGGGCAATCGCTTTCCCGATCTCCGGGGCAAGTTCATACAACGTGTTGCAGCAACTCGTCTGCACATAATAATGCTTATTCCACTTGAAGCACGGTATGAAAAACAGTGAAAGCACTGTGTACGTCATAAAAACCTGATACCTTCCGTATTTTCCGCATAGATTACAGATAATCGTCTGGGTAAAATCAAAATCTTTCCTGCCATCCGTAATTCCCATGATAAAAAACATAGCGCCCTCCTTTTATCTCTATCACTATAATAAACGCTAAACATATTTGAGACAAGCGTATTTCGAAATACAAAAATTGCATTTGAGAACAATTATCATTTTTCACTATTCCCATTAATGCACCCGTGAAAAATAATCCATCAGGATTCCTTTAATATGGTTATACCTTCTGGCATAAGAATTTTCCACCCTTATGATTTCCATATTGTATGCCTGACAGATTGCATTCTTCTTTCGATCCCGCTCCTGCACGACCGCATCCTCGAAATGTTCTTTCCCATCCAGTTCGATTGCAAGAACCGGAAGCTCGCTTTTCCCCTGTTTTTCGTATACCACAAAATCAAAACGACCCATATAAAACAGATCATCATACGTAATATTATCATGAAACACCTGTGATATTGCCACTTCCTTGTGAATCACATACTTACTTTGGGAAAGCCAGATGTTCTCTAGCGCATGCGTCAGATTTTCCAAAAACGCATTTTCCGTGGCAGTAGAAAAAGGCTGTATCCCTAATGCTCTGGAACTGATATGCTTCTCGGTAATATTTGACTGTCCGTTAGTTTTGATATACCGCGCCAGTTCATAGAGGTCATCATCCGACTGCCCGGCATGCAGACGTTCAAGCGCATTGCCGTCCGCAAGCAGCACCAGCTTGTCCTTCGCCCGCGATGTCGCAACATTGATAAGCTCCTTGTTGTTTTTCAGCCACTGATATGTTCCTGTATTCGTGCGATCCGACAGGGCCGTGGAAAAAAGCACAACATCCTTCTCGTCACCCTGAAAAGCATGAACAGTTCCACAGACCAGATTTTTCAGTTCATTCTCTTTGATTGCCTGTTCAATCAATGTCTTCTGGTTTACAAAAGGTGTGATGACTGCAATGCTTTTGTCCTGATTCTGTTGTGCATACGCTACGACCTCGTCCACCTCTGCCGGGGATGTATTCTTGATTTGTGACTGATTGCTTTTTACATCGACATACACAAGTGGATGCGGTTCCCGGCTTTTCGACTGAATCTGCAATTTGGAATTGTAATATTTTTTATTATTGAACCCTATAATTTCTTTGTTGCAACGATAGTGATTGCGCAAAAGCACTTCATCGCTTACGGCATCGCAGGCGAGATATGTTTTGTAAATCGAATTCTTCCGGTAATCGTATTCATCGGCCACATGATACTTCCGGCGCAGTTTCTGATTCGTCAGCTCCCCAAGCAAAATGACCGGGTTGAGCTGCTGTGGATCTCCCACCAGCATCAGCTTTTCTCCGCGAATGATCGGGACAAGTGAGATTGCCACATTGCACTGACTGGCTTCATCCATGATGGTCATATCAAACAATGGTTCCGGCTGTCCCGCCTTGTGTGCCGAAATACAGGTAGTAATGATGATCGGAAACACTCGCTGCAATTTCTTCACGTTTTCGGATTTCTGCATGTACTTATTGAACGCCTGCGCCTGTGCCAACCGATCATCCCCAGCATCTAAAATTTCACGCAGTTCCTGATATTTCGGTTCTTCGATTGTCTTGATATAGCGTGCAGATGTATAGAACAGATATTGATAAAATTCTTCTTCATTCCGGTCGAGCAACAGCATGGCATCCTCATCGGACATTTCCCCGATCTGCCGAATACGCTCATCAATTTTCTGCATCTGATATCCCTGCAAGTCCGTTTGAAACGGAATCAGATTCATTGCATTTTTGATATGTTCCTGATATTCCATCAGATGCGAAAGTGTCTCTTTCCGCTCTTTCAGATCCAGAATTTCCTCATACTCTTTCAGTCTCGCAGAAAGACGTTTTGCACGGTCAATCCGGTCATCCTTGCGCTTATCGAGCGTGGACGTAAATATTTTTACGGTCTGCACCTGATTTCGCAGGCGGTTGATGTAGCTGATCGCTGCTTTAACTTTGTCTATATTCCCAAGCCGCAGTACCGGAAACGGAATGGTCTGTCCATGGTACTCAAGATGCGTCAGTTTCTCAAATACATTGTCGATTGGAACGTTATTGTAGGACGCAAATAAAACGGTCGTACTGTTAAAAAACGCCGTTACTATTGTGTTAATAATCGTATTTGTTTTTCCCGTGCCCGGCGGTCCCTGTATATAGGCAAGCGGATACTTCATAGCATTGTTGATTGCCAGCAACTGATCGAGATTGATATTCTGATTGATCAGTGCAATCGGATACGCCTTGGTGCGGCGCGGTCGTTCTAACAATTCCCCGAAGAAGGCTTTGATTGGATAAGTAACCTGCTGCTTTTCGAACATATCCAGTATCGCTTTGTATTCGTCGTGCAGATTCAGCACCACATCTATGCCAAGGCCAAGCACATAAGGCATATCATCCACGACGGATCTCGCACCGCCATGCCCGGTAATTGCATCTTTGATTTTTTCCAGATTTTTCTCAAAGTCTTCCAGTAATTCATACTCATCCGCGTCCAGAAATCTGCGCGCATTTTCCTGCTGCCCGTCAACCGTAAACTGTGTGCAGACCGTAATATCTTCGTCCGGCTGAAACACTCTGTTTTTCACGTCCAGATTCAGATTGCGATATGCGAGTACATACAATCCCTTTGCCGTGTGAATGCTTAACACGTTCAAAGCAAGCTTTTTGATTTTCAGATTCCCACTTTTGCGCTTTTCCCGTGACAACGTATATTGGAAATTTGACACAACTTCCTGAAACTGCTCATCCGTAAGCACATACTGTCCGCTTTTCACACGGTCTCCATCAACATAATGAATCAGCTCGTAATCCGTAATATATGGCGTTGTGTCGAGCCGGTTACAAAGTTCCAGGTAATTCAGGATTTTTAGATTTGCTGCACTCGAAAAGAGGGTTTTGTACCGTTCCGGATGCATCTCAATATCTTCGATCAGCTGCTTATTTTCCGGACAATATGTTCCCTCAATAACCTCTGTGGACAAAATGGAATCAATATATATTTTGTCGTATTCTCCCAGTGTATACAAGCCAAGATGCAGGCCATCCACTTTCAGGGTACGTTTTACCGGATTCAGATCACGAATACCGATCCAGTATTTTGTAATCTGATCCGCCTTGTTCCGGTATTCTATTTTCAGCCATTTTCCTTCATGGATGGCCCTGAAAATGTCTCTGCAAATCTGATTCATACACTATGCTCCTACAACGGTCTATTGCTGTTTGTTTCTCTATGAATTATAATAAACGTTAAATGAGCTTGTAACAATACACAATCTGGAGAATTTTATTATGAAAATGACAACACTCTGCTACATCGAAAAGGATGGAAAATATCTAATGCTCCATCGCACCAAAAAGAAAAATGATATCAATGAGGGGAAATGGATTGGTGTGGGTGGACATGCCGAGGGAAGTGAATCCCCGGAAGACTGTCTTTTGCGTGAAGTAAAAGAGGAGACAGGACTCACCCTTACCTCGTACCGTTTTCGCGCCCTGATCACGTTCGTAAGTGACCAGCTGGAGCCTGAAATGATGTGCCTTTTTACCGCCGATGCATTCACCGGTGACCTTATCACCTGCAGCGAAGGGGACTTAAAATGGGTAGACAAAAGCGAGGTTCCCAACCTTCCTACCTGGGAAGGTGACGCCATATTTTTACGTCTCCTTCTGGAAGATGAACCTCGCTTTTTTACTCTGAAACTCGTATATGAGGGGGATCTGCTGGTGGAGAAAAAACTAGCGTTTTACTAACACACCGGCTTCTCCACCTTTTTCATAAGTAAAAGTTTGTAAAAATTTCCGGAGTCGGTCTGTTTTCGGATCTTCAAAAAACTCTTTTGGATTTCCCTCTTCCACGATTTTTCCGCCCTCAAGGAATACCATACGGTCTGCTACCGCTTTGGCAAATTGCATCTCATGTGTGACAATGACCATGGTTCTTCCCTCCTGTGCCAAAGCCAGCACAACGTCGAGAACCTCTCGCACCATCTCCGGGTCCAGTGCTGCGGTAATCTCGTCAAGAAGCAGCACCTCCGGGTGCATGATCAGCGCACGCACGATAGCAACTCTCTGCTTTTGTCCACCGGAAAGCTGTCTTGGATAATTATCCTTCTTGGAGACCAGACCTACGCGCTCTAACAGTTCAAGCGCCTCTTTCTCCACTTCTGCACGGTTTCTTTTTTTGACCTTGATCGGTGCAAGTGTCACATTCTGCAGAATTGTCAGATGCGGAAAGAGGTCATAACTCTGGAATACCATGCCGATTTTTTCCCTGTTTTTGCTTAAGTTCTTCTTGTTTGGATTCACGACCTCGTCATCAAGCAGAACTTCTCCCTCCTGGATCTCCTCTAATCCATTCAGGCAGCGGAGCAAAGTACTTTTTCCACAGCCGGATGGTCCGACAATCACGACCACTTCTCCCTTTTTCACAGAAAGATCTATGTTTTCCAAAACACTTATATCATCATATCGTTTGCTTAAATTTTTGATGCGCAATATTTCGTCCATATCAGTTCTCCCATCGTTTTTCAAGATATTTTGAAAGGCAGCTTATCGGCCAGCAGGCAATAAAATATAAAAGCAGGACCGTTGCAAATATAGCAAATGCAGCATTTGGAGAGGTCTTTCGGTTTGCCTCTATAATCTGCTGTCCCACTTTTAACACTTCCACAATTCCGATCATCATAACAAGACTCGTTGTCTTGATCATTCGGGTGATCAGGTTGATGGAAAGCGGAATCATTCTTCGAATGATCTGCGGAATGATCACATACTGATATGTCTGTCCGCGGCTAAGGCCAAGTGATTCACTGCTTTCATACTGAATCTTTGGAATGCTGATCAGAGAACCTCTGACCAGATCTGCCATCTCTGCAGTTCCCCAGAATACAAAAACAATAATGGACGCAGTCTCTGCCGACATATTAATGCCCATCGCTTTGGTTGCTCCAAAATATACAATGAACAAAAGCACGAGCTGTGGCATGATACGCACAATCTCCAGATAAATTCTTGTGATCACCTGAACGGCTTTGTTCTTTGATGTCATAAGCATTCCAAGTAAAATTCCAAGCACCATGCTGAGCACAACAGAGATCAAGCTGATTCGAAGTGCCACCCAGAGTCCCTGCAAAAGCCGGATCATATTATTTCCTTTTAGTAAAATTTCAAATCCCATCTCGTTAATCTCCAAACATACGATATCTTGCTTTATGCTCGACCAGACTTCCTAAAATAGATACCGGAAGCAGCATGACAATATAGAATCCAACAAGCATAACCAGACATTCCGTTGTATTATAATACTGTCCAATCAGGTCTTTTGCAGTAAACATGAGGTCCATCAGACTGATTGCAGAAAATACACTGGTTTCTTTCAGCAGAAAGATGATATTCGCCACAATTGCCGGTACACTGATAGAAAAAGCCTGCGGAAGAATTACCGATCCAAACATCTGCAGCCGGTTCATTCCCAATGCCAGCGCAGATTCCGTCTGCGAAAGCGGCACGGCCTCCAGGCCGCTTCGGAAACTCTCTGCCATATAACTTCCACCCAGAAGGCCTAATCCCACGGCTCCGCACACTTCTGCGGATATGGAAAGACCAATCTTCGGAAGTCCAAAATAGATAAAGAACAACTGCACCAGAAGCGGCGTATTACGGAACAATTCCACATACACTTTTACAATCTGTGACAGAACCGGAATCTTAAAATGCAGAATAAAAGCTGCAACAATTCCAATTCCGATTGAAAGTGCAATTCCTATCCATCCTATCTTTATTGTCAACAAGAATGCCTTTGTATACATCGGCATATAATTAAATATTACATCAAAATTCATGCTATCGCATCCTAACGCTTTCTATGATCTAATCGACCGGACAACCTTGTTCCGAGATTCTGGATAATCTGGAAAATAACGATCAGCAGCACGACCGTAACAATCATGATATCAGTCTGCCAACGATAATAACCATATCGTACCGCAATATCTCCAAGTCCGCCTCCACCGACGGTTCCTGACATTGCTGAATATCCAAGGAGCAGTCCCGTTGTGATGGTTGCTCCGTTGATCAGTGAAGTTCTTGCCTCCACAAGAAGTACCTTAAAAATAATCTGCATATTGCTCGCGCCCATGGCTTTTGCCGCCTCGATGACACCAGCATCCACTTCGTTTAAAGAGGATTCTACAACCCTTGCAATGTATGGTGCTGCACAGATAACAAGCGGCACGATGGTTGCAGTCGAACCATAGCTTTTTCCTACAATGAGTCGTGTGAATGGAATCAGCAGGATCAACAGAATCAAGAACGGAATGCTTCGAATGATATTACAGATAAAATCTCCGATCCGGTAAATGATCCGGTTCGGATGCAGTCCCTTTTCACTTGTGACGTGAAGCAGTACGCCGAATGGTAATCCGATCACATATCCTACAATAGTCGAAAACAGCGTCATATACAAGGTGTCACGAATACCTTCTACAATCATTTGTATTACTTGTTTATCAAACATTTTCTGTCACCTCCGTCACTACTAACCCGCGCTCTCTCAGATGAGCGATAATTTCATCCTGTGTTTCTTTTCCTGTCGGCAAGCCAAGGATCATCTCACCAACGGCTTTTCCGCTTACATTCTTGGTATCTGCCTTCAAAATATTGACCGGCACCTGGTATTGTAAAATAATATTCGAGATTACTGGCTCAAATGCGGAATTTTCCTGAAATACAATTCGAATCTTTCGTTCTACATCCAGATTCTCAACCGGCGTATAACGAATGGCTTTACCGGATATCAATTCTTTCGCTGCGTCAGACTGTGGATTTTCAAAAATCTTTTCAACCAATCCCTCTTCTACAAGATTTCCACTGTCTATGATTGCCACACTCTTACAGATTTCTGTAACAACCGACATCTGATGCGTAATAATGATAATGGTAATTCCCAGTGTTTCATTGATCTCTTTTAAGAGTTTTAAGATTGCGGCTGTCGTCTGTGGATCAAGTGCGCTCGTTGCCTCATCGCACAGCAGAATCTTCGGATTGGTAGCCAGGGCACGCGCGATAGCAACACGCTGCTTCTGTCCACCGGACAACTGTGATGGATACGCCTTTGCCTTTTCCTCCAGATTAACCGTCTTTAAAAGTTCTTCGGCGCGTTTTCTTGCCTCTTTCTTTTTAGCCCCGGCAATCTCAAGTGGAAAACAGATATTATCCAGAACATTTTTCTGCTCCAGAAGATTGAAATTTTGAAAGATCATGCCGATATCGCTGCGCTTTTTGCGAAGCTGCTTCTCTGTCAAATCTGCCAGATCCACCCCATCAATCAAAACCTGTCCTTCCGTTGGTTTCTCCAGATAATTGATGGACCGCACCAGCGTACTTTTTCCGGCTCCGGACATTCCGATGATTCCGAAATATCGCCCTGCTCGATAGAAAGACTGATATTTTTTAATGCGTGAACTGTGCGCCCTTTTATATCAAATGTTTTTGTCAGATTTCTAATTTCAATTTCGCTCATCTTTTCACCAGTGACAAAGGAGGGATTTACCCCCTCCTTTCCTTTCCATGTTTATTTTTCGTAGAAAATAACTGCACCGTCATAAGTATCATCAATAAATTTCTTGATCTCGTCAGATCTGAGAACCGAAACAAGTGCTTTGATCTTGTCGCTGTTTTCATTTCCTTCCTTTACAGCGATGATGTTTACATAAGTCTTTGCTGCGATGGAATCATTTGCCTCATATGCGATGGCATCTTTTCCTACAGAATATCCTGCCTCAAGTGCGTAGTTTCCGTTTAAAACTACAAATTCAACTTCATTTACAACTCTTGCAACCTGTGCTGCCTCAAGCTCTACAAACTCAAGGTTATGAGGATTCTCTGCAATATCATTTACTGTTGCGGTAAGACTTGTTTCGTCTTTTAACTTGATCAGACCATTGTCCTGCAGTAACAGGAGTGCTCTTGCCTCGTTGGTTGTATCATTTGGAATTGCAATACGGTCTCCATCTGCAATATCCTCAAGTTTGCTTTTGGTTCCCGGATAAATGCCGAATGGCTCATAATGAATGTCACCGGCATCTACAAGGTGTGTTCCCTGCTCTTCGTTAAAGCTATTTAAATATGGTAAATGTTCCATGTAGTTTGCATCAAATTCACCAGATTCTACAACAAGGTTTGGCTGTACATAATCATCAAATTCTGTTACTTCAAGGTCATATCCATAATCTTTTAAAATGTCTGCTGCTTTTGCTAAAATCTCTGCATGTGGAATTGGAGATGCTGCTACTTTAATGGTCTCTCCATTTCCTGGTGTAATGTCTAATTTACCTTCCTCTGTGGTTGCTTCTGTATCTATTTTGTCTGCTGCGTCTCCGCCACCTTCAATTACCAGAGTATCTTCATAGTCTGCACCATATGTGTCAAGCAATGTTGCTTCATAATCTGCATGGAAGAAGTTCTCTTTTCCAAGGCTCTTGATCTCGTCGTTGATCCAGTTAAGCAGTGTGCTGTTGCCTTTTGTTACTGCCGGGGCAATGCTCTGCTGATCACCAAGGGAAGAAATTCCTACCACATAACCCTCATTTTCCTGCGCATATGCAATAACCTCTGTGTTATCGTTTGCCCATGCAACACCGGTTCCGTTCTCGAAAGCAGTCTTTGCAGCTGCGTAAGTATCAAACTTCTGAAGCTTGATGTCCGGCTCATTCTTTTCCAGATAAGTCTCTGCAGTAGTTCCGGAAATTACGATTACCTGATCATCTGCTCCGATCTGATCGAGACTCTTGATTACGTTATCTTCATGGGATACCACACCGAGTGCTACGTTCATGTATGGAAGTGCGAAATCTACTTTTTCTGCACGCTCATCTGTTACGGTAAAGTTTGCAAGGACAATGTCTACCTTTCCGGTCTCTAAGTACTCAACACGGTTTGCTGCCTCTGTGGATACATAATTGATCTTTACACCAAGATCTTTTCCAAGGCGCTCTGCAAAGTATACATCATATCCCTGATAATCACCGTTGTCATCTACATAACCGAATGGGTTTTTGTCAGAGAAAACACCGATATTGATTTCTCCGCTGTCTTTGATTTCATCTAATGTACGGTAAACCTGATCACCTTTATCAGCGGTCTTGGCTGATCCGCAGCCTGCCAGAGCTGTCACTCCTAAGGTTACTGCTAAAACGCCAGTTACTAACTTCTTCAAAAAATTCTTTTTCATAATTTTCTCCTTCTAACATTATTTGTTTGCATTTTGTAAGTTTCTTTTTCACACCCTCTTGCATTTGCAAAGAAAAAGCCTGGATGTTTCTCCCAGGCAATGGCTTACATTAATCTGTATCACAAATTATTGCAAACAGGTGCATGACAAACGAGCCCTACACCTGGCCATATGATCTGCCTGGGAGTCCAGCATTCGACAGCACATACACATGTTGTTCAAAGTAAATACATTTCTCATTTTGTCATGTCTCCTTTCATTTCATGTTTCGTATTATATTCCTGTATTCCTAGTATGTCAATAGGTTTAATAGTATTTTTTAAAAAAGTGTTTGTTCTATTATCTATACAGTGGAATTCCAAGTCAATCAAGCACCTGCTCTGCCTGTTCTTTTACTTCAGGCTCAACACGGCTTCTAAATATAGTTGTGCTACTTGAATATGAATTAATATGTAATTACTTTTTCTATTATGCAATTAACCTATTTTACTTGTCTGATGCTCCGCACGCTGTTCCGCATGCTGCACTGACTTCTGTTTCTGCTTTCTTTTTCCATCCGAAAAGATTTGATAATGCCATTTTGTTACCTCCTGATATTTTTGTTTGTTGTTATCTTTGTTGCAAGATTATAATATCAAAAGTACTTAACCAACAAAAGTACGCACTTTTTTATTACATAGGCATAAAAAGGTGACCCTGGTTACCTTTTTGTAACCTGTTGCTTCTTTTTTATTGTTAGATTTAAATTAAATATAACAGTAAAAAAGGATGTTATATAAGGGAGGCGATCATATGTTAACAAAAGAAGAATTACCGGAATGTCCGGTTGCAACCACAGTTTCGCTCATCGGCAGTAAATGGAAATTGCTGATTATCCGAAATCTGCTGGAACGCCCCTGGCGATTCAATGAATTAAAGAAAAATCTTGAAGGGATCAGTCAGAAAGTTCTCACCGATAGTTTGCGCTCCATGGAAGATGATGGTCTCATTATTCGCACAGTTTACCCGGAGGTTCCACCAAAAGTTGAATACAGTCTCAGCGAATTGGGACTTACTCTGAAACCTATTCTCGACCTCAATGGTCGAATGGGGTAATGCCTATAAAAAAATGTAGGAAGATTTTTTAACGGATTGAATATGAAAGACCTATCGTGGATAATAACTCCACAATAGGTCTTTCTTCGTGTCTCCCAGAATATCCCTGGTCTCTATGTGATTGACTGACTCATTGCTTTGCTCAATACTCTATCCATCACACCTGATGCTCTAAGATCCATTTCAAAAGGCATTCGTATTCAAGGCTTCCATCCGCTATAGCAAGGATCGTTTCATATAATTCCTTTTGCGTGTAATCGAGCTCAATACCATTTATGGCAAGGAAAACAAGCATTGCATGTGTGCCGATGCGTTTGTTTCCATCAATCATACAATGATTTTTTATCAGTCCATATCCCAATCTTGCCGCCTTTGCCTGAAGCGTAGGATATAATTCTTCTCTACCAAAGGATTGAAACGGATTCTCTAATGCTGAATCCAAGAGATTATAATCTCTTACCCCATCACTTCCGCCGTATTCTTCTATAAGCTGAGAATGGAGCATTAGTATTTGCTCTTTACTCAGTCTCTTCATTTGGCAAGTACCTCATACGCTTCTTTATTTTTCTTTAGCAGTCTTTTTGATATGGCAAACACATCCTCATCCGGTGCAACCGCACTTTCATCCGCCTTACTAAACTCAATAACGAGATATCGCGGAACATTATTCTTAAGAATGACAGCTGTTCCTCTTTCATCAACAAGTTTAGTAACCTTGGAAAAATTTTGATTTGCTTCCGTAATGGAAATCATTGTATTGGTATCTATCGTCATGTGAACACCTCCATTTCTTGACTATAGTATATCACCTTTTATAGCTATAATTCAACCTATAATTTTAGGGCGGATCAAAATCAATTTCGTAAAGTGAAATTTTTAATTCCAGTTTTTGCCCCCGCATCTAATTGGAATTTACTTTTTCATTTGACCGTATTATGATTAATATGTATTTACTTGAAATAGATAGTAACAAGCGGCTTTGAGGTGAATCAGCCAGCGGAGGTTGCGTCGCAGCCAGTGGCTACAAAATGGCTACATTTATATTTACAGTCATTCTGATTCTTCTACAAAATACATGATTTCAAGGTACTAGATATACTTTTGATTTCATAGAGTGGCATACTTGAAAGAACGTATTGAGTTTTATTAGAAAATTAGCTATACTATTTTCAGCATTACAAATTAAATTTGTTAGAGAGGAAGGAATACAATATCATGAGAGAGTTAAAGTCATATATTTTTAGAAATTATGGATACAAGCTTACTGATGAGGAGTTAGAATTATTAATTAATTGGTATGCTTCAAATGAATATAAACTTGATGAGGATAACTTAAATGATGAGGTTTTAGGTTTTTTGGTAAAGACATTTCCTGATAAGGATGTAGTCTTATTGGAGGATGATTCAAGCAATATTACATACCTTCTTGCCCTATTGAAAAAAGCTACGGAAAAATAGTATGTGCAAATGGATTATTGATAATTGCGTAGACATTTTATCTTTGCTTGTAGCAATCTTCTCGTTTTTTTATTCTATGTATGCAAATAGAAAGTCGAAAGCGGCAGAGGAAGAAGTGAATAG
>OLSQ01002089.1_pt1 | contig 15137 bp, 21 predicted proteins | sample 1672561 | NCBI WGS metagenome assembly OLSQ01 (sample SAMEA3136699, study PRJEB25190) | human gut metagenome | biome: human gut; feature: human-associated habitat; material: faeces | place: Austria | collected 2013 | reverse complement strand
TGGCAGTGCTTTCAGGAACACCTTTGGGAATAACAGTTTTTCTGTCTTGTTTGTTACTTGGTTGATTAACAGGAGCAGTGGCTGTAACAACAGCAGCTTCATTGGTAGGAACATTTTCTTCCATAACAGTAAGTTTTAAAAGATTAATATTATTATTGATTTTATTATCATGGTGACAAATATAGAAACTATATTTATACGACCAAAACAATATAGGAAATTATTTATTAAATTGTTACCAGTATTGGTAATAGTATTAGCGACAATCATCTAAATGCTTAGTATCAGTAGAATAAATCTTATTCGTAGCAAGACTACAAAAATTATAATAACAAGAATAAATATAACGATGTTAATCATAATATTATAGCGAATGTTATTAATGAAGATAATCAAACTAATAAAGCTAATCTTATTGAAGCTAATAATAAGGCTCGATAAGGCTCTTATTGAGGCTAAGCCTAATCAAGATGAACGTAATAAAGCTAATAAAGCTATATTTAATGCCAATAGCAGCTCGTAGTGCGCCTAATAATGGACAAGTTAAAGAAGCTAAGGTTAGCTCTTGTACACAAGGTACAGGCAAGGCGCTTAATGGAAAGGCGAAAAGAGGTGATGAAATGGGTGTTGATAAGCGAACTAATGGCGATAAGAGAAGAGGTATAAGAGAAGATATTAGGTAAGCTAAAAGAGAAGATGAGAATAAGAATATAAAAGGAGAAATAAGAAAAGGTAGAAGAGAGAATAAGTTTGGTAATAAAGAAAGGAATGGTTGGAGAAAGGAGTGGGAGCGAGAGGTACAGCCAGACCACCAGCCACGCTTATATCTCCAATATTCCAAATTTCATCAACAACTATACAATCACATCCAAATACATCATTCTTATGTTCCAAATTTAATACTCTTAATCGGCATCATAATCTCAATAAAGTTCATCAGGAGCATCATTATTAACACCTCTAAGCTCAAATATTCTTCCATTAGCATCTCTTCTAAACACTCTTCTATCGTTCTTATCTTTACCTTTACCCGCAGCATCAACATTAACTATATAATTATCATCAGCATTAGCTACACTATCGGCATCATCATCAAGCTTATGAACAGTTTTAGCGCTCCAAATATAATCTTCAATATCAATTATTTTTCCAGCAGTAACAAGTTTAATAATATCATCAGCAGCTTTGATACAATCTATTTTACCATGAACAGCATCAGTTATAATATCAATAGCAGCTTTACGAAGAGCTTTATATCTTTTAGCAAGAGCTTCCTCAACAGCAAGACTGCGCTTAATAGCAGCTTCTTTATCAGTCTTAGGCTGAACATCTTGACGAGGAGTATTAACAACAGTATCAATAACTTTAGCAACAGCATCTGTATCAGCATTAGCAGCAAGAGCTTTATTTAATATATCTTTCATATTTGTTAATTTAAAGGATTATACGACCACGACCATCAACAGAAACTTCCATGTCACCATAAATATCATTATAAAGTTCACAAAATCTATTAAAATTACCAAGAAAAATATCATTATGATTAATAACAATAATATGTTTTTTATTGGTAAGTCTAATAAGATTATGTTTCTCAAGTTCAACAACACCTCGATAATAATTACGAGAACCTTTAACAGCATATTGATTATTACTAATATCAACAATATTACTATTGGCTTTAAGATTATCGAGAATACTCATCATCATATTTTTAATAATAACATTACTTGTAAGCGCAACACGGTTCCAATGATAAGAAGTTTGAATAAACCCAGTTATACGTTTAATAGGATTAAAATTAACGTTAATAACATTAAGAGTACTTGAATAAATATCTTTTTGAGTAATCTCTTTGCTAACAGCAAAAACAGTTGGAGCAAGATTACTAATAATTTCTTTATTCTTTTCAATACTTCTTTCATTAATGGCTTTATAAGCCGCTTTACGAGTTTTAGTAAAATTAATAGTAGGCATTTGACTTAAAATTTAGAATTAGACATACTTTTGATTTAATAACAGCAAATATATGCAATTAGTATGTCAATCTTGCTATTATTGCCGATATTATTATTAATATATATATTGTATATCTATTAAGATTCTACTTTTAAGTTATAACACGCTGAATATCATTATTTTAACCACAAATCTTGTGACATGAGCTTATGTCACTACTAAGGCATTTACCCCTCTACGAGTGACATATATATGTCACAAGATTTGCATCAATAATGACTTCTTTAGCTTAAGCATTATCTGCAACTTGCATCCAAGTATTATTATGCCATTCAAATGTAGCATCATTAACATCAAGACGATAGTTAAGACGATTGTCATCAGTCACATGATGATAAACAGCATTATCGTCAACTTCATGATATTCAGTATGACCATCAAGATAGAGAAATTTTTCTTTGTTCATAATTGTAGGAGTTTAATGATTAGTAATATTAAGCTTATCAGATTATTCACAATTATCTGAATGCAGAGCATGAAGATAATGGACATGCTTATCAGATAGGTCACAATCGTTTGCCAAGATATTTAGCTGCTGATGAATGAGAGTTCCCAGCCTGTATAGCTTGCCCATGCCCACGAGGAGCACGAGCAACAAGCTATTGCAATTCTTTTCGGCATCTATTAAGACACCATGCAGCGGTAAGAAGAACACCAGAAACAAAAATAAGCCCAAACATTTGTTTTGTTTCAAGATTAGGCAAATTTTCGGAGAGCATAACAAGGAAGATTAAGCCCAATAACGTGAACTTGATGATAAACACCCAAAGAAGAATTTGTTTAAATAACTTCATAACCAATAATATTAAGAGGTAAAACAATAAAAGGGCAGAGTATTACACCCTGCCCAATTACATTAAAATGGATTGTCACTACTGGAAGCAATCGAAGCAAGCAAGGAAGCCCGTTGCACTTTGGCAGCTTTAGCGGCTTTGATTTCCTCAAGCATCATTTTGCGAAGCTCTATTGCCATAGCTCTGTACTCTTCCAATAACATGGCGTCGGTCGGCTCGTAAACCTCGATAACATGATAGATATATCGGTCGTAATCTTTAACGCCGTATTCATCGGCATTACGAGTAAACGGGTTAGAAGCAACAACACCAGCGGGAACAAACTCCGCTAATATCTGTATTTCCATTCCGCAGAAAAACGGTTCTGGCATGCCCGCTGCTATTGCGTTCTCAACCATGCTAACAAAGCGTCCGTAGAACGGATGTCTGCGCATTAATGCTGTTAATTGATATTCGGACACTTGCAGCGACTGCGTAAAGCCTATTTGTCGGCTTCCGTCTTTCTGTGAAATACTTGCTTTCACTGGCTTGTTGAGTAGCAACATTAAGTTGTTATACTCGTGTCCATTCTCCGCAACACGTTCAGCAGCGTTAATTCCGTTGATAGTAACACGAATAACGAAATTAGCATCATTTGCTTTCATTTCGGCAATGATTTGTTCACGTGTTTTTGCACCCGTAGCAACGTTTTTGTTGTCACTACCATTGTTTGCAGCTTCTTCGGCTGCTTTTCTTGCTTCTTCTGCTGCTTTCTTTGCAGCTTCTTCGGCTTGTTTAGCCGCAATTTCCTTTGCATTCATAAGGCAAAATAGATTTGTTAATTAAGGCTTTCTAATATTGGCAAGAGCATGGAAAGCCGATAGCATGCGCTTGACGACAACAAATCTTTTGTTCATTGTCGAGATATTTAGATGCTGATGAATGAGAACTCGGAGCTTAGGAGTTTTGTTAGTTGTAGTAAAAACTTCTCTAAAAATATAATCAACAAGTCTATCAAGAATAATATAGTCCTAATAAACAATGACGGGGGTGTCAAGACGAAGCACAAGCACCGGGGGTTCATACCCAGTACCTTCGGCGCGACAGTTACTTGCATAAATTTTTTGTATATATTCTCTTTCTTATCGTCATTTGCATCATTTCTATCTTTCTCATCTTTATCCTTTCTCTCATCGTCGCTTATAGTTTCATATACATCTCTTCTCCCATTGTTAATCATATCTCTTCTGTTGTCGTCTTCATCTCTCTTGTTGTTATTTCATTTCTTATCGTCGCTTATAGCCTTATATACATCGTCTGTTTCGTCGTCTTGTTTATCGTCATTCGCATTCTAATTCAAATCTCCAACATTAGCCCTATAAACATCAGCTTTAGTAGCTCCTTTATTTCCTTTATTTATATCAGCTTTATTAGCTTTATTATCTTTACCAGCTTCACTGGTTTATTCATATCAGATAACACAGTTATAACAATATAGGCGTTGCGCCAATCTTGACGTTATTGTCGCTATTATTATATTCACACCCCGTAGAGGATAGAGCTATGACTTGCTCTTGATAATAAAGCTGCTCTTGTTTCTAAAGATAATAAAGCTGCTAAAGCTCTTATTGCTCTTGTTATTAGAGCTGCGTTAAGCATTATATGGCTGAATCCTCTACGGGGTGGGAATGCGCCTGTATCTGCTACTCCGTTTCTTGTTCCTGTTACTGTTATATCTCTTGCTCTTATTATTGATAATAAAGCTGCTTAGCACGTGCGCTTGTTGGAGCGATTTCGGGCGTAAGGAGAACGGGTTGATAATAGCCTGCTACGCTTTCAGATTTGCCCGTCATGGCACGATAATTTGAAAAGTAAGCTATCCTATTATTTTGATAGAGAATCGCTTGGCGAGGCTGGAAATAGGCTTAGAAAAAATTGTTAAAAATAGTTTAATAAATTGGCTCTTATTAAAGATAATGTTTATACTTGCAGAAACAAAATAAGTATGGATAATATTGTTGATAAGATTAAGGCTGTTAGACGAGATGAATATAAAGCCGACTATGTTCCCGGTTCTCGTAATAATAAAAAGCCTGTTAATAAGAAAAGTAAAATGAAAGTCGGTGACGCTGGTATTGATTGTTTAACTAAATAAATTATTTATGATACGAATTAAAAGCGATTTAAAACCGTATGCTATTGAAGTTCCTACTGCTATTTCTGAAATTGATGAAAGATACTTTAAGGCTCTTCTTAACGATGTAAAGATACCTAATAATTATGCTGTTATTGCTATCTGTTACAAAGATAGACTTTTCAGTATTCTTTCTGATTTCAAGAACGGTAACAATGGAACTAAAGAAGTTGTTCCTCTTATTGCTAAAATTCAAGACAATGAATCTAAAGTTCCGTTTGCTGTTGCTGACATTGCTATTGTTGATGCTTCTTCTATTGAACGCGGAACTCATTTATCTCTTCGTAATAACGCTATTTGTTTTGGTGCTATTTGCGAATATTGTCTTAACGATAGTGAGCTTTCTAAAGCTATTATGAATGGTTCTTTCTTTAATGGCGGAAAATCTCTTGGCGCACATGAAGCTAAAATGGCTGCTCCTGATGTTTTCTTTGTTGAATTTAAGATTGTTCCTCTTTGTGATATTAAAGCTTCTTATTCACAAGATGCTAATATTGCTTGTACTAAAGTTGAACACGATAAGAGTAATCTTAATTAATCCTTTCCTGCGTTTAAATAAATCCCAAGCCGCTAACAGATATTATTTTTGATATTCTTGTTGGCGGCTTTATTTTTTTTTATCTCGCTAAAGTTGATAATATGATTGAAGAAAAACTTGATAATATTCTTGACGGAGTTGATTTAGGTGAGGATTATGTTTTAGTTTATAAAGATTACGAGAACGTTCTTAAAGATATTGATTTTGCCAACGATGAAGAAAGACTTCTTACTCGTGCTATTATTAAGAATTTAGAGCACGAAGCGTCTAAACAATTTCTTAAAGAATTAGCTGTTGACATTCCTTATATAGGAGTTGCTCAACGTAATCTTCTTCGTAAAAGTATTGTTGCTTCTTACCATGAACTAAAAGAAGCTCGTGAAACTCTTCCCGAAGAAGAATATAAAGAGTTTCGTGACAATCTTATTAAACAGAAGAAATTTGAGATTAATAATACCGAACTACAACGTCGTATTGAAAAAGAAAATAGAAACAAGAATTATAAACTTTGGATTAAGCTTGCTAAAAAGCATGGAGTGTCTTATGCTAATTTTTATATTTATCTTCATAAAGACCTTCATGTTGTAGAGTTTAATCAAGAACTTAATGATGCTTATGTCGAAGCCTATTCTGATTGACCAGTTACTTACTATTGATAAGACAGGAATGCCTGCTGCTCCAAGCATCACTCAACTTCTTGATAAAGATGTACGTCTTCTTTTTGTTAGAGATACTTCTAAGAATAAAGAAATGTATATTAAAGAAGTTGGTGTTATTTATTATCTTGCCGACCCTAAAGGCCCTTGTCTTAGTCAAGGTCTTAGTCGTAGTGAAGCTCTTCAACGTGCTCGTGAAAATTTTGACCTTCCTACTACTTATACACCCGACCTTTTAGTTGAGAAGCTTATTAAGCGTTATCATTCCCAACGATGTAGTATTGCTGGCGAAGCTGTTGAATCTCTTCAAAAAGCTATTCGTAATATCACTGTTTCATCCAATATAATTAATGAACAGCTTAACGATAAACTTCAAAGTGGATTGTCTGCCGAAGACGCTGGTATATTTATTGATTATATGGATAAGATAAATAAACGTATAACTGATTTGCCGAATCTTATTACTGCTCTTAAGAAAGCGGAAGAAGAAGCGGCTTATGAAGAAGAAACTCGAACAGCACGTGGTGGTGTTAAAGTTGTTAGCAGTATGGTTGAAGAAGATTAACATACTATGAAATTTAATTATCTTAATACTTATAATAAACATGCAATAGCGAATATTACTATTGTTAATGGACAATATATAGTTGACGGTTCTCTTCCTAATGAAGTTTGGAAACCTGTTACTTTTAATGACGGTTATCTTATTTCTTCTTATGGTCGTGGTATTAAACTTGCTACTGATAAAGTTAAAAATCATACTTTTATGATTTATCACGAAGATACAAATGGTTATTTATCTTTTAATATTAATTATAAGCGTTACCGTGTTCATCGTTTAGTTGCACTTGCTTTTGTAAAACGTCCCGATGGTTATGATTATGTTAATCATATAAACGAAAATATTCGAGATAATTATTACGAAAATTTAGAATGGTGTACTAAAAGATATAATAATGTTTATAGTAATGGTATTGCTGTTCAACAATTTAATATTGAAACTGGTAAAATACTTAATACTTTTCAATGTGCTGCTGATGCCGAAGAAATAACAGGTTGTAGAGCCGATGCTATTCTTAAATGTTGTCGTCGAGAACATAAGTTTAATACTGTAAAAGGTTATGGTTGGAAATTTCCCGATGACCCTATTTATGAAGTGGAGAATAAATGTTTTAGAAAAGTTATTTCTGTTTGTCCTTTTACAAAGAAAGTTCTAAAAGAATATAATAGTATTGCCGAAGCTGCAAAAGAATTACAAGTTCATAAAAGTAGTATTAGCAAAGCTATACTTAAAAACAATAAATGTAAATCAAGATATTGGTACTATGCAACTTAATATACCAGAATTATATAAAAGTGTTCGTCTTTATTTTGATGAGCCTACTCATCATTATACAGATAGTCTTGGGAACGATTATATTAGTACCACTACTATTTTACATACATACGTTCCTACATTTGACAAAGCATATTGGCTTCGTAAAAAATCTAAAGAACTTGGTATAAGCGAAAAAGAACTTGAAGCTAATTGGAAAGATATTACTGAATATGCTTGTAATGTTGGTAATAATACTCATAATGGACTTGAAAATGCTGTTAAAAATGGAAGTAAATTTCAGCAAGCTATTCAATATCTTTGTAAAGATAATGATAAAGAAATGATTACTGTTGCTGATTTGAATACTATTAATGCTAAATATAAGCTTTTAGATATTAATCAATTTATTGAACTTACTGAAAATAAATATCCAGATGTATATGAAGTTTATCAAAAATATACTAATATGGGCTATAAAATTTATGCTGAAATAGGTTTCTTTTTACCTACATATCTTATTAGTGGTACAATTGATGTTCTGCTTGTACGCGATGACGGTTATTATGTTGTAGGTGATTATAAGACTAATAGAGCAAAACTTCAATTTACATCAGGTTATTATAGGAAAGATAAAAAGCAAAAACCTGTTCAAATAACTAACGAATGGGTTGAAAAGAAAGAAACGCTTCTTCCACCAGTTAACAATCTTCCTAATTGTAATGGTAGTATATACAGTTTACAAACAAGTCTATATGCTAAGGCTGTTGGAATGATTACTGATATGACTCTTAAAGGTATATGGCTTCTACATATTGATTGTGATTACGTATTAAATGAATATGGTATGCCTAAGCGTTTTCCTGATGGACTTTATCATATTAAAGACAATCCCGTTGAAAAAACTACTTTTTATATTATACCTTATAGAGAAAAAGAAATTGAACTTATTTTAGCTGATAGAAAAGCTAAACTTAAAGCTCAAGATGTTAAACGTAATTTTACTCTTGGATTATGAAAAATACTATTATTGGTTTAGTTATTGGTATTATACTTGGTGTACTTTCTGGAGCTGCTCTTTATGATAAAAATCCAGAGCCTATTATCAAGTACATCCCTCTACGGGGGAGTTCCACAGATAGTATAACTATTGTTAATCTTACCGAACAACTTCGTAGAACTCAAGACAGTCTTAATGTTTATAAAGCTGATACTACTATTAGTGCTGAACTTTTTGTTGCTAAATATAAACTTGAACGTATTCGTCATTATAATGAGATTGCAGCTAAAGGTAATAATATTAAATTTCTTAGAGGTTGGATTAATCGTGTACTTAATGAATAATGTATTATGAAAGTTATTAAAGACAATGGAACATATAGAGTTGTTTATACCGAACAACTTATTAAAGATGATAACGGATATGGTCTTATTAAACGTTATAAAGTTCAAATTTATGACGATAGACTTTTTCTTAAAGATTGGCTTAATATAAAAGTTTTTGAAGCTTATGATGGTGATAAAGATGAAGTTGATTATATTAAAAACGAAGCCATAGACCTTTATAATAAGATTGTTTATCCCGATAAATATTTTGTTACCAATGCCGTATGTGAATAAACAAGGAACTTCAACTAAAATTATTCGTATAAGTATTTACGATGAAAATAAAGTTGATATTTTTCGTAGTCTTTTTGAATGTAATCAAGTGTGTGGAACTGTAAATAGTCAAATACTTACTTGTTGTAGACGTAATGCCAAAGCTGGTCGTTTACAGTTTAGAGTTAAGGATTGGTATTTTACTTTTCCCGATAATAAATTACCGTAAGTTATGGCTGATTTTAAAAGTGCTTATAAAAAGATTGAAGCTGCCGAGGGCGGCTATGTTTTCGACCCCGATGATGCTGGCGGTGAAACTTATAAAGGAATATCTCGTAAAGCTAATCCTAATTGGTACGGATGGATTTCTATTGATGCTATTAAGAAAGCTCATCCTACTACTTTTAAGGGTATTCTTAAAAAGACTCCCGAACTTGAAAAGAAAGTTCAAGACCTTTATAAAGACAAGTATTGGGATTGTTTTGAACTCGATGATGTTCCAAGTCAACTTGTTGCTGAGCAAATGTTTGATACCGCTGTTAATCAAGGTCAGACTGCTGCTATTAAATTTGCTCAACGTGTGCTTGACCTTAGAGAAACTGGTAAATGGTCGCTTGACCTTTTAAATAAACTTGTAGCTATTAAATAATAAATTCAACGGAGTTATGAAGAAGCTTGTAATAATCGTATTAATTATAGCGTTAATTAATTTATTAATAACAATTTTGTTGTTTAATAAGTCAGGTGTAGGATGTTCGTTTCAGCTAATAAATGGTTTTCCTGATACTGTTGTTAATAAGGTTCGGATTGACTCCGTTGAACTTTCTATTAAACATCTTGATAGTACAATTATAAATTATAATACTTATGAAAAGGAAGTTATTGATGATGTTCTCAATCTTGATGATAGCGCAACTGTTGTCAAGTTCTACGAGCTTGTTGGCTCATCCTTTACGGGGGGTTGAAACGAGAGATAGTGTTAGAATAGCTATTGATGATTTACGTACTGCAAATGCTATAATGACTAAAGCTAAAATTGATGCTGCTGTTATAGTTCTCAAAGACAGTATGATTAATCTTAAAGATAAGAAAATAGATATTCTTAGTAACAGTTATGAAGAAATGAAGCGATATGCTTCTGCTTCTGAAACTGCAAGACAAAATTTAGAACGTAATCTTGATAAGTCTAAGAAAAAGACTAAGATTATTGGTGGTGTAGCTGGTGCTTTTGCATCAGCTTTTCTTGTATTGTTATTAGTCAAATAAAGATATGGCTGCTGAAAAATATCCTTTTAAAGCGTTTATAGAAGAAGATAAAAGCCGTTATCCGCTTGCTTCTGAAAAAGGCTATTATGACCCTTATAATCATTTCCGTATTGGTGACAGCGGTGGTTTTCTTATGAATATTAAGCCAGGTAAGTTTGTTAATGTTCATCTACTTACAGAAATGGCTGATTTTTTTGAAGCCAATGGAAATAAATATACTAATTTTAAAGAAGATAGTATTCCTTATAGACAACTTCGTAAGCGTGAAGCAGACCGTAGAAAGAATGGTTTTAGTGCTCCTATATGGCAAAATCCAGACGGTTCTATTGAAGATGTTCATATAAGTGGTGACTATTATAATTTTCTTAATTATACTCGTATGGAACGTACAGACGATGCGAGTATTAATGCTTCTGGTCGTATAGCTACTGGTGAAAAGAAATTTGCTTTTCCTCGTTTTGTTGATGCTCAATTTTGGACACATGCCGTTTATGAGTTTGCTAAGAATAATGGTTTTCATCTTATTATTGTAAAGACTCGTCGTGGTGGTTTTTCTTATATGAACGCTGCACGTGCCGCTAATGCTATAAATCTTCGTAAACATAAAGTATTTATTAATGTTGCTGCTGATAATAAATATCTTATTAAGAAAGGCGGTCTTACAGACTTTGCTCTTAATACTCTTCGTTTCTATGAAGAAAAGACTATGTTTAAACGTGGTATTTATAGTAGTAGTGCTGAGGACTTTCGTCTTGGGTTTAGACTTCCTAATGGAGTAGAATCTGAAGATAGTTGGCAGAGTTCTCTTATTTCTGTTTCTGCTAATAATAATCCCGACTGTGCTATTGGTAAAGATGCTGTTGGTATTAATGTAGAAGAGCTTTCTACAATGCAGAATTTCAATGAGTTTATGACTGTGACTGAACCTGCTATGACAGTTGGTGATATTACTACTGGTTTTCTTGTTGCTTGGGGAACAGCTACTGCTACTAACATGCAAGTCTTTGAAGAAAACTTTTATGCTCCCGGTGAATTTAATTTTATGCCTTTTGAAAATGTTTGGGATAAAGATGCTCGTAATGAGATTTGTGGTTTCTTTAAATCTTATTGTTGGGGTCTTGAGGGAAGCATAGACGGTATTCCTGCTGTTGATGAAAATGGTAATAGCAATCTCGATATTGGTCTTAAAGTTGCTATGCGTGCTCGTGAAACTATGAAAGCTAAAACTAAGACTTTTGCTAAGTTTATTAATTATTGTGGTCAACGTGCTCTTTTTCCTGCTGAAAGTTTTAGTAGTGCTACCGAAAATCTCTTTACAAGTGAAGAACTTGTTAATTATGAAGAACGTCTTCGTACAGATAGTGTTTATAATTTCTACGTTGACGGTCAATTTGAAGAGAAAGGTAACAGTCTTATTTTTAAATCTAATAAACGTATTAAGGAAGAAAATCCTGATGCTGTTGTTTATGATTGGATACAAGGCGTACCTCGTAAAGGAAATGAGCATCCTCATGGTTGTATTCGTATTTGGTTTCATCCTCAATATGATATTAGATATGTTGACGACCGTGAAATTAAAGAAATTCCAGAGGGAACTTATGCCGTTACTTATGACCCAGTTGGTATTAATAAAGATGCTAAAGAAATTACCGATAAACATTCTCATAACAGTATTCATGTTTGGGAAATGCCGTCTGCAAGAAATGGTTATAAACTGAAATGCTGTGCTGCTTACTATGGACGTCCTAATAAACTTGAAGAAGCAGATAGAATTTTTTATCAACTTTGTCGTTATTATAATTGTGTAAGAACTGGTATTGTTGAAGTTAACCGTGGTGAAACTATTTCCAATTTCAATAAATGGAAAGCTACTCGTTATCTTGCTTTTGAGCCTCTCTTTGTATGGGATACTACTTTAAAAGGTGCTGTTAGTAAGTCTTATGGTTATAATATTACAGACGGACAAAAGAAACTTGATGCTCTTCGTTTGTTTAAAGAATTTCTTTATACGGAAATAGGTAAAGATGAAGAGGGTAAACCTATTTATCTTTTTACTCGTATTCCTTGTTATCAAGATATTCTTGAACTTAAAAAATGGAATCCTGTGGGCAACTTTGACCGTGTTTCTGAAATGCTTCTTATAGCTATTTATAGTAAATCTCTTGATATTAAAGCTCAAGGTGAGAATAGTAATAGAAAGAAACTTCTTGAAAGTCAAGATGCAGCAGAAAAGTTTTGGAAGCGTAATTGGTATTAATATGAAAGAACTTACTACTTATCTTTTTTGTAATGAATATTTTTGTATTCGTCTTGAGTGTTTAACTAATACTCTTTATATTTATAGTAGATACGCTGCTTATTGTTAAATTAAACCTTATATAAATATGTATTTTAGTAACAATTTTAATTTTCCTAAGCAGCGTGTTAGTGCTGCCGAACGGAATAAATTTGAATACTATGCTAATTGCTGCGATTATGTTATTGCTGCTGGCAAAAGTATTGCTCGTGATGATGAAGTTGAACAAAAATATGCTTTCCTTAAAGGGGAAATTAATCCTGAATTTTATAAGAAAACTCTTAATCCTTATAATGCTGAGAAAAAAGAATTTACTCGTTTTCCAGCTACTATGCGTAATTACGATATTGTTAACGGAGTTATTCGTAGATATATTGGAGAATATATTCAAAATCCGCATGACTTTATTGTAGGAGCTAATAATCCCGAAGTAGTTCTTTCTCGTGATGCCAAGCTTCGTCAAGAGCTTATGCAGATTGTTCAAGTTAAGATAGCTGAACGTATTCAACAGAATTATCAAGTATTTGTACAACAAGGTGGACAACCCGAACAATTTAATCCTCAAGATAATTTTGATATTGAAGCTTTTGTTAAGAAGTTCAATGAAGATTATATTGATGATATGTCTGCCCAAGGACAAGAGATTCTTGCCGTTATTGATGATTTGACTGACGCTACCGCTTTATATGCTCGTGCATATTTTGAATGGGTTGCTTTTGGTAGAGTTTATACTTATACCGAAGTAAAAGGAAATCAAATCATTAAACGAGTTGTTTCTAATAGAGATGCTTTTCCTGTTCCTAACGATAATGTTCTTGTTGAAGATTATGATATGTTTGCCGAACGTCGCATGATGACACTTCAACAAATCATTGATGAATATTATGATATGCTTGATGATAAAGACAAGGAATATCTTGATACTTATTATATCAATGGTCGTAATATTTCTCAAGACGACAAAGGGCTTCTTTATTGGGATAATTATAAACAGCGTTATCCAGACCGTTGTTCTAAATTTAGTGACAAAGAACGTGAGTATTTTAAAAGTGAGCCGCTTATGGTTCGTGATTTTAATACTAATCTTATTGAAGTTTGGCATGTAGTTTGGCGTGGACAAGTTAAGAAAGGTATTCTTACATATCAAGCTGGTGGTATTATTGGTGAAAGAGTTGTTGATGAAGATTATAAACTTAATATCGAAGCTGGTGATATTAACATTGAATGGATTTGGGAATCGCAAGTTTTTGAAGCCGATAGAATAGGTACTCGAAACAATGCTGTTTATCCTTATAAATGCCGTCCTATTGCTTACAATCGTAATGGTAAGCTTCCTTATAATGGTATTATGGAGCTTCTCCCTGGTTTTGGTCGTTTCAGTATTATTGATATAGTTCTTCCTTACCAAGTATTTGGTAATATTGTTGCTTATCATAGAGAAATGGCTATTGCGAAGAACAAGTTGAACGTGCTGATGATTGCTCGTTCTCTTCTTGGTAAAGTTCCTGAAGATACTATTTATCGTATGGCTGCTGACGGCGTTCTTTATATTGACGATGAAGACGACCAAGGCATGATTAAAGCTCAACAAACTCGTATGCTTAATAGTCAGACTTCTGATTATATTACTCAACTTGGACAACTTCTTGCTGAGAACGAACAAGCTGCTATGAATAAAGTTGATATGACTCCTCAACGTTATGGCGAAATTGCTAATAGTGCTGGTAAAGGAGTTACTGAGCAAGCTATTATTCGTGGTTCTATGGGTAGTGTTATTGTTGAGTTTATGTTTGACCACATGCGTGCCCATGATTATCAACGTGATTTAGATTATTCTAAACTTGCTTGGGTTGACGGTCTGCAAACTTCTTATAAAGATAAGAACAATGGGCAGCTTAAATATTTTAGTCTTGACGTTAATTCTCATCTTTATGCCGACTATGTGATTATGCCTAAACTTTCTGCTAAAGAAAGAGATAAACTTAATCAATATAAACAGTTTGCGTTTAGTGCTGCACAGAATGGAGATGCTGCTATGGCCGCTGCGGCTATTGATGGAGATAATACAGCCGAGATTAAAAAAGCTATTAATAAGTTCCAAGAGCTTAATCGTCAGCATGAAGAACAAATGAAGCAACTTGATGCTCAGAATGCTCAGGCTTTACAACAATATGAACTTGATAAGATACAAGCTCAAGGTGAGCAAGATAGACAAACTCTTAGTCTTGAAAAATATCTTGATAGCCAGATTGAAGCTGTGAAAGCTATGCTATCTTCTACGGGGGGCGACTCTGCTGCATCTCTTGCTGCGACTAATGCCGCCAATGTTGCTAAGAATAATATTGAGCGTGAGAAAGTAATGAATGAACGGCAAAAGATTGCTAATGATGCTAAAGCTCAACAACTTAAAGCAGCTACTGATATTTATAAAGCTGATACTCAATATAAAATTGCCAAAGCTAATAAAAATCAATATGATAA
>OLSQ01002081.1_pt1 | contig 15163 bp, 8 predicted proteins | sample 1672561 | NCBI WGS metagenome assembly OLSQ01 (sample SAMEA3136699, study PRJEB25190) | human gut metagenome | biome: human gut; feature: human-associated habitat; material: faeces | place: Austria | collected 2013 | reverse complement strand
CAGACCGGGGTAGAGCATAGGTGCACTTCCTTACCGTTTTCTTTTATTATAGCGCCCGTCAGAAGAATATTCAATGATCGAGGGTAGGAGATATGCTTTGTGATTCTCTACCACTTAGATCAGGGTGACGACTCGCATGATGCCAGCCTTGCGCAGTTTGCCACAACAATGCATCCTTTCAGTCGGTATTCAGCCAATTTTAGCTCTAGTTAAACATGAACGTTATCGGGAAGAAAACAACAGCATTTATATTTCGAACAATAGGAGCGGAACCTTGAAAAGAGACTCCACGCTTATTGTTGAACGAGTGGGAAAGGTGTATTTGACATAAAAAACCATTCCGAGATTTGTAAGACCTTTGCATTGATTTCGTTCGTTTGTTGGAGTAAAATAAAAATGGTTTGTTATAGACCGCCACCATCCGTGAAAGAACGATGTTGAGGGTTACTATGGAATACGTATCAATTAAACAAATCTCTGAAAAATGGGGCATTTGTGCAAGACGAGTGCAGACCTTGTGTACAGAAGGCCGCATCGAAGGAGCACAGCGTGTTGGGCACCAGTGGATCATTCCTGCAGATGCGCCAAAACCAAAAGATGCTAGAGTAAAGAGCGGAAAATACATTAAATCGAAGAATGAAAATGGAGAAGATATAGATGAACAGAAAACCATATAGTGCAGGTGCAGTGAAATTTTCATTCTGGTTTATTGAGTTTCGGAAAACGGTCCAGTTGCTAGCAGAGGGCAAGAGCTTTTCGGAAATAAAACTGCTAAACGAGCAAGAGAATATTTACAGCGCATCCACAAGGGCACGGGCACAGATGATCTACTCTACCGTTACGGCGCGCATAAAGATGCTGGACCCCAGCTTTTACCCGGTTTTCCTGAGCAGCGATATTGCAACGCAGAAGATGTTTGCGCTGGTAGCAGCACTTGCACACGATACGCTTTTCTTTGACTTTGTGTACGAAGTTGTGCGGGAAAAGATGATCCTTGGAGTGGACGAACTGACTGATGCGGACATTCGGGTGTTCTTCAAGGACAAGCAGGCGCAAAGCGAGAAAGTAGCAGCCTTTCAGGACTACACGCTGCATCGGCTGGGAGCGGCATACAAAACGCAGCTCTACGAGGCAGGAATGCTGGACGGAAACAAGGGCAGCTCACGCAAGATCCTGCGCCCGATTTTGGACATTGCGCTGGAACGCTGGCTGCAAGACAATGGATATGCCATTATGGTCAATGCGCTTACGGGGGTAAGATAAGATGGAAACTGTGAATGGATGCCTGAGCGACCGGCTGGATGAGATGGAAGCGGCAATCCGGAAAACGTCCTTCCGCAAGGGAACCGGCAGAGCCAACGAGGTGAACTACTGGGTTTTCGACTATCCACCGGAAAAAGAGCTGGAAGTTCGTGCTCGAATCGAGTATATGAAAGGCAAAAATGCCCGTGGCGATGATGACTTTGATCTGGTGGTATTTGATCTCTACGATGTCATCATTGATTTTCTGGAGAAGAAGCGCTTTTTGGAAAAGTGTTATGACTTTGAAAAGAAAAACGGGATGGAGCGGATCACCAAAGCGGTTACCAACGCCATGAAGATCAATGACAACGACAGTCTCATCGTGCAGTATATCAAGGAACATACGCCGGAGAACGCCATCGTGTTTTTGACGGGTATCGGAAAGTGCTATCCGATTTTGCGGTCCCATAAGGTTCTGAACAACCTGCATCAGGCATTTGTCCGCTGCCCGGTCGTAATGTTCTTTCCGGGCACCTACAACGAACAGGAACTGATCTTGTTCAACGAGATCAAGGACGATAACTATTACCGGGCATTCCGGCTGGTGAAATAAAGGGAGGATACAGTAGCTATGCAGATCAAGGAGATGTTCCGTAAGGAGATCGACCGTGAACTTCAAGGTGTTATCGTAGTCGGTCAGGGCGCAGAGACCAATGTTGCACAGGAACTGGAAGAGTATGTGGTGACCCGTGAATTGCAGCGGCACTTTGCGGATTTTTTTGCGGCTTATAAAAAAGGTATTCTGGGCACCACGCCGAAAATGGGTGTATGGATTTCCGGCTTCTTTGGAAGCGGTAAATCTCACTTTCTGAAGATCCTGTCCTATCTGCTGGAAAACAAGCAGGTGGGCGACAAGCACGCACTGGATTTCTTCATCGACGATAAAAAAATCACAGACCAGATGGTTCTGGCAGATATGAAGTTGGCAGCAGACACGCCAACGGATGTGATCCTGTTCAATATCGACTCCAAAAGCGAATCCAACAGCAAGGAGAACAAGGATGCCATCGTGAACGTGTTCCTGAAGGTGTTCAACGAAATGCAGGGATTCTGCGGCTCCATGCCCTACCTTGCGGATTTGGAACGCCACCTTGCTGAGGCAGACCAGCTTGCTACGTTCAAGGAAAAATTTGAGGATGCCTATGGCGATGCGTGGGAGGATTCCCGGCAAGACTTTGATTTTATTCAGGACACCGTTGTGGAGGTTCTGGTGGAAATGGGCTTTATGAGCGAGCCCGCCGCCCGCAACTGGTGCGAAAAGGCAACGGAGCCCTACCAGATCAGCATCGAAGACTTTGCCAAGCGTGTGAAGGCTTATCTGGATAAGAAGGGCAGCAACCATCACGTTGTCTTTTTGGTGGATGAGATCGGTCAGTATATCGGCGATGACTCCAAGCTGATGCTGAACCTCCAGACTGTGACCGAGGAACTGGGCAAGGAATGTCAGGGCAAAGCGTGGGTCATTGTGACCTCTCAGCAGGATATCGACTCCATCACTAAGGTGAAGGGCAACGATTTCTCCAAGATTCAGGGTCGCTTTGATACCCGTCTGTCTCTGTCTTCCGCAAACGTGGATGCCGTTATCAAAAAGCGTATTCTGGAAAAGACCGACACCGCAGCCCAGAGCCTGCGGTTGATCTACGACCAGAAGGGCACCATCATCAAGAACCTCATTGTTTTCAACGACGGTGTGGAGAAAAAGCTGTATGCCAATGCGGAAGATTTTGCAGAGGTGTACCCCTTTGTGCCCTATCAGTTCAACCTTCTGGCAAGTGTGCTGACCAGCATCCGTACCCACGGTGCATCCGGTAAGCATCTGTCCGAGGGTGAGCGCTCTATGCTGGCACTGTTCAAAGAGTCTGCCATGCAGCTGATGAACGAAGAAACCGGTGCCATCGTGCCGTTCCATAAATTCTACGATGCACTGGAAAACTTCCTTGACCACAGCCACAGCAGCGTGATCATTCGTGCCTATGATAACAGCTACATCAACCCGGAAAAGAAGGAAAAGAACGTCTTTGCCATCAACGTGCTGAAGACCCTTTTCCTGATCAAATATGTGGTGGAGATCGAGGCAAATGTGGACAACATCACCAGCCTGATGATCTCCAACATCGACGATGACCGCCTTGCCCTGAAAGCAGAGGTGGAGGAAGCCCTGAAGGTGCTGATGCGCCAGATGTTGATCCAGAAAAACGGCAGCGTCTATGTGTTCCTGACCGATGAGGAGCAGGAGATCAACAACGAGATCGAAAAAGAAAACGTGGAGATGCCGGAAGTCCTCACGAAGATCGCTGAGATGATCTTTGAGGACATCTTCCCCAGCAAAAAGTACCAGTATCCGGCATTCGGCGGGCGGTACACCTTCCCGTTCAACCAGACGGTGGATGACCGCCCCTACAAGGCAAATCAAAGCTACGATATCGGGTTGCGTGTGCTGACCCCGTGGTATGAGGGTGGTGTGGAGGACTCTACCCTGCGGATGATCTCCGGGCAGGGCAAGGAAGTGCTTGTGGCACTGCCCAACGATGACTCCTTTCTGACCGAAATGCGCGCCTACCTGAAGATCGAGCGCTTCCTGCGTAAGAATACCTCGGTACAGCTTGCAAAGTACGAGGCCATCAAGGAAGCAAAGCGGGTGGAGATGCGGGAACGCAACAGCAACGCCAAGCTCTACCTGACCGAGGCACTGAAGGATGCTACCATCTATGTAAACGGCGATGTGCTGCGTACCTCCGGCAAAGAAGTGAACAGCCGCATCAATGAGGCAATCGGTCGTCTGGTGCAGACGGTCTACCATAAACTGTCCTACATTACCGCCCCCATGGGCGAGACCGACATCCGCAAGCTGTTCCGCAGCAGCAACCAGCTCTCCCTCACCTTGGAGGACAGCTCTGAGGCAAATGTCCATGCGCTGGATGACGTTCTGCAATTTATCGGCGGCAACTCCCGGATGCACATGAAGACCTCCATGAAAACCATCAAGGATCGGTTCATGAAAGCTCCCTACGGCTTTGTGGAGGACGATGTGCAGTGGCTGGTGGCACGGCTGTTCAAACGGGGCGACCTTGCCTTTACGGTGAACGGCGAAAGCGTGAACGCCAACAATCGCACCGAGGAAGAGCTTGTGGGCTACATCACCAAAAAGCAGTTTGTGGACAAGCTGCTGATGGAGGTCCGTGTCCGGGTGCCGGAAAAGCAGAAAAAGGCTGTCCGCACCATTATGAAGGAGCTGTTCAACGTGCTGCCCACGGCAGAGGACGAGGACACCATGATGAGCGAGTTCCGGCGCTACTGCGAGCGCACCATCACCTCCATCGACCGTCTGGAGCCCCAGTATCAGCTTTACGCCTACCCCGGCAGGCAGGTCCTTGCTGAGGGCAAAAAGCTGATGAGCAGCCTGCTGCAAATCAATGCTCCGCTGGAATTTTTCAAGGAAGTCAGCGACGGGCAGGACGAGTTGCTGGATTTTGGCGAGGATTTTGAGCCGGTGCAGAAATTCTTCAGCCCCAACAGCGAGCAGGAGCAGATCTTCCGCCGTGCACTGGATATGCTGGACATTTACGATGACAGCAAGACCTATATCGTGAACACCGCACTGGAGGATGTTGTCCGGCAGATGCGCAGCATCGTGGGCATGAAAACACCCTACCGTGAGATCCCCAAGCTGCCGGAGCTGCGGGAAAAGTTTATGTCCCTGTACAACGAGATTCTGGAGGAGCAGTCGGCACCGGTGGTAAAAGCCATCAAGGACGACCGCAACCGTGTGCTGGAGGTGCTGAACGACAAGCCCTACAAGGACGCAAAGCACAGTGGTTACATGGAGCGGTTCGAGGAGCTGTTGGACGGCGCCGTACACTGCAACAATGTGTCGGTGCTGCGCAGCTATCAGGATAAGTCCGATGCGCTGAAGATCCGTCTGCTGAACGAGATGGTAGACGAGGACAACCGCTTGGCACAGCAGGCACTTGCACAGGCAGAAGCGGAACAGAAGCGTCTGGAAGAGGAAGCCCGCAAGCGTGGCGAGACCGTCCCCCAGCCGAAGGAAACGGTAGTGCAGCCGGTCGTCAAGGTGCGCACCACTAAAAATCTCTCCATCAAAACGGTGGCACGGGCAGCGTCCTGGCGGCTGGAAAGTGCAGAGGATGTGGATAAATATCTGGATGCCCTGCGGCAGAGCCTGCTGAAGGAACTTGCCGATGATTCGATCGTGAACGTGGAACTGTGAGGTTGATTTTATGAAACCTGAAAGTATTGCGGAACAAACACTATATAATACTGTACGCTTAGAAACATTAGACGGTGGTTCCGGAACTGGTTTTTTCTTTAATTTTGAGATTGATGGGAAGAGCATTTTGATGCTTGTTACAAATAAGCATGTAGTGAATAATAACCCGAATGAAACCATGCGCTTTGAACTTCACCTGATGGGCGATGATCATGGAGATTCCGGCGAGAATTATTTGGTAACATATCAAACACAGTGGTTATTTCATCCTACGCATGATTTGTGCGCTACATTTACCAAGCCACTATTCGATGAAGTTTATCGTAGAACTGGAAAACGAGTCTTTTGCCGTATAAACGAAGAAAACTTGATTTGCGATGAAGAACATTTGAAAGAGTTAGATGCACTAGAAAGCGTTTTAATGGTTGGTTATCCACGTGGGTTGTGGGATGAAATTCACAATTATCCGTTGTTTAGAAAGGGGTTTACTGCGAGTCATCCGGGGTACGATTTCAATGAAAGAAGTATAGGTGTTGTTGATATGGCATGCTTTCCTGGCTCATCGGGATCACCTATCTTTATTCTAGATCAAAATGGCTATACAGATAAAAAAGGAACACATTATATTGGAAAAAGTAGGTTTATCCTTTTAGGTGTATTATTTCAAGGACCAACAATTGGAGTCAACGGCGATATATCTGTGGTTGATGTTCCAACACAACAAAGAGCAATCGTTCAATCGCGGATGATGATGAATTTAGGTTATTACATTAAATCATACGAGCTTTTGGCATTTAAGCCGATGCTTAAGAAATTTATTGATGGTGAGTAACGGAGACACAACCATGAACAAAACAGCCATTAAAAACTTTGCCATCTGGGCACGGAACAAGTTGATCGCTGACATCTGCTACCGTGCCGGACTGATGGGCATTACCGAAAAGGGCATTGCAGACCCTCTGCCCCAGAGCACGCTGGATGCCCAGTTCTACGATATTGGCGCAGCGGAGCCGTATCTGGTGGCAGGCGAGGCCATCAAGCAGCGGCGGCAGCTTGTGAGCGCCATCCGGGAGAAGGAGGCCGACACCGATTACGCCACCGCCTACCAGTACATCATGGAGGAGGTTGCCTATACATGGTTCAACCGCCTGATCGCTGTGCGGTTCATGGAGGTCAACGACTATCTGCCCTCCCACCTGCGGGTGCTTAGTTCCGAGAGCGGCAAGGTGGAGCCGGATCTGGTCACCACCCCCTTTGATGCCGACCTGCCCTTTACCGCCGAGGAAGAAGCCCAGATCATCCAGTGGAAGCAGGACAACAAGCTGGACGAGCTGTTCCGCTTTTTGTTCATCAAGCAGTGCAATGCGCTGAATGAGATCCTTCCCGGTCTGTTTGAAAAGACCACCGACTACACCGAAGTCCTGCTGAACCTTTCGGTGGTGGATCAGGAGGGCGTGGTGTACAAGCTGACCCACGACATCGCGGAAAGCGACTTCAACATTGAGCAGGGCGGTCAGGTAGAGATCATCGGCTGGCTGTACCAGTACTACAACACCGAGCCTAAGAAAGCTGCTTTTGAAAAGAACGGCAAGATCACCAAGGAGGAGATCCCGGCGGTGACTCAGTTGTTCACCCCGGACTGGATCGTCCGCTACATGGTGGAAAACAGCCTTGGCCGCCTGTGGGTGGAGGGTCACCCGGACAGCGACCTGCGGAAAAACTGGAAGTACTATCTGGACGAAGCCCCGCAGGAGCCGGAGGTGCAGGCAAAGCTGGCGACGATCCGCAAGGAGTACGCCGCCCTGAGCCCGGAAGACCTCACCCTCATCGACCCCTGCATGGGTTCCGGGCATATTCTGGTCTATGCCTTTGACGTACTGATGCAGATCTACGAAAGCGTGGGTTACAGCCAGCGGGATGCCGCCAAGAGCATTCTGGAACACAACCTCTACGGTCTGGACATTGACGACCGTGCCTATCAGCTTGCCTATTTTGCCGTGATGATGAAGGCACGGCAGTACAACCGCCGCATCCTCAACGGCGAAAACACCTGCCACGTCCACGCCATTCAGGAAAGCAACTCCATCAACCGGGCTCACCTCAAGTTCTTTGGGGCGGGCCTTTCGGACTTGGAAAAGAACACCGCAAAAATGCAGTTGGAAAGTCTGCTGGATATCCTGACCGATGCCAAGGAGTACGGCTCCATCCTCAATGTGCCGGAGTATAACTGGGCATTGCTGCGCCGGTTTGTGGATGGCATTGACGATGAGGTGCAGATTTCGCTGGAAAGCGCCGGTGTGGAGCAGACCGCCGAGGAGCTGCAAAAGCTCATTGACCTTGGCGAGATCATGGCACGAAAGTATTGGGTCACCTGCACGAATCCGCCATATCGAGGTTTGAAAGACGTTAATGAGGAACTGAATGATTACTCGAAAAAGAATTATCCGGTGAGTAAGGCTGATCTTAGCACAATATTCATGGAAAAAACCGTACAAATATCAAAACAAAATGGCTTTGTAGCTATGATTAACATCCCGATTTGGTTAAATAAAAGCACACTATCTGACTTGCGAAAAAAACTTCTAAATCAAATTACATTTGTTAATTTACTTGACTTTGACAGAGGTGTCTTTGGATCGGACTTCGGAACAACATCATTTGTCTTAAAATGTGGCAGCGAACCCCAATATATCGGAAATTATCGAAGCTTGTTTAGAGAACGCGGAAAAGTTGATTCCGTTGAAAAAAAGCATGAGTTTTTCTTTTCGCCGAAGGCAATATACTATATTGCTCAGGTATCATTTGAGTCCATTCCAGACTATCAGATTGCTTATTCTTTTGGACAAGAAATGTTGAATGATTTTAGAAAATTTAAGCCGATAAAACAGTGCGCGGATGTCCGAAGTGGCCTTCAAACGGGTAATAATGATTTGTTCTTAAGACTATGGTTTGAGTTGTGTATAGGAAAAATAGCATTCGGTGTTGAATCGAGAGAGGACAAAAGGTATGGCACATTTAAATGGTATCCACAGACAAAAGGAGGAAGCTATAGAAAATGGTATGGAAATTATGATTATGTTGTGAACTGGGAAAATGATGGGTTCGCAATTAAAAATTATGAAGGCACAGGAATTGCTAAAAACCAAGAGTATTACTTTGAAAGTTGCGCTACCTGGTCACATACTTCGATGCGTGGATTTTCTGCGAGGTATGTACCAAGAGGTTTCTTATTCAATGTTGAAGCCCCATCAGCGTTTAGATGTAAAAGTCCTAATGAGCTTTTAGGCTTCCTAAATACAAAAATCATTGATTATTATTTTAACGCATCTGGAAGTAATATTCATTATTTGGCAGGTGCAGTAGCGCAGATCCCTTTTGGAAAACCTAATGACCAACAAGTAAATTTAGCAGTTAGAGAAAGTATAAAACTTTCAAAAAAAGACTGGGACTCCTTTGAAACCTCTTGGGACTTTACCGAGCACCCCCTTGTGTACTTGAGCAAGGGACTGTGGGAGCAAACCAATGTTGCTTGCATGATGGAGCATTACTATGGCTACCTGCCGGAGGCAAGCTGTCCGCTGGAAGTTTGCTATTTGATGTGGCAAGGCCAGTGCAAGGAGCGCTTTGAAAAGCTGAAAGCCAACGAGGAAGAACTGAACCGCATTTTTATTGACATTTACGGCTTGCAGGATGAACTGACCCCGGAAGTGGAAGAGAAAGATGTGACCGTGCGCAAGGCAGATTTGCAGCGGGATATCAAGAGCCTGCTCAGCTATGCCGTGGGCTGTATGTTTGGCCGCTACTCGCTGGATGTGCCCGGGCTTGTGCTGGCTGGCCAGCCCTTTGAGGAGAAGTTTGTCCACGCCAGCAATGCTGTGACCGGAACTGGCGTTTTGGGTGCACCGGGTCTGCTGCGTGCGCCGGGCGCACTGTACCTCTGCACCGAGGATGGCGTAAAACAGTGCACCTTTGCCCCGGATGTGGATAACGTCATCCCTATTACGGATGAGGAGTATCTGGAGGACGACATCGTTGCCCGCCTGTGCGACTGGCTGAAAGTGGTGTACGGCGCAGATACGCTGGAAGCAAACCTGGATTACATTGCCAAGGCACTGGGCAATAAGGGCACCACCAGCCGGGAGGTCATCCGCAATTACTTTGTGAACGACTTTTTCAAGGATCACTGCCAGACCTACTCGGTCACCGGCTCCGGCAAGCGCCCAATCTACTGGCTGTTTGACAGCGGCAAGCAGAACGGCTTTAAGGCGCTGGTCTACCTCCACCGCTACACCCCGGATACCATCGGCACCCTGCGTGTGGACTACCTGCACAAGATGCAGCGTGTGTACGAATCCGAGATCAACCGGATGCAAGATATGATGGACCACACCACCAACGCCCGGGAAGCCGCTGCCGCCTCCAAGCGCAAGGACAAGCTGACCAAGCAGTTGAAGGAGTGCCGGGACTACGACGAAAAGATCAGCCATCTGGCACTTTCCCGCATTGCGCTGGACCTCGATGACGGCGTAAAGGTGAACTACCGCAAGCTCCAGACCGCCACCGATGGCAAGTTCTACGAGGTGCTGGCGGATAGTAAGAACATCATGGCGAAAGAGAAGAATATTAAGTGAAAGTAGTAGCACTATGAACGGAAAGAATTGGAAGCCTGAGTACGTAGAACTTGTTCAGAAAGGCCAAAAAGAAAAGGCAAAAGAACTTGTCCTCTCCCAAATAACAGATGATAGAATTATATACAAATACTTCAGAGGTCTAAATCGCGATTTCAGAACAATAAAAAAACCTGAACTCTGGTTATGTAATGCATATCGCTTAAACGATCCATTTGACTGTGCGTTTATTAAAAGCTTTGATAATGAAGCTGAAAAATGTCAAAGTAGAGAGGATTCAATAAATAAGCAAAATGAGACATTTATTTCGTGCTTTTCAGAACGGTCAGATTCAATGGTGATGTGGGGAACCTATGCGAATTGTCATCGAGGAATCTGCGTAGGGTATTCGCTAAAGGAAATAGTAGAAAAATACGATTGCTTGCCAGTTATTTATGAGAAAACACTTCCACGATATACAGACGACACAAGTATTTTAATAAATACATTGACAAAGTATATTGACTGGGAGTACGAACACGAGTGGAGAATTGTAAACTTTAACGATGGGCATCGAATGAGCGATGGATATTTAATGGATTTTGTAAGGCCGAAAGAAATTATTCTGGGCTATAAAAATCAGGATCTGTTGTGGAAAGTTGATGGTGCAGACAAAAAAACAAGCAAAGATGAGGATGATAGTTTGGAAGAAGTAGGTGCCAATCAGCTGATAAGGTACTCGGAAGATGTTTTGGGAACACAGTGTTTTCAGTATACTATGAGTGACAACGGTTTTATGCTGGAGAAAATTATTAGATTTTGAAAAGCATAATAAAAAACGAATGAGGATGGGCTAATGGCCGAATTAAACCTGAAACAGATCATTGACCGCCTGAATGCGGAATTTGTGGGCGATACCCGCAAGCTGGTGTTCTGGTACGATGACAAGGCAGACTTTGCCGAGGATCTGGAAAACGTGGAGCTGGAAAATGCAAAGATTTACCGCCTCCAGCCCGATAACCAGTTCTATACCAAATACTTTCTGGAACGGGTGGACACCACCACCAATTACCTTGTCTACGCCCCGTTCCCCAAGCCCGATGTGCGGGAAAACCACTTGGAGGACACCCTGCTGTACTCCCGGCGGTTCTTTGCCGACCGTGCCTCGCTGCTGTCGGTAGACCTTGGCATTGAGGAGAAGTATAAGCCTATCCTCGAAAAGCACATCAAGTTTTTTGCCGATAAAAAGCGCACCCAGCGGTTCTACGATCTGGAGATCGAGAATTTCAACGAGGAAAACATCCTCACCGGGCTGCTCAGCGCCATCTGCAAAGCACGCACCTGCTCCTTTGAGGAGGTGGTGCGGATTGTGCTCACCGAGGGTAGTCTTGCGGAGAATACTTACTTGCAGCAGTTTGAACAGTACGATCTGCTGCCGTCTTTCTGGCAGCTGTGCGAGCAGCATTTCGGCTATACGGACGTAAAGCCCACGCTGGAACGGCTGCTGGTGACCCTTTTCGTCACCTATACCGCCCGCTATGTGCAGGCGGAGCTGCCTGTGGCGTGGAAGTCCTTTGTGTCCTACAAGGCAGGCAACATCATTGCCTTTCTCGACAGCCTGATGAACAGCGTTCTCTACCGGGATAAGTACGATGAACTTTCGGATCATGTGGCAAAGGGGCTGAACGTCTATCAGACGTTCTCCGGCTGCCGTGCCGATGATCTGGTGGAGTGCGATACCTTCCTTGCAGTGGATCAGGTGCTGGTCAAGTGGCTGATGGGGCGGCTCCTTGCCGAGGATACCGGGGCAAAGCTCAACGAGCTGACCATCCCGGAGGTGTGCGAAAAGCGTGCCAAGATGCACTTTGGCCGGAAGACCGACAAGACCTACCAGTTGCTGCAAAGCGCCTATTGCATGGTGCAGGCGGCAAACTATCGCAGCGCCGAGGGCTTCAAAGCCATTGTGGACCGGTATCTGTCCGAAGATCATCAGATAGACCAGCAGTACCGGAAGTTCTACTTCTATTACGACAAGCTGGAAAACACCGAAACCTTTGAGCCGCTGCGGGAGCTGGTGGAGAACATCTACACCAACGAATATCTTGACACTCTTCTCCCGGCATGGAACGAGGCTCTCCAGCAGGAGGAAGCTCTGGCAGTGCTGCCCTTGCAGCGGGATTTCTACAACGCCAACCTGCGCTACGCCAAGGAGCGTACCGTGGTCATTATCTCCGATGCCATGCGGTATGAGGTAGGGCAGGAGCTTTTTGCCCGGATGCAGGATGACCCCAAGTGCTCGGCGCAGTTGAACGTGCAGTTGGGCGTGCTGCCCTCCTACACCCGGCTGGGCATGGCTGCGCTTCTCCCGCACCGCACGCTGGAAATGACCGATGACTTTCAGGTTCTGGTGGATGGCACCCTCTGCGATACGCTGGCAGGGCGTCAGCAGGTGCTGCAAAGCTATGTGCCGGACAGCGTCTGCATCCAGTTTGACGAGATCAAGAGTATGAAGGTGGCAGACCTGCGGGATGTCCTCACCAAGCGGCAGGTCATCTATGTGTACCACAACCAGATCGATGCCCGTGGCGACAAGCCCAACACCGAGGATGAGGTGTTCAACGCCTGTGAGGAAGCCGTGCAGGAGATCATGGATCTGATCCGCCGCATCAATGGCAGCGGAAACACCCATCACTTTATCGTAACGGCAGACCACGGCTTTATCTATAAGCGAGATAAGCTGTCCGAGAGCGAGAAAATCGCAGGCAAGAGCATGGAAAATGCTTTTGTCAACCGCCGCTTTGTGGTGTCCGCTGCTCCGCTTCAGGATGACGGCATCGGGCACATGAGCATGGGCGCAGTACTGGGCAATCAGGATGCCAAGGTGGTTTCCTACCCGGTCAGCAGCAACGTGTTCAAGGTTGCTGGCGGCGGTGCCAACTACGTCCACGGCGGCTCCTCGCCGCAGGAGATGCTGGTGCCAGTGCTGGATATCAAGATGGAGCGTGGGCATCAGGAGACCAAGAATGCAGAGATCGCACTGGTCAGTATTCTCCACAAGATCACGAATCTGATCACCTCCATGGATTTTGTCCAGTCGGAAGCCGTCAGCGATACTGTGAAACCGGCAAAATATCGGGTGTTCTTCATCTCGGAGGATAACGAGAAGATCTCCAACGAAAATACCTATGTGGCAGACAACCGGGAGTTCAGCGCACAAAAGCGCATTTTCCGGCTGCGTTTTACCTTTAAGAACAAGAAGTACGACAAGGATAAGCAGTATTATCTTGTGGTCTATGATGAGGATACAGGTCTGGAACAGTGGCGCCATCCGGTGATGATGGATATTGCTTTTGCAGACGATTTTGGCTTTGGATTCTAACAAAAAGGAAGGCGGGTACACCGTATGCTAATGATGGATCAGGCAGCAGGGGGAAACCGGGAAGAACTGCGCCGGAAACTGAGGGAAAACTTTGATGGTCGCATCGTCCGCAAGGATCTGACCAAAAAGATCAAGGAAGGTGCCAACGTACCGGTCTATGTGCTGGAGTTTTTGCTGGGGCAGTATTGCAGCTCGGACGATGAGGAAATCATCGAGCAGGGTGTGCAGAACGTAAAGCATATTCTGGCGGACAACTTTGTGCGCCCGGATGAGGCGCAGAAGGTGCTTTCTCAGTTGCGTCGGAACGGCAGTCACACCATTATCGATATGGTGACCGTGCATCTGGACATCAAGAAAGACTGCTTCTTTGCAGAGTTTTCCAATCTGGGGCTCTCCAATGTGCCCATTACTGATGACTACCCGGAAAAATTTGACCGTTTGCTTTGTGGTGGTATCTGGTGCATCGTCCAACTGGAATATGAATCCGAGGGTGACAGTACCTTTGGTATGGAAGATCTTGACAGCGAACCCCGGCAGAAAAAGCAGAAAGATGTTTCGCCTATCAGCATCCGCAAGCTGACCCCCATCCAGATGCCCCATATCGACATTGAGGAAGTGCGCGCTGGACGTAAAGCCTTCACGCAGGACGAGTGGATGGATGTAATGCTGCGTTCTTGCGGTTATGAGCCGGAGCAGTTGAACCAGCGGGAGAAATGGCTCCTTTTGGCTCGTATGCTGCCGCTGGTGGAGAACAACTTCAACCTCTGCGAGCTTGGTCCTCGCAGCACCGGTAAATCCCACATCTATAAGGAAATCAGCCCTAACAGCATTCTGGTGTCCGGTGGACAGACGACTGTGGCAAACCTGTTCTACAACATGGGACGAAAGACTGTTGGTCTGGTGGGTCTGTGGGACTGTGTGGCTTTTGATGAGGTTGCTGGTATCAAGTTCAAGGACAAAGACGGCATCCAGATCATGAAGGACTATATGGCTTCCGGCTCCTTCGCCCGTGGCAAAGAGGAAAAGGCAGCCTCGGCCTCGATGGTCTTTGTGGGAAATATTAACCAGAGTGTGGATGTGCTGCTAAAAACCTCCAGCCTGTTTGACCCGTTCCCGCCTGAAATGGGAACAGACACTGCATTTTTGGATCGCTTGCATTGTTACATTCCCGGCTGGGAGATCCCAAAATTCCGCCCGGAGCATTTCACCAACGACTACGGCTTTATCACGGATTATCTTGCTGAATTTATCCGGGAACTGCGTAAGGAGCAGTACGGCGATGCACTAGATAAGTATTTCCGCCTTGGTAAAAATCTGAATCAGCGTGATACGATCGCAGTGCGTAAGATCGTAGGCGGCTATGTAAAGCTGCTGTACCCGGACGGTGAGTTTACCAAAGAGCAACTGGAGGAAATCCTTGTCTTTGCGCTGGAAATGCGCCGTCGAGTGAAAGAGCAACTGAAAAAGCTGGGTGGTATGGAGTTCTACGATGTGAATTTCAGCTACATTGATCTGGATACCTTTGAAGAAAAGTTTGTGTCGGTTCCCGAACAGGGCGGCGGCAAGCTGATTCCGGATGGAATGTGCAATCCGGGACAGATCTACACTGTTTCGCGTGGAAAAAGCGGCATGATCGGTGTATTCCGG
>OLSQ01002079.1_pt1 | contig 15167 bp, 14 predicted proteins | sample 1672561 | NCBI WGS metagenome assembly OLSQ01 (sample SAMEA3136699, study PRJEB25190) | human gut metagenome | biome: human gut; feature: human-associated habitat; material: faeces | place: Austria | collected 2013 | reverse complement strand
CCCACCATGGCATACGCCGCATTACCTTGAAAACGTATTTGGTTATTCAGCACCAATGAGGCGGTCATAAAAGGAGTACCCAGCAGAATGATTCCCAAATAGCGCTCCGTATACGGAAGAATAGTAGGCGTCGACCCCAAAGCAAGGGAAAGCGGTGTAAGGAACAGCAATCCCAGCACAGCCAGAGCCGCTCCGATAAACAAGGCAAAAAAGAAGCCGGTGGATGCCATCTTCTCGGCACTCTCCGTTTCCTGCGCCCCCAACTTACGGGAGATGTAGTTCCCCGAACCATGACCGAAGAAGAATCCCACAGCCTGGATAATGGACATCACAGAAAACACGATACCTACGGCAGCCGTAGACTGGGTATTTATTTTACCCACAAAATAGGTATCTGCCATGTTGTAGATGACCACAACCAGCATCGAGATCATGGTCGGGATCGCCATCACCGCTACTGCTTTGGATACCGGTGCTTTCTCAAAAAGTTCCTGATTCTTATTCATGTTACTCCAAATCCTCCTATGTATCTTCCTGTGTATCTTCCTGTCCAGCTTCATCAAACCGGACTTTCATTTCCTCTTCCACCTCAACACGGATCTCCTCCTCGCGTACCGGATCCATATCTGGCAGATTTTCTGTAGAACCGATGCCAAAACGGCGCAAAAACTCCTCTGTGGTAGCAAATAACGCCGGGTGTCCCGGTGCATCCAGTCTGCCCACTTCCTGCACCAGGTTATATTCCACCAGACGGTTGACTGCATGATCCGACTTGACTCCGCGGATCTTCTCGATCTCCATCTTTGTCACCGGCTGCTTATATGCAATAATTGATAAAGTTTCCAATAAAACATCGGTAAGAACTCTGCGTTTTGGCTGACTTGCAATCTTGATCAGATACTCATACATCTCCGTACGGGTACACATCTGATACGCGCCATCAAGCTCGATGATTGCCACACCTCTTCCCTGTTCCTTCCATTCCTTCATCATTTCTTCAATGAGCTTTTTCGTTTTATTTTTATCCAATTCAATCGTATCTGCGATTTTTTCAAGCTCCACAGATTCCCCCATGGTGAAAAGAATCGCTTCGATAACTGCTTTATATTCTTTATTCGTCATATACCCTCATCTAAGCTGCAATCTTAGAGTCAATTTGAATATCATCAAAAATATGTTCCTGGGAAATAAGAATCTTTCCCGTCTTCATCAATTCAAGTATTGCCAGAAAGGTAACAATCACTTCTACTTTGCTCGACTGTGCTTCCAACAGACTGCGAAAGCTGAAATGTTTATGTGTCGTAGCATAATTTTCAAGATACTCCGTTTTTTCTTCCAACGATACTTCTTCTTTTTCAATCTTACCGAACTTTGAACGCAAAGGATCGATTTTGTCCTGCTGTTTGCGCATTATACTTTTGAAAATCTCATTAAGTTTTGCAAGCGTGACATCCGAAACCAGTTCTTCTACATTGAGCGGTTCCTGATATTCGAGCACTTCCTCCGGAATCGTCGGTTTTTTAAACATCACTCTCTGTGCGTCTACCTGGCGGTCTTTTAATTCATACGCCATGCACTTATACATCTTATATTCAAGCAGCTGCTGAACCAGCTCCGCACGCGGATCGGTCTCTTCCTCTTCATCATCCGGATCTCTTGGCAAAAGCATTTTTGATTTGATATCGATCAAAGTTGCCGCCATCACAAGGAATTCACTGAGCACATCCAGATCCTGCCGCTTCATTTCTGCAATGTATTCCATATATTGTGCCGTAATCTCTACAATCGGAATATCATAAATATTTACTTTATTTTTATCCAGCAAATAAAGCAGGAGATCCAAAGGTCCCTCAAAGACCTGTAACTTAACCGTCAGTTCCATGTGCAATTCCTTTCTTTCACAAAGCATATTTTAACTTGATATAGTGTAAAAAGCAAGGACAAATTACAACATTTAGTGTTTTACAGCAATGGTGCAAACAATTTTAACGCTCCAAGGAACACACGATGGATAAATACTTTATTATGACATTCCTCTTTTGTCATCTCATGACATTTCGTGAATGTTTCCAATGCGTCGGCTTTTACCTGCATGACCGCCCTGGTTTTATACATAAAGGTTCCACACTCAAAATGCAGATACAAGCTGCGGTAATCCAGATTAATCGTGCCTACCGCCGCATACAAATCATCTACAACAAAGCACTTGGAATGAATAAATCCTGGCGTATATTTATATATTTTTACCCCATGCTTCAGCAAATGCTCAAAATTCGCCTGCGTCAGCAGATATACCATCTTTTTATCCGGTATTCCCGGCACTACAATCCGAACATCAACACCACATTTTGCTGCATTTACCAGCGCAGTTGTCATTTCGGAGCCAAGAATCAGATACGGCGTAAAGATATATACATACTTTTTCGCATGCTCAATGAGATTTAAGTATACATTCTCTCCCACATCTTCATGATCCAGTGGCGAATCACTGTAAGGCTGAATATATCCCGGCCCATTCACAGCATCCTCCGGCAATGCCGAAGCTTGCCGATAGAATGCATAATCATCTTCTGTCTTTGTAATGTAATCCCACATTTCCAGAAACATGCTTGTAAAGCTCCACACACCTGCTCCTGTCATCCGAAGTCCCGCATCTTTCCAGTATCCAAATTTTCTTTTTTCATTGATGTACTCATCCGCAAGATTAAATCCGCCGGTATAGGCAACTTTGCCATCAATCACCGTAATTTTTCTATGATCCCGGTTATTCAAAATAATCGAAAGCACCGGACGAAACGGGTTAAAGCATGCACAATGAATTCCTCTCTTCTGTAACTCCAGATAAAATTTCGGAGGAAGTGTCTGAATACAGCCCACATCATCATAAATCAGCCGGACATCAACGCCTGCCGCCGCTTTTTCTGCAAGAATATCAATAATCGTATCAAACATTTTACCGTGTTCAAGAATAAAATATTCCATAAAAATAAAATGCTCGGCGCGTTTTAAATCTTCAACCAATTGTGGAAAAACGTTCTCTCCACTGGAATAATAGGTACTGTCACCTTCTCTGTACAATGGATATCCCGCTTTGGAAGATATATAATAAGATTGCTGATGCGCATAAAAGTCATCCTTTTGCAAATCTTCTCGTATTTTTGCATCTTCCTGTCGGTATGGCACCACCTTATCTGCCACACATTCCATCTTCTTTCGCGTACGTTTCGTAATTTCCGAACGTCCAAAAATAAAATATGCCGGACATCCGAAAATCGGGAGGAAAAGCACAAGAAAAATCCACGACATTTTATATGAGGTCCGCATATCTTTGTTGGCTATATACAAAGCAAGTGCAACCGCCACAATTTGCAGGCACATATTCACTGCGGAGTTTGCGGCTGTCGCACTATAGATCAGATAAACAAACCATCCAAACTGCAATATGATAATCAATGCACCAATCACTAATTTACTAAATACTTTACTGGCAAATCGTTTCATATCAAAAAACCTCCACAATGCATTTTATATCAAACGCAGCAGATTATCAACATGCAGATTCCCCCATGCCTTTGGATACCCTCCTCTCATCCCCTCATTTCTTTCTACTGATTCATATAATTTCAGTTTGATTTCTTCTGGTCGAAGCCCCGGATTTTTTTGCAGTGCAAGCGCAATCGCCCCACTAACCACGGGCGTCGCCATCGAGGTTCCACTCTTTCTCACATAATGATTATTTCTGTCCAGACTGATCATATTTGTCCCAGGCGCCAGAATTTCCGGTTTTACAATACAACACTCGGTTGGCCCCTGCCCACTGTATGCTTTCGGCATAAAACGCCCCGGATTTTTATCATCATTTGCTCCAACGGTTATGATTTTCCGCGATATTCCAGGGACCGTAACGCTCCCCTCACCAGGTCCGTTATTTCCCGCCGCAGCTACCACAATCATATTGTCATCCCACAATTGTTCCAGTTTATCGACAATCAGTTTCTGTTCCTCGCCCTCTGCTCCCGGCAGAAAACCTACCGAAAAATTCAAAATGCGTATTCCATATTTTTTCTTGTATTCCTGTATCCATTCAAGTGCCTGCAATACACGATTGGTTTTTCCGTTTCCTTCCCCATCAAGCACTTTGATTGCAGCCACCTGTGCATCCGGCGCAACGCCCTTGATTGTTCCATTGCTGCAGATAATTCCTGTAACATGAGTGCCATGACCGTTATCATCATAACAATAGCCCCTGCCATCTACAAAATCTTTAAATCCAAACACGCGGTTTCTTAAATCTCTGTGCAAAAACACGCCTGTATCGAGTACTGCAATACGAACATTTTTCCCTGTATATCCATTTCTGTAAACTTCATTGGCGTGCACCTGTTGTTTTAGAAGTTTCATTCTTATTCATATCCATATTTCATAGTTTCTATCATATCATATGTCATTTTTCCTTTGTCAGTGAATATGGAATTTACGAGATTGTCTGTTTTTTCTATATAAAAAAAGCTGCACGCCTTACGCGCACAGCTTTCGTTTCTGTATCATACCAATTATGCGTTTTCCGGAACATCTTTGATGGAGAAGCTGATTCTTCCCATCTTGTCCTTACCAAGACATACAACCTTAACCTTATCGCCTAAAGTTAATACATCTTCTACATGATTGATTCTTTCTTTTGCAATCTTGGAAATATGAACCATTCCCTCTTTGCCTGGAGCAAACTCAAGAAATGCTCCAAATTCTTTAATGCTTACAACAGTTCCTGTAAGGATCTGGCCCTCAGCAAAATCTGTTGTAATAATCTTGATCATATCAATTGCCTTTGCAATCGCAGCTTTGTCTGTTCCACAAACAGATACAGCGCCATCGTCTGTGATATCAATCTTAACACCCGTACGGGCAATAATCTCATTGATTGTTTTACCTTTCTGTCCTACGACATCACCGATCTTGTTTGGATCGATCGTAATCTGCTCAATCTTTGGAGCCCACTCATTTACTTCCTTACGTGGCTCAGAAATTGCCTTGCTCATTACTTCATCCATAATGTAAAGTCTTGCTTCTCTTGTACGGGCAATTGCCTCCTCTACGATTGGACGAGTCAGACCATGAATTTTAATATCCATCTGGATTGCAGTAATTCCTTCGTGTGTACCTGTTACCTTGAAATCCATATCACCGAAGAAATCTTCCAGTCCCTGGATATCGGTAAGTACTAAATAATCATCATCCGTATCTCCAGTCACAAGACCACAGGAAATACCGGCTACCATCTTCTTGATTGGTACACCAGCTGCCATCAGGGACATGCAGGATGCACAGGTAGAAGCCATGGATGTAGATCCGTTGGATTCAAAAGTCTCGGACACTGCACGGATTGCATATGGGAACTCTTCAACAGAAGGAAGTACCGGAACAAGTGCTCTCTCAGCCAAGGCTCCATGTCCGATCTCACGACGTCCCGGTCCACGGCTAGGCTTTGTCTCTCCTACAGAGTAGGATGGAAAATTATAATGATGCATATATCTCTTTGTTGTCACATTCTCATCAAGACCATCGATCTTCTGAACTTCCGAAAGAGGTGCAAGTGTAACAACATCACAGATCTGTGTCTGTCCACGTGTGAACATTGCAGATCCATGGACACGAGGAATCAGATCTACTTCAGCTGCAAGCGGACGGATCTGATCAATAGCTCGTCCATCCGGACGCTTGTGATCTTTTAAAATCATCTTGCGGACAGTCTTCTTCTGATACTGATAAACAGCCTCGCCCAATACAGCGAGCCACTCTTCATTCTCAGCAAATGCTTCTTCGAACTTCTCTGTGATCTGACGGATATTCTCTTCTCTTACCTGCTTTTCGTCGGTAAATACAGCCTCTTCCATCTGCTCCGGAGTAACAATTTCTCTCATTGCTGCAAACATTTCTTCCGGAATTGCACAGCTTGTATATTCATGCTTTGGCTTACCGATTTCCTCACGGATTTTGTTCATGAAAGCAATAATTGTCTGGTTGACCTCATGGCATTTGTAAATAGCCTCGATCATTTTGGCTTCCGGGATTTCATTTGCACCGGCTTCGATCATGATAACCTTTGTTGCAGTAGAAGCCACAGTAAGCTTGAGATCTCCCTCATCCCATTCTTTCTGGGATGGATTTACGATAAACTCACCATCTTTCATTCCCATCTGTGTCATGGCACATGGACCATCAAATGGAATATCAGAAATTGTTGTAGCAAGTGCAGATCCGATCATAGCAACCAGCTCTGGACGGCACTGTGGATCAACTGACATAACCATATTGTTCAAAGTTACATCATTACGATAATCCTTTGGAAACAGCGGTCTCATCGGACGGTCGATTACACGTGCGGTAAGAATAGAGTTCTCAGAAGCCTTACCCTCACGCTTGTTAAATCCTCCAGGGATTTTCCCTACTGCATACATTTTCTCTTCAAACTCAACACTGAGTGGGAAGAAGTCAATACCATCTCTTGGCTTGTCGGATGCTGTAGCTGTGGAAAGAACGGTTGTCTCTCCGTATTTCAAAAGCGCAGCACCATTTGCCTGTGCACATACTCTTCCGATATCTACCGTAAGAGTTCTGCCGGCAAGTTCCATTGAATAACTTTTGTACATGTCATTTCTCCTTTTCGGTTTTACTATTTCAAACTTGCAGAACCCCGAAACTACTGAACAGCGCAGGCAGATCCTGCGCTCTTCAGTGGTCCCGGTAAAAAGTCCTGCAACACAATAAAAAGAAGAGCGGAATATAGCACTCCGCTCTTCGATTACAATTATTTTCTGAGACCTAAACGCTCGATTAAAGAACGATATCTCTCAATATCGATATTCTTTAAGTATGATAATAATCCACGTCTCTGACCGATCATCTTAAGCATACCTCTTCTGGAATGATGATCCTTTGGGTTAGCCTTTAAATGCTCTGTAAGCTCCTGGATTCTTGCGGTTAATACAGCAATCTGAACTTCTGGAGATCCAGTGTCATTTGGTGTTCTGCCGTACTCAGCGATAATTGCCTGTTTCTTTTCTTTTGCGATCATTTGTTGATCCTCCTTCATATTCTTATAATACCCGATAATCAGTAAAAGGTCGGAGTGTCCATCTACCGAATATGGGCTAAACCATACTCAAACAATATACCATAGCTTTCGTATGTTGTAAACAACTTTTTATTTTAAATATCGTGCAACACAAATTGGTGTACGATAATATGCGCTGGAAATTTTGATTCCCGTTCTCGCATTACTTGCATGAACAATCTGTCCGTTGCCGATATAAATGCCCACATGGCTGATCGTACTGCCACTTCCATAGAAAAACAGATCGCCCGGCTGCGCATCGGATGCACTGATTCTTGTGCCATATCCCGGCTGTGAAGCCGCATGATGTGGAAGTGAAATTCCATATCTTGCATAAATCTGCATGGTAAATCCGGAACAGTCAATACCATTTGTAAGACTTGTTCCACCCCATACATAACGGTTTCCGACAAACTGTAATGCATACTGTACAAGTGATACTCTCGTATCTGATACACCTGTACCGTTTTCTAATTCTTCCACAGAAGATGCTGTTGGAAGCTTCTGGGATATCGTAACATATTCTCCGGAAATATATCCTTTCTGATCATCCACCTCCACTTTATACCAGTCATCCACAATTTTTTCTACGACGAGATCTTCTCCTTCTCCGACAAGAGAAACAATTGCCGAATCTGTCGATGTATCTTCTCTCACACGTAAAGTTGTAGTATTAACAGTAGCGACCGTCTCTACTTCTTTCTCTGCAATTGCAAGCGCTGCATCCCCCATTAACAGGTATCCGCTTTTTACATATCCTTTTACTTTTCCGGATTTAATCTTAATCCATCCATCTTTCTTTCCAAGGATTTCACAGGCATCATGATTTGACATTTTGCCTACCACTTTACTGTCTGTTCCTGCACCTTTACGCACATTCAAAGATCCATCCACCTGTGCAATTCCAAGATTGGTATAACCACAGGTCTCTGCTATATTTTTTGTGTTTGTATTATTTTCTTTTTGATCAGAAGCCACCTGTTCCATCGAAGCTGTCACCGTATGCAATCCGGTATCTGTCACTGCAACATCTGTCATATCCATAAGCGCATCGGAAACGCCGGCCGTTACATTAATGGATTCCATGTCCTTTACATTCAAAGCCTGTGTTACACCAGCAGTAAGCCCTGCCTCTGTCACACTCTGTGCTGATTTATTATCCTGATTTTTCTGTGTGGATGAAACAACAATCGTTCCAGCCATAATCGCAGCTGCTCCAAAAAGAACACCTGCACGAATAAGATTCTTAAACTTCATAGATTCCTCCATACAAAAATCATAGAGACACATCAACGATATGTCTCCTATATAACAGCTATGAGTATAACAACTTTGTTACGAAATGTCAATTATTTCTGTAATATTTTCGTAATATTTACCTTTTGATTGTATTTTACTCATACAGTAAAACATTCTTTTCAAAATATTCCCGGCTGGTCTGTACATCACGTTCTATCTGCTCTTTCAATGATTCCACCGAATCGAATTTCTTCTCCGGGCGAATAAAATGCAGAAAAAAGACCTCAAGATCTTTGCCATATAAGTCAGCCTCAAAGTTCAAAATATTGGTTTCCACTCCAACTTTACCCGTATCGCTTACCGTAGGTTTGCAACCGACATTGGTAACTCCCGCATACCACTTATGATCAATCCATACTTTTGTGGCATACACGCCTTTCGGCGGTAACAGTTTTTCTTTCGGAAGTTCCATGTTGATGGTCGGAATTCCAATCGTTCTGCCAAGCTGTTTGCCATGAATAATTTCTGCTTTTGCAAAAAAAGAATAGCCAAGCAGCTCATTTGCTTTTTCTATATTTCCACAGGCAATTTCTTCCCGGATAAACGTACTGCTGATGTCTCTTCCATACTCCTGCATCTTGTCAAGAACTACTACTTCATAACCATAAGTTTTCGCATGCTGCTGTAAGACCTGATAATCTCCTTTACGCTGATATCCAAAATGAAAGTCCTTTCCCACAACAAAACATTTCACATGCAATGCTTCTACCATCCAGCGTACAAACTCTTCTGGCGGCATATGCATGATTTCCTGTGTAAAAGGACATTCGATCAGATAGTCAATTCCGGTATGTTCAAAAATCCAACGTTTCTCTTCGTTCGTCGTAAGTACATGTGCCTCCACATCCGCGACCTCTGCGCGGGGTGGGATGTCAAAAGTAAATACCACTGCCTGATAGCCATGCTCCTGCTTCTTCTGTATGAGATTTTTCATCAGCAGTTCATGTCCACGATGCAGACCGTCAAATTTTCCTAATGAAATTACTGTGTTTTCTTCAATTTTAAATTCAAGTGTATTGGTTATATACTGCATATCTTTTTATCAAATAAATAATTTTATTGGTTTAAAATCCTGTTCCTGCGGCATATAGGCATAAAGGCCAATAAACCGATTCTCCCAGTCATACAATCGAATGCATTTCCGTTCTTTTTCCTGACACATATTGTAAATCATTTCCTTCGGAATCCGATTGCCGTTCTCTACCATCTTTTTGGCAGACTCACTCACCTGTGCAGAATCATACTGCATAAAAACAGAGTCGACTGACTGTACAAAAGAAAAATCCTCACCCTGTACCATCTCTTCGATCTGTTGCAAACGAAGTGCACCATCCAGACGAAACTCACTGACTCTTGTGCGAAGAAGACTTTCCATGCAGGCGCCACATCCCAGCTTTTCTCCAATATCCTGACAAAGCGTACGGATATATGTGCCTTTGGAGCATTCCACCTTCATGCGGACTCTCGGCAGATCAATTTCTAAAATTTCAATTTTATGTATCGTCACAGGCCGCGCCTTGCGCTCCACTTCAATTCCCTTACGTGCAAGATCACACAGTTTCTGTCCGTTGACTTTCAATGCAGAATACATCGGTGGAATCTGCATATATTCTCCCTCAAAGGAAGTAATCGCAGTTCTTACCGTATCTTCTGCCACTGCAACTTCCTGTCGGTTCAAAACAGTTCCCGACACATCCTGTGTATCTGTTGTCATGCCCAAAAGCATCACAGCTTCGTATTCTTTATCTTTGTCTGTCAGAAGATCACACACTTTTGTTGCCCGCCCCAGACACACAGGCAATACTCCCTGCGCGTCCGGATCAAGCGTTCCGGTATGTCCAATTTTTTTCTGATGAAAAATGCCACGCATTTTGGCTACCACATCAAAACTGGTAAATCCGCTTTCTTTATAAACATTTACAATTCCGTTAATCATTGTCTACCTACAATCTCTTTTCCACTTCTTCCAGCAACGTAGAAACCACCTGTTCCTGCGTACCATACATGGTGCAGCCGGCAGCTTTCACATGTCCGCCACCTCCGAAATGCATTGCAAGAGAAGCCGCATCAAAGTCGCCGTTTACCCGGAGGCTTACCTTAAAACTTCCATCCTCATTTTCATAAATAAAGACAGCAAGTTTTACATCTTTGGTCACGCGCAACTGATTAACAATACCATCTAAGTGTTTTGGAAGAACATCAAATTGCTTCATCTGTTCCTGCGTAATCACACTGACAATACATTGATCATCCAGATAAAGCCGGCTGTCCAATAGAGCCTGTCCCATTACGCGGTTCTGATTATATGTCTTCGTATAAAAAGTCTCATCCACAATTTTGGAAAAATCGATTCCTTTTTCCATCAGAATACCTGCAATATTCATAGTCTTCGCCGAGGTACAACTGTACTGAAAGACTCCGGTATCATGCACCATTCCTGTATAAAGGCATTCTGCAATCTCTTTTGTTACTTTCTCTGCATCCATCAGCTCATATACAAGTTCACAGGTCGAACTTGCTTCCGGAAAAATATAATTTTCCTCTGCAAACGCCTGGTTGCTGACATGATGATCCACGCAATACGTGTGTTTTGCACTTTCAAAATATTTTGCTGCATTCCCAAGTCTTCCGGTATCTCCACAGTCAAGTGCAATAAACAGATCAAAAATATCTTCATCTGTATATTCGCTCTTAATCTCCTCGGAATAGCGTAAAAACTTGAAAATATTTGGAATCGGTTCTAAGTACAGTCTTACATCCACATCCGGATAATAGGTGCGAATGTAATTATAGACTGCAAGTGTGGAACCAACACAGTCTCCATCCGGACGCACATGTCCGGCGATGCCTATCAAATGTTTATTTTCCAATACAGCATCAAGCTTCTTCATCGGCAGACTCCTTCTGGTTCTTTGTGACATCATCAATCATCTTTGACATACGAATTCCATATTCAATTGACTGATCCAATACAAATTTAATCTCCGGTGTGTTGCGAAGATTAATGGATTTAGCAAGTTTCACACGAATAAATCCCTCTGCGGAACGAAGACCTGCAAGTGTGTCCTTCTGCGATTGTTCATCGCCAAGGACACTGATATATGCTTTTGCAGTCTTCAGATCCGGAGCAACCTCTACAGCGACCACGCTGGTCATAGGATTAATTCTCGGATCCTTGATTTCTCCACGGATGATATTGGACAGTTCACGCATCACTTCTTCATTGATACGAATATTTTTAATACTGTTTTTTCTCATTCTATATCCTATCTTGGTACTTCTACCATCTTATATGCTTCTACCTGATCAAATTCCTGAATATCGTTAAATCCATCGAATACAAGACCACACTCATATCCAGTTTTGACCTCTTTTACATCATCTTTGAAACGCTTTAAGGATGCAAGATCACCTTCAAAGATCTGGTTTCCTTCACGTGAAATACGTACACGACAGCCTCTTTCCATCACACCGTCAAGCACATAGGAACCTGCGATATTTCCAACGCCGGAAGCCTTGAAAATCTGGCGGATTTCTGCGTGACCGATTACCTTTTCTTCGAATACCGGATCCAGCATACCCTTCATCGCTGCTTCTACATCTTCGATTGCATTGTAAATAACCTTGTAAAGACGGATATCTACACCCTCATTATCTGCAGTAACCTTTGCAATTGGATCTGGACGAACATTAAATCCGATAATGATCGCATTGGATGCAGATGCAAGGATAACGTCAGATTCGTTGATGGCACCAACACCACCATGAATCACTTTAACGACAACTTCCTCATTGGACAGTTTGACAAGTGACTGTTTTACTGCCTCAACAGATCCCTGTACATCGGCTTTTACAATAATATCTAATTCTTTCATATTACCAGACTGAATCTGTGAGAACAGATCATCCAGTGACATCTTTGCTTTTGTATCTTCGATCAGTCGGTTCTTCTCTTCTGAAATATAAGTGTCAGCAAATGCCTTAGCTTCCTTATCAGAATCGCAGACAACAAATGTCTCACCGGCAGCCGGAACACTGTTCAAACCAAGAATCTCAACCGGTGTAGAAGGAATTGCTTTCTTCACACGCTGTCCCTTGTCATCGATCATCGCACGTACTTTACCATAGCTGCTTCCGCACGCAATGGAATCTCCTACGTGAAGAGTACCTTTCTGTACAAGAACGGTTGCAACTGCACCGCGTCCCTTATCCAGCTGTGCCTCAATAACAAGACCTCTTGCATTACGGTTCGGATTTGCCTTCAGCTCCAATACTTCAGCTGTAAGAAGAATCATCTCCAGAAGATTATCGATACCTTCTTTTGTATGTGCAGAAACCGGACAGAAAATTGTGCTTCCACCCCAGTCTTCCGGAATCAGTTCATACTCAGATAACTCCTGCTTAACTTTTTCAATATTGGCACTTGGCTTATCAATCTTGTTGACAGCAACAATAATTTCTACTCCGGCAGCTTTTGCATGGTTGATTGCTTCTACCGTCTGTGGCATAACACCGTCATCCGCAGCTACAACAAGAATTGCGATATCTGTTGAATTTGCACCACGCATACGCATTGCTGTAAATGCCTCATGTCCAGGAGTATCCAGGAATGTGATATTCTGATCGTTGATGGATACCACAGATGCACCAATGTGCTGTGTGATACCACCAGCCTCACGGTCTGTCACACGTGTGGAACGGATTGCATCCAACAGAGAGGTTTTACCGTGATCAACGTGACCCATAACACAGACTACAGGTGGACGTGGAACAAGATTCTTTGGATCTTCCTCATCCTCTTTAAGAAGTTCTGCAATCACATCAACTTTTTCTTCCGGCTCACAAATATAGTTGAACTCTAACGCGATTTCTTCTGCAGCATCAAAATCGATTTCCTGATTTACGGTTACCATCTGGCCTTTCATAAATAACTTCTTAACGATAGCCGCTGGCTGTACCTTCATCTTGTCAGCAAGATCACGGATGGTCATCTTCTCCGGCAATGTGATGGTCTTGATTACATCTTCATCTTCCTTCGGTTTCTGTGGCTGCTGCTGAGGTTTCTTCTTTCCGCCATGTTTCTCTAAGTTTACATAATTCTCCTGACGCTTTCCGCCAAGTTTGTCATGTTCCTGACGACGATTGTTATTGCGGCGGTCATTGTTACGATCACGACCTTCTTTTCCTCTTACTTCTTCCGGAGCCGCTGCAGCTGCTTCTTTGTTAAAACGATTGATTTCTTTATCAAAGCGTCCTTTGTTATTGTTTCTTCTGTCATTATTGCGATCGTTCTGTGGACGGTCCTGACGATTTCCATTCTGTGGACGATCTCCATTAGAACGGTTCGGACGATCCTGACGATTTGGACGGTCCTGACGATTTCCGTTCTGCGGACGATCTCCATTGGAACGATTCGGACGATCCTGACGGTTTCCATTCTGTGGGCGGTTATTCTGCTTTTCTGCGCTCTGCTTAGCTGGACGGCTCTCTGCAAAATCATCCACATTATTTGCTGTACGCTCACTGATTGGACGCATTGCACGCTCTCCCACCGGACGCGGACGGATAATGCTGTGCTGTTCCGGACGCTGCTGTCCATTGTCTCTTCGGGAACCACGGTTATTGTCACGGTTGTTTCTGTTATTGTTTCCGTTTCCCTGTCCCGGTCTTCTTGACTGCTTGCTGTACTGTGCATTGAATACCGCTGTGATGCTTGACTTTTTCTTTGGGCGTTCTTTTCCGTCTTCTGTCTTTGCATCCTCTGCCTTTGTCACTGCCTTTTCTGCTTTTGCAGCTGGTTTTGTATCTTCTTTTTTAGAAAATTTGTTACGGACAACAGTCTGTGCAGCATCCTCGATTCCGCTGGATGCACTTTTTACTGCATAATCTGTTGTACTTAACAATTCTATAATATCCTGTGATTTTATATTTAATTCTTTTGCAAGTTCATGAACTCTCATTTTTGCCATAAATGAACTACCTCCATTATTCAGTTTTTTTCAATTTATTCTCCACAGCCCGCGCAAGATTCTCATCTGTCACTGCAAGTGATGCCCGAAATTCCTTTCCGATACATCTTCCCAACGCTTCCTTGCTTCCATAACAATAACACGGCACATCATAAAACTCTGTCATATTCATAAAACTTTTCCTGGTATTATCAGATGCTTCCTCTGAGACAATGACCAAATAAGCATGACCTGTTTTCACTGCTTTCTCTGTGGAAAATTCACCACTAACTACATTTCCCGATTTTGCCGCAATCCCTAACATGGATAATACTTTATCATTCTGCAAGTGTGCTCATCTCCTTTTCCAGGTTTTCATACACTTCATCCGGAATCGCAACTTTCAAGGATCTCTCAAGCCCCTTGGATTTTCTTGCTTTTTTCAAGCATTCTGTATCGGCACAAATATATGCGCCTCTTCCGTTCTTGCGTCCACCGGCATCCAGAAAAACTCCCTCATCGTTTTTAATCACACGAATAAGTTCCTTTTTCGCTTTCATCTCGCCACAGCCAACGCACTGTCGCAATGGAATCTTTTTATTTGCCATAATTATTCCTCTGCATCTGTCTCATTTTCCGTGTACTCAGCCTCTGATTCTGCGGATGCTGTCTCATCGGATTCATAGTCATCATAATACTCTTCATCATCCTCATAATCATTTTCGTAATCAATGAAATCTCCGGATTCTCTTGCCTGTGTCTCACTCTTAATATCAATTTTGAATCCTGTCAGTCTTGCTGCAAGTCTT
>OLSQ01002070.1_pt1 | contig 15208 bp, 8 predicted proteins | sample 1672561 | NCBI WGS metagenome assembly OLSQ01 (sample SAMEA3136699, study PRJEB25190) | human gut metagenome | biome: human gut; feature: human-associated habitat; material: faeces | place: Austria | collected 2013 | reverse complement strand
CTGCCAGGGTGGTGTAGGACATGGGGAGGGTGAAGGTTTTGGTCTGTTTTTCAACGGCGATGGAATTTAAATATGCCATGATCTTCTTTCGGGTGCTGTTCCTTGACAGTACGTAGATCCGGCTGGCCTGCTGGCTGGCACGCAGGGCAATCATCTGAAGCAGGTTGCTTACCAGCTGGCTGTGGAAGCGACAGGCATTTTCACAACGCTTGATCACATGCTCATAGTCAATAAACAGCACTTTTGTGGCTGCTTTTGCACAGACATAATAATGCTGAGATTCCTCGGGCAAAAGAAAGGGTTCGCCAAAGACGCTGTCCTTTTTCAGATTGTCCAGCATATACTGGTTTCCTTCTTCATCACAGCAATAAAGCGCCGCCTGACCTTCCAGGATCAGGCCTATTTTTTTCATGGAACTGGCATATTCCATGATCATCTCATTATTCTGATAAGTCACCTCACGCATACAGAAGCAGACGCGCATGCGCTCCTGTTCTTCCGGGGTTATATATGAAAAAAGTGTCACCGGGGTCATTTTTGCCATTCCTCCATTTCCTATATTATCAGCTAAATTCAACCTTGCCTTTTTTTCGCAACAATTCCACTGTAAACCGCACAATATTTCCTTTATAGAATACACCATTTTGTTGTATTTGCAACAGATTTTATTTCAAAATTTGGTATACTAAAACCATGTTAAGGAAATAACAAAATCTTAGAAAATAAATAATCACACACAAAACCACACACAATAAACCATCTTATAGCAAAGGAGACGAACCCCATATGAAAATCACAGACACTATCCGCTACGCAGGCGTAAACGATCATCAGATTGACCTTTTCGAAGGCCAGTACAAAGTTCCAAACGGCATGGCATACAATTCCTACGTGATCCTGGATGAAAAAATTGCAGTCATGGATACCGTAGACGCCAACTTCACCCACGAATGGCTGGACAATCTGGACCGCATTCTGGAAGGCCGCAAACCAGACTACCTGATCGTACAGCACATGGAACCCGACCACGCAGCAAATGTGGCAAACTTCCTGAAGGTTTACCCGGAAACAACTGTCGTTGCCAACGCAAAAACCTTTACTATGATCCAGAACTTCTTCGGTCTCGACCTGGAAGGACAGAAGCTGGAAGTTACAAACGGCGGCACACTCAACCTTGGAAACCACAACCTGACCTTCGTTTTTGCCCCAATGGTACACTGGCCAGAAGTTATGGTAACCTATGACAGCACAGATAAGGTTCTTTTTTCCGCAGACGGCTTCGGAAAATTCGGTGCCCTGGATGTGGAGGAAGACTGGGACGACGAGGCCCGCAGATATTTCATTGGAATCGTTGGAAAATACGGACCACAGGTTCAGAAACTGCTGAAGGTTGCCGCAGGACTGGATATCCAGACCATCTGCCCCCTTCACGGACCGGTCCTTACCGAGAACCTTGGACATTATATCGGACTTTATGACACCTGGTCTTCCTACACACCAGAAACCGAAGGCATTGTAATCGCTTACACTTCCGTTTACGGCCACACGAAGAAAGCTGTTGAAATGCTGGCTGACAAGCTCCGCAGCAAAGGATGTCCAAAGGTTGTTGTCTACGATCTTGCAAGAGACGATATGTCCCTGGCTTTGTCCGACGCGTTCCGCTACAGCAAGCTGGTACTGGCTACCACCACTTATAACGCAAGCATTTATCCGTTTATGCACGACTACATCACCCGCCTGGTAGAGCACAATTTCCAGAACCGCACCGTCGGCATCATCGAAAACGGTTCCTGGGCGCCTCTGGCTGCGAAGGTGATGAAAGAAATGCTTTCCAAATGCAAAAAGATCAATTGGCTGGACACTACCGTAAAGGTACTTTCCGCTGTGAACCAGAAAAATAAGGATCAGCTGGAAGCCATGGCAGGTGAGCTTTGCAAAGAATACATTGCCCAGAGCGATGAGCTGGCGAACAAAAATGACATGACAGCCCTTTTCAGAATCGGATACGGTCTTTATGTAGTTACCTCCAATGACGGCAAAAAAGACAACGGACTGATTGTTAACACCGTGACCCAGCTCACCGATACTCCAAACCGCATTGCTGTAAACATCAACAAAGCGAACTATTCCCACCATGTGATCAAACAGACTGGCGTTCTCAATGTAAACTGTCTGTCCGTAGACGCACCGTTCTCCGTCTTCCAGCAGTTCGGCTTCCAGACAGGACGCAGCGTGGATAAATTTGCCGGCCAGAAGGTCTACCGTTCCGATAACAGGCTGGTGTTCCTGGACAAATATATCAACGCATTTATGTCCCTGAAGGTTGAACAGTATGTGGATCTTGGCACACACGGCATGTTTATCTGCAGCGTTACCGAGGCCCGCGTAATGAATGATCTTGACACCATGACCTACACCTATTACCAGAAAAATGTAAAACCACAGCCAGAAACAGAGGGCAAAAAAGGCTTTGTCTGCAAGGTCTGCGGATACATTTACGAAGGCGACGAGCTCCCGGATGACTACATCTGCCCACTGTGCAAGCATGGAGCTGCAGATTTCGAGCCTATTGGATAATAAAATTGACAGATAAAAAGGGTGACGGATAGTAAGATACAAAACAAAAAATATCTTACTATCCGTCATTCGTATATCCCCAATACTATAGCATCTTTGAAAAATGCTTTCTGCAAGATGTACGGCATAATTGGTAGGACATGCAGATTCCGGGACTATTTTTCACACTTCAGCCCTATTAGCGATAATAGCAATTTCCACTGCACCCACCTGGAAAAATTCCGGATTTCATTTTTGCCTTAAACTCAGCTTCATCCCCGGATTCTTCCAGCAGTCTCAACGAATTCCGAAGATTGCGGATATCTTTTTCCATATAATCGGTATAATTTCCCCGGCCTACAAGCTTCAAATGGGTAATTCCAGCTTGTTTCAGCTGGTACAGGGCACATAGGCCGCAGCCGGTTTCGCCACAGAGATACCCCGTAGGATCATAAGCCGGATCTGACGGCTCCAACTGGGAAACAGATCCCATTTTATCAGGGGCAGAAGCAGGTTTTTCCAATCCCTGGCCATCCGTTTTCACAGTTTTTATAGTACCTAATTCATAGGGAACCCTGCAAAGATACCCCATCTCATCACAATGTAAGGAGTTGCAAAAGGCACCTGTAAACTGGCACATTTCATTTAATACAAAAGCCTCCAGTTCCGGAATTTCGCATTTTTCTGCAACTGCTCTCATATCTTCGAAGGTATTTTTCCTGTGAAAAATCACACGCTTCATCCCTATTTTTTTGTCAAATGCAGTCACCATCCGGCTGTTCACCTCGCCGCATTCACCGCTTAAATGTATTTCACAGTTTACACCTTTTTCCCGCAAATATACCAGTAAAGCTGGATCTGCAATGATATAACTGCGAAAACCAAGTTGCATGCATCTGCTTATAATCTCCCCAATTTCCGGGTATTGTTCCGGGGTATAATACAAAGAGTTAAAGGTGAGATGGACTGGTTTTCCATATTTTTTTACCAGCTCTGACAGGATTTCCAGCTCACTAAACGCCCCTAGCTGTACATTATAGCAAAGCACTTCCCGACGGTTCAGGGGCAGTACGGTACCATATTTTTTTGCCCAGGAGTACGGCACATATCCGCAGAAAAACTCGTCTGCACCTGCAGCTGCAAACCTTCTATATTCATCAATGGAACCCAGTCCTGCTACTATTTTCATCCTGTATGCCTCACAAATTCCGCTTTCCCAGCTCCCAAAATGCCACGGCACTGGCTGCCGCCACATTTAGGGAATCCACATCATGGGACATGGGGATTTTCACTGTGTAATCACAGTCCGCAATGGTCTCATTTGCCAGTCCATCCCCCTCCGTTCCCAGGATAATAGCCAGCTTTTCCTCTGCCAGAAGTTGGGGATCATCAATACTCACTGAATCATCCCGAAGTGCCATTGCAACTGTCTTAAATCCAAGCTTCTCAAGAAGCTTCATTCCGTCCTTAGGCCACTCCATTTTCTTGTGAAAATAAGTCCAGGGAATCTGAAAAACAGTTCCCATGCTCACCCTTGCAGCCCTGCGATAAAGGGGATTGCAGCAGCCACCTGTGAGAAGCACTCCATCCATATGGAGAGCTGCTGCCGAGCGGAAAATGGCGCCTATATTGGTTGGATTTACCACCTTTTCCATCACCGCAATTCTGTGCGCATCCTTGCAGATTTCTTCTACTGACGGCAAGCTCCGGCGCTTCATAGCGCAAAGCATTCCCCGTGTAAGCGCAAAACCAGTCAGCCTTATCAAAACCTCATATTCTGCTGTATAAACCGGAATTTCCGGGAATTGTTCCAGAATTTCCCGGGCTTCGCCTTCCAGATCCCTGCGCTCCACAAGAAAGGAAATGGGTTCATACCCAGCAGTAAGCGCACGCTGGATCACCTTCGGGCTTTCCGCAATAAAAAGCCCTGGTTCTGGTTCCTTGTATCTTAACAGCTGCACCTCTGAAAGCCTGGCATAAATATCCAGCTCCGGTGCTTCAAAATTCTTTATTTCAATCCAGTTTTTCATCCTATTGTTTTCAACCTGTCCTTCTTTTTTACTATAACATCAAGGGGAAAACGTATCCTTCCCCTGTGTTGGAAAAGCACTTATCACAACCCTGTCCACGCCCTTTTTGGCACACCTCTCCAGCAGTTTCCTGTCCTTCAAAATCTCCATATCAATTCCAAATAAAGAATTATACCTTCCCACCATATGCAGATGCTCCGGGTACAAAAATACATGCTCTGCGCAGTAATGAGGACAAGATTTTGCCAGCTTCTGGGCACCTCTTTCCCCATTCAGACAGACCGCCCGAAGGGGACAATACTGGGAGGTATTGGTCTGATACAGTGGAATATGCAGACTGTTTTTTCCCTCTGGAAAATCCTGTCCGTAGCCGCAGGATTCCCATTCAAATCTCTCAATTCCAAACTCTTCTTTTAGAAAATCGCGGTAAAATCCAGCGTTAAGATTGTTCTTTTCAAACAGCCTCTGATCTCCTTTTTTGAAGGAGATCCGCGGATCTTTTTTGCGTTTATTCAGCAATGATCCAAGGCTTAAAGTCAGATTCCTGGTCCCATTTTTCACCAGATCCGCCATTCCCCAGTCATTTACAACAGCCTCTATACAAGTCTGCCGGCGTTCACACCAGCGGTCCACTTCTTCTAATAGTGCCTGTACCTGATCTAGCATATAATCCCGTATATATGAAAAAACAAGGGTGCTCTTCACCTGTTCCGCGGCTGCTTTTTCCAGCATTTGAAACAGCAATTCCTTTCCAGGAAACAATAGATGACAGAACTGATTTCCAATGTAAAGGCGGTCTGGTACCTGGCGTTTTCTGATCAGACTGCGACAGCTTCCCATACTTTTTTTTGCAAATATTTCCGAAAAGTCTGTTAAAGAGCTTCTTAGATATGCCTGATATAATTCCGGGCAATCTACTTCTAATGCCAGTTCCACGGGGACATTTTCCAGCGATACCTGACCATTTCTCCCGAGCTCATTTTTAGAACAGTTTTCCATCAAATGCACGCGCTTTTTCCCATTACTAATTTGATCAGTCTTCTCTGTTTTAAGCTCCTCCTGCCAGATTTTCATCTGTTCTTCCAGGCTGCGGCACTTTACCACATCCCGTTCTCCTGGATAGCCGGTCATACTTTTCGCCAGTGTACTGTCGGCTTCCTCCAGCTTCAGATGAATGTAACGATTGTACTGGTAAAGAAGCCTCTGAACCGTCTTTGCATACTCTTTTTCCTTCACATTCACCTTATATTTCACGTAAAATTCCTGGAGATCTGTGTCTGCTGCATCACATCTTTGTATGTCATATTCCGAAATCTCCAGTTCCCGGTAACCGCTATTCTCTATATCGTAAAAGCACACTTTCAGCTCTTCTGAAGCTATGTTTGCGCTATCCTTTTTCCTGATCCGGAAGCAAAATCCCGTCTCATCCAGCTCTGTAATCCGAACTTCCCGGCCTCCGGCAAATCCTGCAAGAAGCCCAAAAGGAACCATTGAAACCACCATCATCCCCCCACGTCCATCTGGAATACTGAAAGTATATCGCAGAACATATGAAAATACAATAAAAGGCTTTCTGCAAAATGTACATCACAATTTATGGGAATGATTTTTCAGACACGGTCTACGACACTTAATCAAAATACATGAACTAAAAACGCCAGAACACAGGAGATCTTATAAAAAAGTTCTTCTGATATTCTGGCGTTTTTACATTAAAGCCTTACTTTTCTTCCACTTTTTGCAGTACAATCTGATATGCTTCATACTCCTGACCCGCCACTGGAAGCAGTATTCCTGCCTCCATAAGGGCAGCGCCCGGATATACTTTTCCAGTGGTTTTATCCAGATAAAAAGTATCCTCAGCAAGGCCTTTTAAGGTCACATAAGTGGCTGGTGCATTGGCTTCGGCACTCAGTCTTACCACACTTACAAGTGCCTGCTCCTGGTTCTCAGATACCACCATCCATGCAGAAATTTCGTCCTGGAATGGGTCAGAAAGGCGGTAATAACTACCCTCACGGATCAGTTCCTGGTGCTCCCGGTATTTCGCCAGCTGGGTACGGATTTCTGCTTTTTCTTCTACACTTAAAAGTGCCGGATTCAGCTCGTATCCAAAGGTTCCGGACATGGCTGCCACGCCTCTTGTGTGCATGCTGGTCACTCTTCCGGTCTGGTGATTTGGCACCGCGGAGACATGGGAACCCATTGCTGCTACTGGATAAAAGAAGGAGGTTCCATACTGGATCCGGGTGCGATTGATGGCGTCTGTATTGTCACTGCACCAGATCTGTGGGGTATAATACAGCATTCCGGCATCAAATCTTCCGCCGCCTCCGCTGCATCCTTCAATAAGAATATCTGGGTACCGTCTGGTAAGTTTTTCCAGAAAATCATACACTCCAAGAACATAATCATAGGTCACTTTTGGGCCGTAAACATCCGCCATACTGCGGTTCATATCCCATTTGATATACTCTACATTTCCCTGGTCTAACACGTCACAAATGTGTTTGAAAATCTCATCCCGCACTTCTTTTCTGGAAAAATCCAGGATCAGCTGGTTTCTGGAACGGATGGGTCTGCGGCCTGGAATCGCAATGGCCCAGTCCGGATGTTCCCGGTAAAGATCACTGTCTTCGCTCACCATTTCCGGCTCGATCCAGATACCAAATTTCACACCCTCTGCGTTTACCCGTTGAATCAAATTGGCAAGAGTTCCACCTAATTTTTTCTCATTTACATACCAGTCGCCCAGAGAAGAATTGTCATCATTTCGTTTTCCAAACCAGCCGTCATCCATAACAACCATGTCAATTCCAAGCTCTTTTGCCTGCTTTGCAAGCTCTACGATGGTGTCTCCGGTGAAGTCGAAATACGCAGCTTCCCAGCTGTTGATCAGCACCGGGCGGTTCCCATGAACGTATTTTCCCTGGCAGATATGGTTCATAATACAATGGTGATACTGCTGGGAAAGCTTGGCAAGCCCTTTGTTTGTATAGGATAAAATGACCTCTGGTGCGGTAAACCCAGCCCCTGCAGCCAGCGGATATTCGAATAATTCATCAGTCAGTCCCATCTGGATCCTTGTCTGGTCATACTGGTCTTTTTCTGCTTCTGCCAGGAAATTTCCGCTGTATACAAAGAGCATTCCATAGCAGCTTCCGCTGTCCTCAGTTGTGTTTTTCCCTGCAAGGATCACCCCAGGATTATGCTGGTGGCTGGAGCTTCCACGACGGCTTCCAATGCGGATGCTTCCATGGGAAACAGGTACACGTTCCAGGTTTCTTTCCATGGCATGTCTGCCGTAAAACTGGATCAGATCGTAGTCTCCATGAAGGAAATCCAGACATGCAGACTGGGCTTTTTTTATGATTATCTGTGATTCTCCAGCGTTTTTTATGACTACACTTCTGGTAATGATGTCCTCCTTTTCCAGCACTCCGTAGAGCAGATGAAGTTCCACTTTTGTGACCGGATCTGCCAGAATAATCTCCAGTGTTTCTGCCTCATCTTCGCTGGCGCGTACGGCCGGAAGTCCATTCAGTGCATATTTTCCAGATGTGATTTTATGGCTAATGTAAACCAGATTACAGCACTGGGAACCGTCCCCGTTCTGGATATTTACAGCATAATTACGGAAATCACCGGTGCCAAGGGAGGGATATTCCTGCGGCAGAGCGTCCAGGGAATAAGTTCTGTCGCTGCCTGCTGAATCGGGATTTCCAGAAAAACCACGGTCTGCATAGTTCAGCAGATAATCCATCTCTCCCGCAGTTCTGGCACCGTAATACAGGTGTAAAAGGTAACCCTTGGCATCTGCCTGCATCTGATAGGTGGTGTGGGCGGTGGTAAGGGTGAAGATTCGGGTTGTTTCGTTGAAGGTGATTGACATGGGTGGAGACCTCCTTTTATGTTATGTTTTTATTTACTTCTTTTTCATATGCAGCTCGAAATCAACTGAGCTGAAAATACTACTTGTCCAAGTGGAAACGGCAAATTTTAAATGCGTAAATGGATCTGTCTTTCTCTTATTGGTTCCAGTATAACATACCAAAATCAACACTTAAATAGCTTAATTTTTCTTGTTTTATATCTTTATAATGTTTTATTGTGGTATAATGAAATGTAATATCGTATTATGGCATATTTTGATTAAGTAATACTATAATATGAGTGTCAAAAGGTCTTTTGTCACTGGTATCATACTATCGCTATTAAAGTTCTGTTAAAGAAACGATTAAAAAAAAAGAACAGGAGATTTCCAGATATGGACAACAACTTTCACATTTTCCCAAGCGAAAATTTCATTGATCTATGCCTTTACCAATAAGGCCATGAGAAGTGTACCCCGGGGCATTTATTCGGTCCGGCAACGCGGAATCACTATCTTTTTCACTATGTCATTTCCGGAACCGGCACCCTGATGGCGACTAATTCCAAAGGACAAAATATAAATTACCAGATTCGAAGTGGACAGGGCTTTATGATTTTTCCCGGGCAGATCACCACTTATGTGGCAGATATTCAGGTACCCTGGGAATATGTCTGGGTGGAGTTTGACGGGCTGCGTACTACAGAAATTCTCAATGTCTGTGGCTTTTCCAAGGATGCTCCAGTCTATACTGCCCGGTCTGGGGAAGCACGGAAAAGGATGGCTGATGAACTGATTTATATTTCTCAGAATTCAGAGCAATCCCCCTTTCATCTGATGGGACATTTCTATCTTTTTGCGGACCTGCTTGTACAATCTGTTGCCAGGCCGCAGCCTGCCACCAGCAGTAAAATGAGTGATTATTATATCAAAGAGACGATTAATTTTATTGAACAGAACTTCCAGAATGATATTTCTATTGAGGATGTAGCCGCTGTATGCGGCATTAACAGAAGCTATCTGGGACGGATTTTCCGCGCCAGCACAGGGCGTTCTCCACAGGAGTTTCTTATTCATTACCGAATGACCAAAGCGGCGGAATTACTGAAATTAACCACCTTATCTATAGGGGATATTGGCTCCGCCGTAGGCTACGAAAACGCCCTCCACTTCTCCCGGGCTTTTAAAAATGTGTATGGGGTTTCCCCGCGGACGTGGCGGGAGCAGCATAAATGAAGAAAAGGGCATATCTGACCGCCGCCAAGGTCTCATGCAGGCATGGACTTTGGCTCGTTGCTCGTGAAAATAAAAAGGACCTTCCGATTTTTCAGAAAGTCCTGTGTCTGCTTGTTGTTATTGAATTTTAGAAGTTAAATCCTACGGATTTCAGCGTTCCGTCTGTGGACTCTGCGGTTACGTCCTGGGCTACTACGCCTTCCTCGGTTTCCTGGATGTGAAGAGCACTCTGGGTTGTGTTCTCTTCTGCTGCAACAGCTTTGAACTCGATGTTGATCACAACTGCTTCATCTGGAACTTCGATCTCAGTGCCGTCTACTGTGAAGGTTACATCATAGAAGGTGTACTCGTCATCTTCTGTTGTGCCAAGGTCTCTGATGGAAGCCTGTTTTGCTTCTTCGTATTTCCCGCTTCCAGCTTCAAGCTTTACAGCGTTCATTTCTGCGTTTTCTGGAAGAGCTGTCTCATCAAAAACTTTTGCGGTGATGATAACCTCTTCGTTCTCAAAGCGGAAATCGGAAGCTGCTGTAGTTTCCTCTGCCTCGCCAACTTCACCTGTTCCATCTGTAAATTCAGCTGTCTCAGCTTCTGCGGAGCCATCTGTGAACCCATCAACAAAAGCCTCTTCTTCCTGGGCAGATTCCTCTATCTGGAACTCCTCCTGGGCTTCTTCTGCCTGAACCTCCTCAGTCTGTGCGGCTTCCGGCTGAACCTCTGTCTGAGTCTGCTCCGGCTGAACTTCTTCTACATATACAGCTTCATCACCTGCGTTAAAAGCATCCATCTCTGCAAGTGTCTCAGCATCTGTGAAACCTTCTGCGGAAGCTGCTGTATATCCAGTGGCCAGCATTGCTGCTGACATCATAACTGCCAATGCTTTTTTTAATGTATTCTTTCTCATAATGGAAACCTCCTGAAATCTATTAAGCTATTTCCAAATGTAATATCCTTTAATTTAACTTCATTATACCAGCAGGGCTGTTTCGTCAACTCTTTCTTCGGGATGTTTTTTTGACTTTTTTGCAGGAAAAAGGCGATCCGCTTTGTGTGCGGACCGCCTTCCTTTGTACCTGCCATGTTATGGTTTCTGATCTGTCCAGAAACCTTTTCATGCCTTATTATCTTTTGTTTCTTCTGCGGCGTCTCTCTGTCTCAGCAGCAAGCATTGCGGCTGCAAGGAGAAGCATCAGATAGGTTCCGACCGGCGTGTCGTCTCCGGTCTTCGGTGATTTGCCGCCGTAGCTGCCGGAATGATCTTCGGAACCACCGCCATTTCCGTCATCAGAAGAAGGTGTTGGGGTTGGTGTCTCTGTAGCTTCTTCCTGGTTGGTAATAACTACTTCTGCTGTCATATTGGTATCATCGATTGTAACGGAGTCTGCACTTACGGAAACTTTATATCCAAAGTCTTCAGATCCTGCAATTGGTTTTCCGTTGGAATCGGTTTCGGTTACGTACAGAGTTACCTTTGTTCCTGGCTGGGCAAGACCAACATTGATAATCTCGCTTACTTCGTAACCACCATCCATCTTGAGTTCGATAATGTTCTGCTCAACCTGCTGTGAAAGCTGTGTATGGGCTGCGTCATCAAAGATACCTGCATAAAATACTTTATCGCTGTTCTTGGTATCTCCGTCTGCTCCCAGAACTCTCTTGGTAATTGTCAGCTGGCCCTGTCTGTAGAAACCGTCTGGCGGGAAGCTGCTGAATACGTTTTCGAAGGAAACCGTTGTTGTTCCATCGGCTTCGGTTACTGTTGTGGAGTTACCATCGCCAAATACTGCTTCATAGGTGGTTCCATCTGCAAGCGCTCCAATAACCTGAGAAATTCCGTCTTTTGTACACTCTGCAATGTAGTAGGTCTTTCCTGCCTTAATATTCTCTGAGAATACTACGGTGGAAGCATCTGCGTTCTTAAACTCGAGAGCTTTTACATCAGATACTCTCTGTGTGCATTCTTTATCAGAATACAGGGCTACGTAGAAGGTCTGATCTCTTGCTACCAGATTTTCCCCTACATAGGTAAGTCTCTTGGTTACTGCAATAGATGCGGATGTTGCCAGGCTATCCTGTACCAGCAATACGCCATCTTTGGAAACAGTTGTTGTCTTTTCGGTATCAACTGTTCCGTCTTCTTTCAGAACAAATGTGGTGTCGTTTGTAAGTAAATATCCATCTGGAGCTACAGTCTCACGAAGGGTGTAGGTCTTACCGGTTTTCAGTTTCTCGGTAACGTGAGCTTCCTTAGTGGAATCCCACTCGTCTACGATATTTCCGTCCTCGTCAATGATCTGGATGTGAGCACCTTCCAGCTCTTCTCCGTCAGAAATATCTACTTTGCTTACTTTTACAGAAGTTCTGCTGTCTTCTACCAGAAGTCTTCCATCATCTGCGATGGTTGTGCTGGTATTGTCTTTGTCAAGAGTTCCGTCTTCTTTCAGGACAAAGGTTGTGTCAGCTGTAACTGTGTAGCCGTCTGGAGCTACAGTCTCGCGAAGGGTGTATTTCTCACCGGTCTTAAGACCTGTTACTTCATGTAATTCCCAGGTGGAATCCCACTCATCTACAACATTTCCATCCTTGTCGATCACCTGGATATGGGCACCTGCCAGTTCTTTCTGGTCGGTGATATCCACCTTGCTGATCTTGACGGAGGTAATTGTGTTTGTTATAACAAATCCTTCGGCAGCATCTCCTGTTACCGCGGAAATGTAACCAGTTGTTTCACCGATTTCTTCTACGGTGTAGACGATATCTTTTCCAGCTTTCTTCTGATCAAGATCGGACCATGTATAAGTCCACTTGTTCTCCGCATTCAAGGTAATTTCCTCGCCGCTGTTTTCGCCATCTGCTTTCAGCTGAACTTTGATCTCTTTCGGTCTGTGGCCGTCGCGGTCATTGTTGTCAGCCCATGCTTTGGTAACTGTGACGCTGGTCTTTCCTGGTGCATAGCTGTTTGTGATATCGTAGCCGGTGATCTCGGTTGTGTAATCTGCAACTGCGTCCTCGGTTACAGTGTATACAATTTCTTTTCCAGCCTCATATTTCGGCAGGTTTTCGAAACTGTAGGTCCAGTTTCCATTCTCGTCTGCGGTTACGGTCTTGCTGTCTTTCTCCTCACCGTTTGCAAGAAGTCTTACCGTGATACTCTCCGGACGTTTTCCATCTTGATCATCTGCATCGTTCCAGGTCTTGGAGCCTTTCACCTCAGTTGTCTCGGTTGTGTAAGCGTTGGTGATGTTAAATCCGTCTACACTTGTTTCGTAGCCTTCCACTGCTTCCTCGGTTACGGTGTAGGTGATTTCTTCACCATTTGCATATTTCGGCAGGTCTTTGAATGTGTAAGTCCAGTTTCCTGCTTCATCTGCGGTTACAGTCTGGCTTGCTGCGATCTCTCCGTTTGCAAGAAGATTGATGATAATGCTCTCCGGACGCTTGCCATCCTGATTGTTTGCGTCATCCCAGGTCTTGGTTCCGGTGATGGAAGTTGTTTCTGGAGCGTAGGTGTTAGTCAGGGTAGTTACGGTTCCGTTCTTGCTTGTATCGGTCAGTTCGTAGCCTTCTGGAAGAGTTTCCTCTGTCCAGGTGTATTCGATTGCTTTTCCATTTGCTTTTTCCGGAAGATCAGATACAGTCTGTGTCCAATTGTTCTCGGCGCTCAGGGTGACTGTCTCACCGGTTGCTTCACCGTCTGCAAGAAGACTTACGGTGATGCTCTCCGGACGTTTTCCATCCTGGTTTTCTGCATCGTTCCAGATCTTGGTTACCGTTGCACTGGTCTTTCCTGGAGTGTAGCTGTTGGTGATGTTATTGCCATCATAGGTTGTAGTGTAATCAGTTACTTCCTCCTCAGCTACGGTGTAGGTGATTTCCTGGCCGTTTGCATATTTTGGCAGTTCTTTGAAGGTGTAAGTCCAGTTTCCTGCTTCATCTGCGGTTACGGTCTGGCGATCTTTTTCTGCTCCGTTTGCAAGAAGGATTACGGTGATGCTCTCTGGACGTTTTCCGTCCTGGTTATTGGCATCGTTCCAGGTCTTGGTTCCGGTAACTTCAGTGGTCTCTGGCTGATGAGTGTTGATGATATTGTTACCATCAAACTCTGTGGTATAGCCTTCAACTACATCCTCGGTTACGGTGTAAGTGATTTCCTGGCCATTTGCATATTTCGGAAGGTCTGTGAAGCTGTAGGTCCAGTTTCCGTCTGCATCAGCGCTTAAGGTCTGGCTCGTAAGCAGAGTTCCGTCTGCAAAAAGGTTTACAGTAATGCTCTCTGGACGTTTTCCGTCCTGATTGTCTGCATCATTCCAGGTCTTTGTTCCGCTGATGGAAGTAAGCTCTGGTGTATGAGTGTTGGTCAGAGTGGTTACAATTCCGGTCTTGGAAGTTCCTGTCAGGCTGTAGCCTTCTGGAACATTAACCTCGGTCCAGGTGTAGGTGATATACTCTCCATCTGCTTTTTCCGGAAGACCAGTTACGGTCTGGGTCCAGTTGTTAGCAGCGTTCAGAGTAACCGTTGTGTCGGTTGCTTTTCCGTCTGCAAGGAGCGCTACGGTAATGCTCTCTGGACGAATGCCATCCTGGTTGTCAGCGTCAGCCCAGATCTTGGTTACAGACGCACTGGTCTGGCCTGGGGTGTAGCTGTTAGTGATGTCATAGTTGTTATAAGTTGTTGTGTACTCAGGTACTGGAATCTCGCTTACAGTGTAAGTGATTTCCTGGCCGTTTGCATATTTCGGAAGATCAGTGAAGCTGTAGGTCCAGTTATCTTTTGCTGTCACGGTCTTGGTGGCTGTGATTTTGCCATCTGCAAGAAGGTTAACAGTGATGCTCTCTGGGCGCTTGCCGTCCTGATTGTCTGCGTCATCCCAGGTTTTGCTTCCCTCTACCTTGGTTGTCTCTGGGGTATGGGTATTTGTGATGATAAATCCGGTCTCAGCATCCCCGGTCACTACAGTTGTATATCCAGATACCGTTCCGACCTCTTCTACTGTATAGGTGATATCCTTTCCGGCCTTCTTTGCATCCAAGCCGTTCCAGGTATAGGTCCACTTGTTTCCTTCGTTCAGGACAACTGCTTCTCCCTTGGCTGTTTTATCTGCATACAGCTGCACCTTGATCTCTTTCGCACGCTTTCCATCCTGGTCGTTGCTGTCATTCCATGCCTTGGTCACGCTGATGCTGGTCTTTCCTGGTGTATAGCTGTTGGTAATGTTATAACCGTTAATCTTGGTTGTATAATCCGGCACTGTATCCTCAGTTACCGTATATACGATCTCTTTTCCGTCTGCATACTTCGGCAGGTCTGTAAAGCTGTACTTCCAGCCATCATCTGCTGTCACGGTCTTGCTTGCGGTTTCTTTTCCGTCTGCAAGAAGCCTTACGGTAATGCTGTCTGCTCGCTTTCCGTCCTGGTTGTCTGCATCATCCCAGGTTTTGCTTCCCTCTACCTTGGTTGTCTCCGGGGTATGGGTATTTGTGATGATAAATCCGGTCTCAGCATCCCCGGTCACTACAG
>OLSQ01002066.1_pt1 | contig 15240 bp, 13 predicted proteins | sample 1672561 | NCBI WGS metagenome assembly OLSQ01 (sample SAMEA3136699, study PRJEB25190) | human gut metagenome | biome: human gut; feature: human-associated habitat; material: faeces | place: Austria | collected 2013 | reverse complement strand
CACCGACCGCCGCGCCGACCGCAAAGGTGATCCGCGCCGGCCGGCCGAGCGAAAGGACGCTCCCCGCAGCCGTTTCGGCGAACGCACGGCACCCGTGCCAGAAGCCGATCCGGAAAACCCGCTGGCAAAACGCCGCAACCCGCATGCGCTGAAAATGCTCGTCGGCAAACAGCCGTCGCTCAAACCTCAGGAAGGCCCGATCATGCGCCCGCGCGGCTGGAAAAAGAAATCCTGACCGGACACTCAGATCCGCGTCCGACTCATATAGATCAATCTCCAACAAACTTATCCACCAAAAAAACGACATGAACATCCTGCTCCTTGGCTCCGGCGGCCGCGAATCGGCGCTGGCCCGCAAAATCTCTGAAAGTCCGCGCTGCACAAACCTGTGGATCGCACCGGGCAACGGCGGCACAGACGCCTACGGCACAAACCTGCCACAGATCAGTCCGCTCGACTTCAAGGCTGTAGAGCAGACTGTGGCGGACAAAGCCATAGACCTGATAGTGGTGGGCAACGAGGACCCGCTGGTGGCCGGCATCTACGACTATTTCGCCGAACGCGGCGTGAAGGTCGTGGGACCGTCGAAGGCAGCGGCGCAGCTCGAAGGGAGCAAGGACTTCGCAAAAGACTTCATGCTGCGCCACGGCATCCCGACGGCAGGCCACCTGACCGTGACTCCGAAGACAGTGCAGGCCGGGTACGCTTTTCTTGAAAGCGTGAAAGCTCCCTATGTGCTCAAGGCCGACGGCCTGGCGGCAGGCAAGGGTGTGCTGATCGTACCGACACTCGACGAAGCACGCCGCACGCTCGACGAAATGCTCGCCGGGCAGTTCGGCAAAGCGTCGCAGAAGGTTGTGATCGAGGAATTCATGGACGGAATAGAATGCTCGGTGTTCGTCCTGACCGACGGACGGGGCGGCTACCGCATACTGCCCGTGGCGAAAGACTACAAACGCGTGGGCGAAGGCGACACCGGCCTCAACACGGGCGGCATGGGCGCAGTGAGTCCAGTGCCGTTCGCCGACAGGACATTCATGGACAAGGTCGAGAGCCGCATCATCCGGCCCACCGTGGAAGGACTGCTCGCCGAAGGGCTGGAATACCGCGGGTTCATCTTCCTGGGGCTGATCAATGTCGGCGGCGATCCGAAAGTGATCGAATACAACGTGCGCATGGGTGATCCCGAGACCGAGGTAGTGATGCCGCGACTGGCCTCCGACCTGGTAGATCTGCTGGAAGGCGCGGCCAACGGCGACTTAGGCGATATCCCGGCCGAAATCCGCCCGGAAGCGGCCGCCACGGTGATCGCCGTATCGGGGGGCTATCCGGGCACGTACCGCAAGGGACTGCCTGTGAGCGGAGAGCTGCATCCGGAAGAGAGCATCGTCTTCCACGCCGGCACGGCCAGGGACGCCAATGATGCCACAGTGACCTCAGGGGGGCGCGTGCTGGCCGTAACGTCGCTCGCACCGACCCTGGAGGAGGCGCTTGCAAAAAGCTACCGCTCGCTGGCCGGAATAAAATTCGACGGGATGTACTTCCGCCGCGACATAGGCCGCGACGTGCTCTGAGTCCTTTGTCTCCGCCTGACCTATAATGAAACCCGACGTCATATCACGCAGTTTCCACGGTAAAATCGCCGCAGTGGTGATGTTTGCCATCGCGGCGCTGTACATAGTGGTGTCGGGAAGCCTGGACAGTCCGCTCCCCGCCCAGGGTGACCAGGGGATAGGACTGCCGTCGCCGACGTCGTGGCCGCTGAACAGCCTCTCCTCGCTGGCACTCAGCATAGGGTTCAATCTGCTGATCATGCTGCTGATGCTGCTTATCAACAAGACATACAACGTGCTGCGGGCCATGACGTGGCTGCCGATAGGGCTTTTCGCCATAATGCAGGGCGCGATACCGCGCCAGGTGCTCATGCTGAGTTCGGGCTCGTTCGTGTGCCTGGTGATCATCCTGTGTCTGTTCATGATGTTCGGCACGTACGACAATCCGGGATCGGTGCGGACCGTCTTCATGACGTTCCTGCTGCTTTCACTTGCTTCGGCCACCCAGTACTGCTTCATCATCTTCATACCGGTATTCTGGATCATATGCCTGCAGATGCGTGTGCTGACGCCGCGCGTGTTCACGGGCTCGGTGCTCGGCATCCTGACCGTATGGATCAACCTGCCGGGATTCGGCATAATCGATATCGGCGACATCCGCTTCCCGGCCATCAGCAATATCTTCTCGTCGCTCGACATGCGCACGGCGCTGTATCTGGTCACGCTGACGGGCATCACGGTGCTGATGCTGACGACATCGATCCTGGCCAACGTGATGAAGACAATAGCCTATAACGCACGGGCGCGCGCCTACAACGGCGCTCTGCTCATCATATCGCTCACGGCCATCGCGGCCATAATGTTCGACTATGATAACTGCCTGGCTTACGTGCCGCTGCTCAATTTCAGCGCCGCATACCAGATAACACACTATTTTGTAAACCACCGCTACGAACGTCAGTACATCGCCGTCCTGGCCGTGACAGGCGTCTACATAGCTCTTTACTTCTGGAGGCTGTCATTATGAAAAAAATATCTGTCGTAGCCGACGCACACATACCTTACCTGCAGTCGCTGGACAAAATAGCCGATGTGACGGTGCTGCCGCCGACGGCTATCGACCGGGGTGCGATCGCGGGCGCCGACGCACTGATCGTACGCACACGCACACGCTGCGACGCCGGGCTGCTGGAAGGGTCGCACGTGAAATTCGTAGGCACGGCCACTATCGGGCTGGACCACATAGACCTGGCGTGGTGCGCCGCCCACGGCATAAAGACAGCCAATGCTCCGGGATGCAACGCGCCGGCCGTGGCGCAGTACGTGTTCTCGTCGCTGATGCATATAATCAACCGCCCGATAGCCCAATATACCCTCGGAATAGCAGGTGTGGGCAATGTGGGGCGCATTGTGGAGCGGTGGGGACGTTCGCTCGGCATGCGCGTGATGCTGTGCGACCCGCCGCGGCAACGCGCCGAGGGGGGCGAGGGCTGGTCGAGCCTCGACGATCTGGCCCGCGAAGCCGATATCATCACCTTCCACACTCCGCTCACGACCGAGGGGGCAGACCCGACGCTCCATCTGGCCGACAGCCGGTTCTTCAGTTCGCTGCGCCGCGCCCCGATCATAATCAATGCGGCACGCGGCCCTGTCGCCGACACGGAAGCGTGGAAAGAAGCCATACGGAGCGGGCAGACCGGAGCCGCGATCGTCGACTGCTGGGAAGGAGAACCTGACATCGACCGCGAACTGCTCGCACTGGCCGACATAGCCACACCCCACATCGCGGGCTACAGCGAGGCGGGCAAGAAACGGGCCTCACAGATGGTGATAGACGCACTGACCGACGCGTTCGGGCTGCCGCGGACGGACACGGGACTGGGCGTGCCGCCCGTACCCGACTCCATCACACCGGCTGTGGCACTCGAGGGCTATGATCCGTTTGCCGACACGGACATGCTGCGCGCCGATCCCGACAGTTTCGAGAGCCTCCGCGACCACTATCATCTGCGCAAGGAGCTGCGCGGCGCCGTGGCCGAGTGAACAATCACCGCCGCGGATTGTTGTATCTTCAGTAATAAAAACCTCAAAACACAAGAGTCATGAACGATTTTTTCAAAATCATAGGTGAAGACAAGCCCACTTTAGTCGATTTCTTTGCCACCTGGTGCGGTCCCTGCAAAATGCAGTCGCCTATCCTGGAGCAGGTCAAGGCCAAGGTCGGCGACAAGGCCAACATCATCAAGGTCGACATCGACGCCAACCGCGAGCTGGCCATGAAATACAATGTGCAGAGTGTCCCCACGCTGATTCTGTTCAAGAACGGCGAGGCCGTATGGCGCACGGTAGGGCTGCAGCAGGGTTCGGAACTGGAGAAGAAACTCTACGAGCATATGCCTACAAAGAGCGACGAGCTCTGATTTTTTCTGCCGCAAACGCACAAACAGGTCTGACAGATGCCGCCCGGCGGCAGTCAGACCTGTTCGTTTTTTTTCTGTGCCTGCGGATTTCAGCAGGACGGCGCCCTACATATCGGATGAAAACGGGAGCGAGGGCCGGAATGTGTCGATATGGCGACGTTTCTTTGCATCGAGGATCTCGTCGACGGCAAAGAATATGCCGCTCTCCTCAACATTGCCGAACTCGTCGTTGATCGCGGTGCCGAACATGCGCATCGTCGGCGACAGGCTCATATAGGCATTGACCAGCGGAGGGATGTTATCGCCGTGGGCGCGTACGCGCGCGTTGAGTATCAGGTAATCCTCGCGGAAGCTGTCGGAAGTGAATATCTCCTCCATCTCGCGCGGATCGCTCGCGAACGGCAGCGGCGTGATGGGCCGTACGAGATGGTCGGGATCCGGAAAATGCTTGTGAAGGAAGTAGAGGATCATGTCGCGGCATTTCTCGGTGTAGTTGGGATACATGGTCACCTTGCCGAAAAGATATTTGATGTCGGGATGCACGACGGTGAGGCTTCCGAGGCCGTCCCAGAGGTTGTCGAGGGCATAGAGGGCCTTGGCCCCGGCGTGCGACGACTGGTACTCGGGGCGGACAAACGACCGGCCCAGCTCGATGGTATAAGGCAGATATTCACTGATGAACTTCTCGGAGAAGTTGAACATATGCGCCGTAGCGATGCGTGGGCGGCCCTGGGCATCGGTGCGGATATCCTTGCCGCAGATATACCGGTATCCTCCGAGTATCTGCTTCTCGTGGGGATCCCACACGAGAAGCTGCTGGCATGCGGGCGACATGGTGTCGAACTCGTCGATATCACAGTCCTTCCCCGTGCCGCCTCCGGCAAGGCGGAATGCGATCTCGCGCAGACGTCCGATCTCGCGCATCACGTTGGGCGAGTTATGCGCATCGACGATGTATATCTTGTTTCCGCCCTTGTTGGTATCACGCAAAAACCGCTCGGGGGTAAGTTCGCGCTCGATCAGTTCGGTCGGTACGGGGTTTATGATTTTCTGGTTCATATCCTATAAATCTATGACATATCGGCGTAAATCGGCAGCCACGTCCTGCGCGTCGCCGGGCAGGGACGCGGCATTGACGGGATCGCCGCACACAATTTCAAATTCCTTTCCGCGGGCGCGGAACACCTCGCCGGGCAGCAGGGCCATCTCGATGTTCAGCCTGATGCCGAGCCTTTCGCGCAGGCGCGCCAGGCGGTAGAACCGGCGGCTGTTGCTGCCCTTGAAATGCAGAGGGAGAATGAGGCGACCGGTCTGGCGCGCCTTCTGCACGAACATCTTTTTCCACTCCAGGTCGGCCACTACACCACCGCGGCTGCGCGAGCACAGACCGGCCGGGAAGATGATCAGGGGGCGGTCCTCGGCGAGAGCGCTGTCGATGGCCGCGATGGACCGACGCGACTGGCCACCGTGCTTGTTGACGGGCAGAAACACGTCGCCCAAAGGCTCGACTGCCATCAGCAGGTCATTCACCACGAAGCGGGGCTCGACACCGTGACGGCGGGTCGCCCAGTCAATCAGGGCCATGCCATCGAGTCCGCCCAACGGATGGTTGCTGACATAGATCACACAGCGCAGGGATGGCGCAGGGAGACGCTCCTCGCAGCGGACGGAGACGCGGACACCGAGATGTTCGAGCACGGCCCGGCAGAACGCAGCGCCACGTGCCGGATAGGCCACGCGCAGCATCTCGTTGAGCTCATCCTGATGAATCAGACGGCTGAGCCACCTTACGACGAATCCGGGCACACATCGGGTGCCCTTGCGCTCGCCAAGGATGCGACCGAGATCTATATTGATCGGTCCGGCAGACGTTGTCGCTTCTGCATTATTCATTCCGACCACAAAATTAATCAATTTTTTATTGCTCATCCATATTCGGCACGGCTATTTTAACATCGACGGACAAAATAATGTCGCGCAGAGTGCGATGCGGACCTTTCACCGCACATGCCGATGGTGATTTGTGCAGAAAAAATGCAAGTAAGTCAGACAAAATAATTAACTTTGCGCCATGAAGAGGACTGCTGCAGCTTTTCCGGCAGCCGTCGCCGTATGCTTTGTGACGGTGACGGTGCTTTCATGCGCTCTGCCGGGAGCAGGCACCGGCATATCGTGCCTGGCCTATGCCATCATCACCGGCGCGGCCCTGGGAACCCTGCGGCTGACAGGCATCGACTCGAAGGCCACGCGGTACATAGCGCTGGCGTCGGCGACGCTGTCGGTAATCCTCGTGATAATCAACGTCAACTACTTCACGGCAGGCGCCGGACGCACGGCAGCCGACCCGCTGCTGCTGAATTTCGACGCCATGCGCGACTGGACATGGGGCTGCAGCCTGGCCTACGGCGATCCGGCTCCCGATGCTCCCGTGTCGGGCATGTCGTACATCACGGCCGGTATACTGTGGCTTTTCGGCCGCTCGATCGCATATCCCATATTTTTCGTGTCGCTGTGCTACGCAGTCGCCATAGTGATGATCGGCTCGATAGGCTTCAGGCTTACCGGACGCCGCGAAACGGGCACGGTCACCATGGCTATCGGAGCCACAATGTGCTTTCTACTGGCCCACAGCTCGGTGCTGGTCAAGGATATTCCAGTCACGTGCATGTTTGCGATCATTATTGACCGAATGGTGGATGTGTATGGCCGGAAGAGCGGCTTCCGGCCGGCGGACGCGGCCATACTGATCCCGGCCCTGGCGATACTGCTGCTCATGCGCCACAACATGTCGTTCATGCTCGCGACGGGCTGCCTGCTGTTTATGATCGGGTCGAACCGACGGACTTCCGCGCATATGATCGTATTTGCCCTGGCGGCGCTCATAGGAGGTCAGATAGTAAACCGGCTCGTGATGCCGTCGCCGGATGATATCATGAACACCATCACCGCCGATGAATGCGCCCTGATGATCCTGCCCGACGACAGCACCAGGCCATGGGACAATATAACCGGCGACTACACCACGCTGCCATTCTACGTCAAGCTGATGTGGCTTCCCGTGTCGGTCGCCATCCAGTTTCTTCTGCCGTTTCCATGGGGATTCGAACGGCACGTCTGTTTCGGCCCCGGCGTTGCCGTGGCGCATATAAGCTATTTCTGGTATCTGGCCGGGGGACTGATCCTCTACTGGATCTTCGCATGCGCGTACAAGGCTCCCCGCAACCGGCAGCTGCTGATCGCCTGGGGTGTCATACTGACCGTGATCACGGCCTACATGTCGTCGGGACGCATCGCACGCTACTGCCTTCCGTACCTGCCCCTGCTGCTTCCGGCGGCGGCAATGGTCATGCTCGACTGCCGCCGCAGACGGTCGCTGTGGATCTGGCTGGCCGTATTCAGCGCGCTGATGCTGGCGGCGCTTCTCATATGCCATTCAATGCAACATCCGTCATGAAGATATCCATCATCACAGCCACACTCAACGAAGCGGACGCCCTGCGCAGAGCACTGCAGAGCGTGGCCGACCAGCATTATCCCGAGCTGGAGCATATCGTCATAGACGGCATGTCGACCGACGGCACGCAGGACGTAGTCCGCGAATTCGAGGGTGTAAAGTACGTAGGCCGGAAACCCGAGGGCGTATACGACGCGCTCAATTACGGGTTCAGCATAGCGCACGGCGATATACTCGGCTTCGTCCACGGCAACGACCTGATGCCGGAAGGTGACATACTCGACGAAATCAACCGCCAGTTTGAATCGCATCCCGACCTGGACTACATCTATGGCGACATGCGCTACGTCAAGCCCGTCACACGCAAGCATGTACGCATATATTACGCCGGTAATTTCCGACCGTCGCAGCTCAAAGGCGGCGTCGTGCCGGCCCACCCTACCCTCTACATGCGGGCGCGGGTCTTCAGCAAGATCGGTCCCTACCGACTTGACATGCCCAATGCCGCCGATTTCGACTACTGGATACGCATATTCAGCGACAAGTCTCTAAAAGGCAAATATCTGCCGCGCGTGCTGGCCGAAATGTCGACCGGGGGCAGGTCCACGGCATTCATGTCGCGCATATGGTACAATAATCTCGAGAAACTGAAGGCCCTACGGCTCAACGGGCTGCCGGCCAACCCTCTGCGCCTGATGCAGAAATATCTCACCGTCATCAAGAATATATTCACCGGCCCGACATATGAATGACAAACCCACTCTGCGAGTCATGGCGGACGGCTGCGAATTCGTGCTGCCGTATATAGTCCGCGAAATGTCCGACTTCGAAATCACCGGAGACTGTGGCCCGGCCGATTTCACCGTCTTCATCACACAGGACAGGGAGCGGCTGATCCGGAAGCCCGAAGGAGCCGCCGGATTCTACTGCCCGAATATCGTCGGGACAGGAATGAACGGCAAGCCCATGGAGCTTGCGCGGGCCATAGCCCGCGGCCGTCTCTACCACATAGCCGACAATGAAGCGCGCATCTCGACCGTACACGCCACGGATGTAGCCCGGGCCGTGACCCTGGCTTTCAGGACTGATACCGACCATACCGTGACCGATCTGGCCGATCCTACATTCGGAGAACTGGCCGAAGCCATCGCTGTGCGCCTCGACAGCCGCCGTATATACCGTCTGAAACGCCGCTGGGCGCGTTTTCTGATGACGCGCGAACTTATCGGACTGATCACTACCGACGACCTGGCCGACGGCAGCGCGTTTGCCTCGGAATTCGGCTTCGCGCCGACGCCTGTGACCGAATATCTCACCACTCACGTCTACGACGATGAAAGTCTCTGAGGCGATAAGGCTCACAGGATCATCAATCCTGGCCGCAGGCAAGATGCTCATATCATCGCGTCCGACATCCGGTGTGACCAAAAACGCGACAGAGAAGCCTCTGGTGATTCTGGCCAACGGACCATCACTGCGGAAGACTCTCGCCGAACGCGCCGAATACCTCCGGCAGGTGCCTACGATGTGCGTCAATTTCATGGCCAACACGCCCGAATTCAGCACAATCCGGCCGGACTACTACGTGCTTGCCGATCCTCATTTTTTCACCGGGCTTGACCACGATAACGTGAAGGCTCTCTGGAAAAACATAAGCCACGCCGACTGGCCGATGACACTGTTTGTACCGGCCTCAAGACGCCGCGAGGCCATCAGGCTGCTCGGGGCCGGGACGAGCGTAAGGACGGCTACCTTCAACTTTGTGGGCATAGATGCCTTCGCATGGCTGGAAAACCTTGCATTCGCCCGCGGATGGGCAATGCCGCGCCCGCGCAACGTCCTCATTCCGGCAATAATGCTCGCCATGCGGTCGGGATTCAAAGAAATATACATAGCCGGGGCCGACCATTCATGGATCGAGACCATACGCGTCGACGATAACAATAATGTGGTGTCGATACAGCCACACTTCTACAAAGACTCCGAGACCGAGACAAAACGCAGCGTCACGGAATACAAGGGATATCATCTTCACGACATTCTCAAAAGCTTCTACATAGCATTCAACAGCTACCACCAGATCGCCCGCTTCGCCCGGACAAGAGACGTGAAGATCTACAATTCGACCGAAGGCAGCTATATCGACGCTTTCGAGCGCAGGAGCTTCTAATACCCGTCCTCCAATAACGAATGAAGTCGAGCCTCGCGGCTCGACTTCTTCTGTGGGTCTAACACTAAATACCTAAAACCATTTTTAAAATCCTTGTAAAATTCCTTCTGAATAATCCTTAATAATAACCTTGAATCTTAGACCTAAATATTATTTACTTTGCAAAATTAACTCCCATGCAAGCAAAAAATGCATCTATCGAAAACAAATATAAATCAAATCAGAGAAAATATTTTGATTAAATATTGTTAATCAGATAGTTTTAAATTTAAGCAAAGCCTAAAAATATAAGATTATACTTAAGCGATTTTTCCAATATCGCGGATATTCCTTTCGAAATTATCCTTGTCGACAGCCCGGCTTTTCACTCTGTTGCGATAGGTGTAGACTGTTGTAAGCGACAGGCCGAGGAATTTTGATATGCGGGTCGAGTCAGTGACGCCCAGGCGCATGAAAGCAATGATCCGCTGCTCGGGCGAAAGCCTGTCGGGCGCAGGCTGCACAAGATGCCTGTCAGGCAGAAGAAGGCTATTGAGCCGATCGACAAAATCAGGGTATATCTTAAGAACAGCGGCATCAAAAGCCTCGAAGAAACGGTCGCTGCACTCGCGCAGCCACTTGCCGGACTCCACATCGCCGTAAAGATCCTTGGCCTGGCCGGCCTTGAGCTTGCGTCCGACGAGACGGTTGAAATCCTCCATGCTTTCAAGATATACCGAACAAATCTCGAGGAGCTGACTGATGTAGGCCTCGCGGTCGGCTACAGTGTCGGCCATCAGCCGCAGCTTCCTGTCGCGGGCCGCAATACGACGTCGGCACAACAGGAAAAGCAGTATGGAAAACAAAAGGGCGAGACAGCTCACGATCACAAATATCAGATATTTGCCCCGCATACCGCTTTCACGGTCAAGGATATGGCGATTGACGGCATCGAGAGGGGTGATGATATCGGCGGTCAACAAAGTAGGCCGCGAAGGATCGAGAGCTTCGGCTGCCGCATTGAGGTAGCTGTAGGCGCGGTCGACATCACCGTCGCGGAACAATTCCGACGCCAAAGCGACCAGCGACAGCGGCTCTCCGCCGGCCGATCTGACATCCGAAGCAGCCGAGAGCGCCAGATAGTACAGATATTCGTCGCGCGAGGACGCTTTATTCTTATAGTAAGCGGCAAGCATACCGGCAACCACAGCATACGCCTCATAGTCGGGCGTTATCAATTCCATCACTTCATTAAGCTCCCCGGCACCGAGAGTCGAATCGCCCTTTATATAGCAGATCTGCGCTTCGGTAATACGCCGTGGCACCGACCCGGCCGGAAAAAATACAGCCAGGGAATCGAACGCATCGGCGGCCTGCCGGCGGTAAGCGTCGCGCATGCTGTGCAGGATATGCTGCTGAGACATGCGCAGATAGGTGCGGCCAAGAATGGAATAATACGTGATAAGGTCCCTGCGTTCAAACCGGGATGTGTCGACAGAATCGAGAACTGCCAGCGCATCGGAAAAGAGCATGCCGCGATGCAGCATCCAGGCATAATCAAGCATAAGACTTTCCTGTGATCCGCTGTCATGGTCGCGTCCAGCCATATCGTAGGCCTGCTCCAGATAGTATAGCGCCGTATCGGCATTGAAGCCGGCAAGAGCGTTGCTCAGATCGCGACACGCCGCAAAAGTCGGGGACGCATTGTAACGCGCTCGTAGTGAATCGACGGAATGCTTCCGGATCTTTCTGAAACTGTCGCGTGAGGCGACAGCACTGTCAAGGGCGGCGATAGCCGTGCGGAGCCTCTCGGGACACTGCGGCGCTTCCGAAGCCGCCGCCTGCACCCAGACCGCAGCAATCATGACAAACAACTGTAATATCCGTATCGGTTTCATTCTGCAAAGATAGTGATAATATTCGGAAAGACATTTATACATGCCTCAATTTTCGCTTATATCACAGACGGCCTATATAGATGATTGTCAGAGAAGAAATATCTTACAATATTTATATTTACCGGCCAAGGCCATATATAGGCTTTGCAGGCGCTCCAGCAGGCAGTAATTTTGCACTGTCCGAAAGGCGGTGGATCAAGCCGCCGAAGAAGACAGGTACAATCCAAGGTAAAAAAGATTTACGAAAAAGGTTTATAGAGTTTAAGGGTTTTAAGGGTTTAAGGAATCCGCCGGCTCCGAGTGATCAGAGCCGGCGGATTCCTTTTTCCATGACTGCCGGCTACCGGTGCGACACCCCACCGGCACGCGGCCGAATATCAGAATTTGCGGCGCAGACGGGCGACCGGCACACCAAGCCGCTCGCGGTACTTGGCAACGGTGCGCCGGGCTATGTCGATGCCCTCGCGCGAGAGAGCGGCACAGATAGCCTCGTCGGTAAGCGGTTCGGAAGGATCCTCCTGCCTGATGATCCGGTCAATCGCGGCCAGGACCGCATGCGACGACGTGTCGGCATTATCGCCCGAAGCCTCGCTGAAAAGTGACTTTACCGAAAATATTCCGTGCGGCGTAGAAACATATTTAGAAGCCGTGGCACGCGATATGACACTAAGGTCGAGGCCGGTGAGACGCCCTACATCTTTAAGGACCATCGGGCGCAGACGGCTGCGGTCGTAATCAGTAAAGAATTCCGGCTGAAGACGCACGATCGCCTCCATGACATCGAGCAGCGTGCGCGTGCGGCGGTGCGACATGTCGATGAATGACTGGGCCTCCTCGCGACGGCCACGGATGAAGGCTACATCGGACGGACGACCGTTATCGAGCCGGAACGACCGCTCGACCGCCAGCTCCGGCACTTTGCCGGCAAGAGACACATTCACGCGCCCGTCAGGATCGACATCCACATAAAAATCGGGCGAGATATGCCGCGTGCGGTCGGCGCTCCCCGAAAGTTCGAGCAGCGCGCCGGGCTTCGGATTCAGCCCCCGGATCACCTTAAGCGCCAGTTCAAGCCGCTCGCGCGGAAGTCCCGTGCGGTCAAGATGCCCTTTTGTGAAAAGATCGAATTTATCGGCCACGATCATCCGCGCGTCGGCCACATCCTGCCGCTCCGGGTCCATGCGGCGGAGCTGCAGCAGCAGACATTCACGCAGATCGGCGGCCGCGATACCGGCGGGGTCGAGGCCCTGCACTACGCGGAGCACACGGCCGACTTCAGCCGCATCCACCTCAATCCCGGCGGCGATGGATATATCATCGGCAATCGCTTCGGGCATGCGTGCCAGATAACCGTTGGAATCTATATTACCGATTATATATGTAGCTATGGTGCGGTCGCGCGGCGACAGTTCCTCCAGATCGAGCTGCCGCTCGAGCAGCTCATAGCCCGAGGCGGTGTCATCGGCCTGGCCGGATCCATGCGTAAAATCCTCATAGGATGAAGACCGGGGCAGATTGAGACGGTACGAGGGCATATCATCGGGGCCGGCATAATCGGCCTGCTGGAGCTGTTCGGCCGTCTCGTTGAAATCGCCCTCAGGCGCGGGTGCCGGCTGTGATTCGACCACTTCCAGCGCAGGATTCTCGTCGACGGCACGGCGCACCTCGTCCTCGAATTCAGGCGCAGACATCTCAAGCAGGCGGCCGAACGCCACCTGCCGCGGATTAAGTTTCATTCCCAGCTGCTGCTGTTGGGTAAGATGTTGCGACTGCCTGTCCATATGTATCTACAAAGTTACTATAAATAGGACAACCGACAAAATCACCGGAAAAAATAACTTTTTTTTGCAGTTGGAAAAAAAATGATTAAATTTGGGCCTCAAACGTGCCCGCGGGCCAAATTTAAAGTTTTTAATATGGAAATGCTTGATCCCGATTCGGCTTCTGTAAAGGCCGAAGAAACCACCCTCACGGCAGCCGCATCCGCCCAGACAGACGCCGCTGCCGAAGAAACCGAGAAAATGGCTACGGTCGGAGACCTCGATCCGGAGGAAGCCGCCGAAGATGAAATGACCGCCGCTGTCGAAGACGCTGAACCGGCCGAAATGACTCATGACCAGATCGTAGATGCATGCCGCGAAGTCGCCGACCGCGACGCCGCCGAGATATCGGCAGACGACGTACGCCGCATCCGCCAGCAGATCAACGCTTTCCTGAAAACCGAGCCCGAGGCCGAAGAGGAGCTGAAAAGCCTCTTCACCGCCATCCGCGACAAGAAAGCGGCCTACACCGCCGAACAGGAGGCCATCAAGGTCAGCAATCTTGAGCGCAAGCAGGCCATCATAGCCGAGATCATCGCCCTGGCCGAGGATACAGACAATGTCAACCGCACCTTCCCGCGCTACCGCGAGCTTCAGGAAGAATTCAACACAATAGGCGAGGTGCCGGCCACCGACGACACCGCCGTATGGAAGAAATTCCAGGACGCACGCGAACGCTACTCGGACAACCTCAAGATCAACAAGGAGCTGCGCGACTATGACTTCAAGAAGAATCTCGACAGCAAGCAGCTTCTGCTCGACGAAGCCGAGAGCCTGCTGACCGACGACGACATCATCACAGCCTACCGCCGCCTGCAGGAGCTCCACAACAAATGGCGCCGCATCGGCCCGGTGGCAAAGGAATTCCGCGAGGAGATCTGGGACAAGTTCAAGACCGCATCGGCCGAGATCAACAAGCGCTATCAGGCCCACTTCGAAGCACGGAAGGCCCGCGAGGCCGAAAACGAGGCCGGAAAGACCGAACTGATCGCCCGCATCGAGGCCATCGACCTGACGGCAATCAAATCGTTCAGCGCCTGGGACGAGGCCACCGCTCAGGTGATGGAGCTCCAGCAGAAATGGCGCACCTACGGCTTCGCGTCAAAGAAAATGAACAAGGCCCTCTTTGCCCGCTTCCGCGAGCTGTGCGACAAATTCTTCGCCGCCAAGGCCGAATACTTCCAGGCTACCCGCGAGGAGCTGGCCAACAACCTGACACGCAAGACCGCGCTGGCCGACCGCGCCGAGGCGCTGAAGGACAGCACCGACTGGAAAGCCGCCACCGACGAGTTCGTGGCCATGCAGAAAGAGTGGAAAACCATAGGCACGGTGGCAAAGAAATACAGCGACGCCGTGTGGAAACGGTTCCTCGCCGCCTGCGACCACTTCTTCGAGCAGAAGAAGAAGGCGACCTCCGGCGCACGCCGCGAAGAGAATGAAAACCTGAAGGCGAAGCGCGAGATAATCGCCGCCCTGGGCGAGATCTCCGCCGACACCCCGCGCGAGGAAGCCATCGAACGTATCCGCGAGCTCCAGGACCGCTGGAAAGAGATCGGTCACGTGCCTTTCCGCGACAAGGACAAGGTCTACGACGCCTACCGCCAGCAGCTCGACGCCGTGCGCGACCAGCTCAACCTGCGCCGCAGCCAGGCCCGCATGGAACGCTTCCAGCAGAATGTCAGCGCCATCGAGGGCGACGACAACAAGCTAATGCGCGAACGCGAGAAGCTGACCCGCGCCCTGGAGGCACGCCGACAGGAACTCCGCACCTTCGAGAACAATCTCGGCTTCCTGTCGTCCAAGAGCAAATCAGGCGACTCGATGCTCCGCGAGTTCGAACGCAAGGCCGACGCCCTGCGCGCCGACATCGCCGACCTTGAAGAAAAGATCAAGGTCGTCACATCCAAACTCTGACACTCATCGACACTCACCGCCGCCGGCCCCGG
>OLSQ01002061.1_pt1 | contig 15265 bp, 17 predicted proteins | sample 1672561 | NCBI WGS metagenome assembly OLSQ01 (sample SAMEA3136699, study PRJEB25190) | human gut metagenome | biome: human gut; feature: human-associated habitat; material: faeces | place: Austria | collected 2013 | reverse complement strand
GCCACCTCCCCTATATTTTGCTGTGCAAAACACAGGGGAGGAGGATGAGATGTATTCCCCCTATTGCTTTGCGACACCCCGTAAGGCTACGGAGCACGGCCGGGAGGAGGAAAGGTTTCCCGAATTTTGTTTCTGTTCTCGGCTTGTACTATCTTTGCAAAATGTGAAGATAGTCAAGTTTATTTTTAAACCTCTCGCTCTGCGGGTACTCCCCACTATCTCGTTAAAGGCGAACGGTGGGAGAGGGGCGATAAAAAATTGGAATATATGAAAATAGCGGTAGTAGGTACAGGCTATGTGGGCTTGGTTACGGGAACTTGTTTCGCCGAGATAGGAGTGGACGTCGTCTGTGTGGATATAGATGCCGAGAAAATAGCTCGTATAGAGCGTGGCGATATACCTATTTACGAGCCGGGGCTCGACGAGATGGTTATCAGGAATATGAAAGCCGGACGTTTGCGGTTCGCCACCGATCTATCGGCTTGTCTCGACGGGGTGGAAATCTTGTTCAGTGCGGTGGGTACTCCTCCTGACGAAGACGGATCGGCCGATTTGAGATATGTGCTCGATGTGGCTCATAGTGTGGGACGGTATATGACCGATTATCTTGTTGTCGTTACCAAGAGTACGGTTCCGGTGGGGACTGCCCGAAAAGTGAAAGCGGCTATACAGAGCGAGTTGGATAAGAGGGGCGAAAAGATTGACTTCGATGTGGCTTCCAATCCCGAATTTTTGAAAGAGGGGAATGCGATAGCCGATTTTATGCGTCCCGACCGTGTGGTCGTTGGGGTCGAAAGCGAGCGGGCGGAGGCTTTGATGCAAAAGCTCTACAAGCCCTTCATGATCAACAAGTACAGGATTATTATTACCGATATTCCTTCGGCGGAGATGATTAAATATGCGGCTAACGCTATGCTGGCGACTCGTATCAGCTTTATGAACGAAATTGCGTTATTGTGCGACGAGGTGGGAGCCGATGTAGGGGCCGTGCGCAAAGGTATCGGAGCCGACGATCGTATCGGCAGCCGTTTCTTGTATGCCGGCTGTGGATATGGGGGCTCTTGTTTCCCGAAAGATGTGAAGGCTTTGATAAAGACGGCGGAAGAGAATGATTGCGATATGCAGATTTTGAAAGCTGTCGAACGGGTGAACGAGTCGCAAAAGGAATTGCTTTATCACCGATTGCTCCGCTATTTCGACGGGAAAATATCGGGACGAAAATTTGCCGTGTGGGGGCTTTCCTTTAAACCGGAGACCGACGATATGCGCGAAGCCCCGGCTTTGATATTGATCGATAAGTTATGTGATGCAGGAGCCCGTGTAAAGGTATATGACCCGGTGGCTATGCCGGAATGCAAGCGGCGGATAGGGAATAAGGTGGAATACGCCGAAAATATTTATGAAGCGGTTGCCGATGTGGATGCTTTGTTGATTGTAACGGAATGGAAAGAGTTTCGTTTGCCGGATTGGAAAACGGTTATCCGGTCTATGAAATCACCTGTGATATTCGACGGTCGTAATATTTATGATCCGTCTGAGATGAAAGAGTTGGGATTTGCTTATTATAGTATAGGTCGTCCGACGGTTTAAGGATTGATCCGATAAAAAAGTAAGACAGGTATGCGTCCTATTCGGGGCGGATACCTGTCTTTTTATAATAGAAAGGGGCTGAGAGGAATATCCTTCTCCGTAATGGCTGCTCCTCCTTTTACCGTTACGGTTTCGGGAATCCTTCGGAGCGCCCTTTCTGTCTATAATAACGATATAGGAGTGTTTTGGTTCAATGTGGTCGTGCTTTTATCGTGATTTGTCTTATTTTTAATTTTTTTGTCGAAAATCTGTTTTTGAGGAACACTTTAATTGTTTGGAGCGTATCTTTGCAATGGAACAGAACTCGATATCGGTAAGTGAGATTAGATTGTTTCGAGATGTATTGTTTTTGTAAATAAATAATGTTGTAAAGAGATTTTATTATGAAAAAATGGGTGTGCAGATTATCTATCGTATGCTGCTTGTGTTTGTTTTTTACCTCTGTGAAAGCTCAGCTTTCGTTGGGTGGGCTTGGAGACATACTGAATTCATCGACAGTGAATAAGGTTGTGAGTGCTATTGCCGGTACAGATGCTTCGTTGACGGTTGCCGATTTAGCCGGGACGTGGAAATATTCGGCTCCTGCTTGTAAGTTCGAAAGCAGCGATTTCTTGAAATCGGCGGGAGGTGAGGTCGTGGCTGCATCTTTGAAAACAAAGTTGGCGACCTACTATACAAAGGCTGGTATCACGCCTTCGCGGGTTTCATTTGCTTTTGCCGATACTACTTTTGTGATGAAATATGGTAATGCGAAATTGAACGGTCATATTGTTAAAGACGAAGAGAGCGGAAGATTCGTGGTTACATTTACTGCCGTGGGTGGTTACCTTCCCATAATGGTTATGGATGCCGTTATAAACAAGAATGGCAATACGTTGGAAATGCTTTTCGATGTGGATCGATTCGTGAAGGTATTGACCACTATTGCCTCGAAATCTCAGAGTTCTACATTGAAAAGTGTCGGTGGATTGCTCGATGAGTATGAGGGTGTATTGATGGGGTTTGAACTAGTGAAATAAGAAAATCATAGTAAAATAAAATAAGGAGGGAGTTTTAAACTCCCTCCTTATTTTATTATATTTTAACGCAAAAAGAAAAAAAACGGGAAAATAGAAGACCGATCTTTTTGTCGAATGATTACCTTTGTTCCATATTATAAACTAAAAAATAAATAAAATGAAGAAATTAGTTTTAACCTTAGCTCTTGTGTTTGGTGTGTTAGCAGCCAATGCTCAGTATTTTGTGGGTGGTCAATTTGGGTTACTTTACGATGATGCATCGGAAAATACCATGATTACAATCGCTCCTGAATTTGGTTATGCATTTAACGATACTTGGACGGTTGCCGGTATGATAGGTTATACTCATATGGACAATTTCAATTCGTTTTATATCGCTCCGTATGCCCGTTGGAATTTTTGGAAGAAAGATTTTGTAGGCTTATTGGTAGATGGTGGTTTCGGTATTTCTACTCAAAAGTATAAAGGGGCGGATTCGGATACCGGTTTTGAAATTGGCTTTAAGCCGGGTATATCTTTTAATTTGACCGATAATTTCTCTTTGGTAGCTCATTACGGCTTTCTGGGATATCGTACTAAATATAACGGAAGCAGCGTGTCGGGTTTGTCTTTGAGCGGCAATGAGATAAGTCTCAGCTTGTATTATTGTTTTTAATATTTGAAACGAATCGATATTTCGACCGTCCGATTTTTATCGGACGGTTTTTTTATTCTTTTCGGTAGAATTGTAAGGTGAGAAGGTATTGCCGAACTTCTTTTTTTACGAGATGGCAAATCGGGATAGGTCAGCGATGTAGGGGAGTGTATAGGGTGATTGTAGAATTTGAGCCCTTCTCCTTGCGGGTATTTCTCTTATATTTTCGTTGAGTTAACCCCTCCGTCACTGTGTGCCACCTCCCCTATATTTTGCACTGCAAAACACCCCGTAAGGCTACGGGACACGGCAGGGGAGGAGTGTGATGTTTTCCAGCGTCTTTGCTTTACTGGGGTTTTGAGTTCTCCGAGGCTTCGTTTGCTTCTTTTATCCATTGCAGATGAGGAAGGGGAGAAGCCGATGTCTGACTCTGTTTCCGTTATTGTCGGTATTTTTCAACATTTCCATTGAGTTAGCCCCTCCGTTATTCCGTGCCACCTTCCCTATATGTCTATGCCACAGGGGAGGAGCTAAAAGACTATTCTCATTGATTTCCTATTGAGTCGTAAAGGGTGGGGCTGTTTTTTTTGTTCGGGTATGAAAATCCTGCTCTATCGAAATTAGATAGAGCGGGATTTCATTTGTTGTATGGCCTTTTACTACTTTTTCAAGGCTGCTATGCTTTCTTCGAGCGATTTGATTTTTTCTTCGGCATCGGCTTTCTTTTTGCGCTCCATAGCTACCACAGCTTCGGGAGCATTTTGAACGAAGCGTTCGTTGCCGAGTTTTCCCATCACTGTTTTGAGGAATCCCTGAGCATATTTTAATTCGGCTTCGAGTTTTTTCAATTCGGCTTCTACATCGATGGCGTTGCTCATAGGAATCGCATATTCCGTTGCATGTACCCGGAACGAAGCGGCGGCAGGATCTTTTTCTTCGATTGTTTCGATCGTTGCCAGATTGGTCATTTTGGTCAATATGCAATCGTTCGAGTGATCGTGTGCGCCGATAATTTGCAGCGTGAGCTGTTCTTTATTGGCTATGCCTTTTTGCAAGCGGATCGTACGTATTCCCGCTACGACCAGTTTGGTTGTTTCGAATCGGTTTATGATTTCCATGTCGACCGGTTGGGGCTCGGGCATGCGTGCTGTCATGATGCTTTCGCCTTCTTTGCGGTCATACAGGTGTTGCCACAATTCTTCGGTGATGAAGGGCATGAAAGGATGCAACATACGGAGCAGTGCATCGAAGTACCGGAGTGTAGCATCGTAGGTTTTGCGGTCGATAGGTTGTTGATAGGCTGGTTTAACCATTTCGAGATACCAAGATGAAAATTCGTCCCAGAAGAGTTTGTATATAGCCATGAGGGCTTCGGACAGACGATATTTCCCGAACAGGTCTTTGACTTCTTCGAGCGTACGGTTGAGTTGTGCGTCGAACCATTCTACGGCAATGGCTGCCGTTTGAGGTTGGGGGAGGGTTTCATCTACGTTCCAACCTTTTACCAAGCGGAAGGCATTCCATATTTTGTTGTTAAAGTTGCGTCCTTGCTCGCACAACGCATCGTCGTATAGTATGTCGTTTCCGGCAGGGGCGGCCAACATGAGTCCCATGCGGACACCGTCGGCTCCATAGGTTTTTATCAGTTCGAGAGCGTCGGGCGAATTACCGAGCGACTTGGACATCTTTCGTCCTATCTTGTCCCGTACGATTCCGGTGAAATAGACGTTGCGGAAAGGAAGTTTGTGCTCGTACTCGTATCCGGCCATAATCATTCGAGCCACCCAGAAGAAAATGATATCGGGGGCTGTAACCAAATCGGTGGTCGGGTAATAGTAGTTTATTTCTTCGTTGCCGGGATTGTTGATACCATCGAAAAGCGAGATGGGCCATAACCATGAAGAGAACCATGTGTCGAGGCAATCTTCATCTTGTCGCAGATCGCTCATTTGAAGGTCGGCCTTACCACTTTTCTCTCGGGCTAATTTCAACGCTTCTTCGGGTGTGGCAGCTACTACGAATCCGCCTTGCGGGAGGTAGTACGCCGGGATTCGATGTCCCCACCAAAGCTGGCGGGAGATACACCAATCTTTAATGTTTTCCATCCAGTGCCGATAAATGTTTTTGAATTTATCGGGGTGGAATTTGATTTCGTCTTTCATGACGGCATCGAGAGCCGGGGCTGCGAGTTTATCCATTTTGACAAACCATTGCATCGATAGTTTGGGTTCGATAACGACATTGGTACGTTCGGAATAACCCACTTTATTGTCGTAATCTTCGACTTTTTCGAGTAATCCAGCCTCTTGTAAGTCTTTGGCGATTTGTTTGCGAACGTCGAAACGATCCATTCCTACGTAAAGTCCTCCGGCTTCGCTGATAGTTCCGTTGTCGTTGAATATGTCGATACTCGGCAGATTGTATTTTTCTCCCAGCATATAGTCATTTACATCGTGTGCCGGGGTGACTTTTAAGCATCCGGTTCCGAACTCAATATCGACATAGTCGTCCATGATAATAGGAACCACCCGATTTACCAGCGGTATGATGACTTTTTTCCCTTTAAGGAATGAATAACGCGGGTCGTTGGGGTTTACACAAACTGCCGTGTCGCCTAAGATTGTTTCAGGTCGTGTGGTGGCAACGATAATGTATTTATCCTCGCCTTCGATAAAATAGTGCAGATAATAGAGTTTGCTGTGTTCGTCTTTATAAATGACTTCTTCGTCGGAGAGGGCGGTGAGGGCTTTGGGGTCCCAATTTACCATGCGGACTCCTCTGTAAATGAGTCCTTTGTTGTATAAGTCGACAAATACTTTCAAAACACTTTCGGAACGGATTTCGTCCATAGTGAAAGCAGTGCGGTCCCAATCGCAGGATGCTCCCAATTTTTGGAGTTGTTTCAAGATGATTCCGCCGTGTTCTTCTTTCCATTCCCAAGCGTATTTGAGAAATTCTTCTCTGGAAAGATCGCTTTTTTTAATACCTTGCGCTGCAAGTTTATTCACCACTTTGGCTTCGGTGGCGATAGATGCATGGTCTGTGCCGGGAACCCAACAAGCATTTTTCCCTTCCATGCGAGCCCGGCGTACCAGAATGTCTTGTATCGTATTGTTCAGCATGTGCCCCATGTGTAGAATCCCGGTGACATTGGGTGGCGGAATGACAACGGTATAGGGTTCTCGACCGTCGGGCTTCGATTTGAAAAGCCCGTTTTTCAACCAATAGGCATACCATTTTTCTTCTACGTCGGCGGGATTGTACTTCGTGGCAAGTTCGTTCATAAAGTCGTTCTTTCAGAATGTTCTATATTATTTCAAGATACAAAAGTAAAAAGGCTTTTGTACCAATCGGGTGCAAAAGTATAAAATATTTTCCGAAAAAGATATTCTTCGGAGTCAAAGGTGTTTATGGCATTTGTCTCGAAAAGAAAGTTTTTTTGTTTTCGACATGTTTCGTAAGCTATCGTTTAAGCCCATCCACGGCGGAACGTAGTTGTTCGAGCGCTTTTTGCAAAACTGCGCGAGGCGTACCTACGTTTAGCCGCATGTGTCCTTTGCCTTCGGGGCCGAACATTTCACCGTCGTTGAGTGCTAGTCTGGCTTTATCGACAAAAAGGTCGATGAGTGCATCGTGTTCGAGGTGAAGCCGTGTACAGTCGAGCCATACGATAAAGGATGCTTGCGGCCTGATGGCTTTGATGGCGGGAATATGACGATCGAGAAACTCTTCGACAAAGAGTATATTTTGTTCGATGTAGGCTAACATTTGTTCGCGCCATTCTCTACAATGGTTATAAGCGGCTTCGGTGGCTATGGTCGCCATGAATGTGGGTTCGTTCAGCTCGTTTGCCGTGAGCCAGTCGAAGAAGCGCTTACGAATCGTTTCGTTGGGAACAATGGCATAGGAGCTGACCAAGCCTGCGATGTTGAACGTCTTGGAAGGAGCTCCAAACGATATACTGTTTTGAGCCGCTGTTTCGGATACCGAGGCAAAAGGGTGATGTTTGGCTCCGAAGAGAGGCATATCGGCATGAATTTCATCGGCAATGATGAGTATGTTGTGCCGTGCACAGATTTCGGCGATTCGCTGTAATGTTTCCAACGGCCAAACCACTCCTCCGGGATTATGAGGATTACAGAGAATGAACAGCTTGCATTGGGAGTCGATGATCGATTCAAGGTGATCGAAGTCCATTTCGTAGTGAGAGCCGTTCCATTTGAGCGGATTATGTACAACCTGCCGACCGTTACTTTCGGGTACGGCCATGAACGGTGTATAGACCGGAGTCTGTATGATGATTTTATCTCCGGGGTTACTAAATACATTGACTGCCAAGCCTATGCCCTTGACAATCCCGGGGATATAGGTGATCCATTCTCTTTTTACTTTCCAGCCATGCAGGTAGTCGAGCCAATCGATAATGGATTGCCAATAGCTCGCAGGAGCCTCGGCATATCCGTAAACCGGGTGTTGTAACCGGCGTACGAGAGCATCGGTTATACAGGGGGCGACCGCAAAATCCATGTCGGCAATCCATAAAGGAATGAGATCTTCCCGACCATAGCGCTCACAGAGAACATCGGTTTTCATAGCTCCGGTGTGATGCCGGTCGATAATTGTGTCGAAATCGTACTGAGAGGACATTTTATATACTGTTTAGGTGTTAGGTTGCTTACATCGATTTGTCAAAAGCCGAGTTCTATCTGAAATCTTAATTGCCAGCGATTATAATCGGAATCGACAAATTCATCTTTGTAATTGTAAGACAGGTCGGCTTGTACTTTTAATCTGTGATCTATCAGATATTTCGTGACACCGAACGTCGATTGGTTGTGACTGCGATAATTGGCATAAGGCTGTACTTCATTATCCGGCATGATGGTAGAGTTTCTCAATGCGATTTCCCAATTGGAACGAAAGAGATAACTTGCCTGTACGTTGAGCCCCATTCCAGTGAGGACATATTGTTCTACATTTTCGCCCGATTTAATGAGCGGTGAGGAAGATGATATACGCCCCATGAAATCGGTATAAAAAGCAAATCCTTGATATTTGAAGATGAAGTCGACAAAATAGGAAGAAAGGTTACGGGTCTGGTCAAACAGTAATTTGTCCCCATTGGAACCTTGTGCCCGAAGAGCCCGGTCGTTATAGCTGTATGCTCCCGCTAAAAGGATTTTGGGCGTTTGTTCTCGTTCATAATCGCCTTCCATAGCATCTCCTTTCCCGGTGAATCGTCCCAGTGGGAATAGTTCTATGCGTCCCGTATATGCGAGTCCACTCCCTTTATTGTTTCCCCAGTTTCTGCCTTCTCCGGTAGTAATAGAGGCTTTGGCCGCTAAATCCAAAGAGCCGAATAGATGTTGATTGTATTCTCCGAAGATACCGAAATCGCGGTCGAGATTGAATTCGGAGTTTACAATGGAACGATCTACGAATTGTAGGGCACTCGAAGAGTTTATTCGGGCGCGATTCGCCCGTATTTTGGTTTGTCCGAAACCGATATTCCATGTCGAGTTGGGAACGTAGTAAATCATTGCGTCGCGTACGATGTTGTTGTTCCCATTGGGCAGCGTTTTCATATCGTAAGGCGAGAAGCCTAACTGAACTAAATAGGTGAGTTTGGGTGTATAGATATATCCATCGAAACGTAACCTGAGCCGTTTGACGCGGGCGTCGATATCCTGAGCCTCGAATTTCTCGTTGAAGTCGACATCGACCAAATTTTGCATGCGAATGCGCATCGTGAGTTTATAGCTTTTGTTTTTAGGTTGGAAAGATATACCGTTCCCGACTTCTATATCGGGCATGTGCATTCGTATTTTTTCTAATTCATCGGCATAATCGGTATCGGAGGTGCGGACCGTGGTCGAATCGTTGTCGACGGTAACCGTTTTTGCGGATGCAGATAGCATGAATAGCGAGAAGAGTATTCCCGACAGAAATAATCGTTGATAATTCATAACGTTGTTTGATTTGATTTTGAAATTCATGCTACAAAAATTGAATGTAATTTTGAAATAGATTTGAAATGCTTGGAATATTATTAAAAATGTTCACTTTTTTATTGGTGTATTTTGTTTCTTCGACAAGGTGTTTTTTCTGTGTAAATTTTGACAAAAGGAATATTTTTGAAATTTTTCATACCTTTATTTTAAATTGCTCCAAAATTACAACCAATGTGTCAATATTCCAAAGACCGTTTCTGAAATTTCGACAATGGGGGAATCGATTCAAATAAAAAAAGTCCATAGCGTAATATATACGCTATGGACTTTGCATTTGCGGAAGGAGGGGGAGTTGAACGTAAAAAGCGTTTTAACATTCATTTTGCTTTATATCCCGATAAATACGGGCTTTTGGTGGTTATATTTAGGTTCGTTGTATGTTTAATGATGTGATTTAACACATATTTTGAGTTTAATTTGTGCTTTATTTGTGCAAATAATTACTTACTTTGCACAAAACAAAATGCAATGGAATTATGGCAACCGTTAAAGCATACGTTCGTTCTAGCAAAAAAAATAACATAGTAAATGTACGTTTCCGACTATCTACTCCGGGGGCAAAATTATTATATTATGTAAGCGATTTACAGATAAACGTAGATCTTTTCGACAACAAGAGAGAAGAAATAAAATCGAGGGCGTTGTACCCGGATAAAGAGAGACGAATTTTCAACGAAAAAGTGAATGAATTAAAGTCTCTTATACTTCGGACATGGGAGGAAAGAGGAGACGACTACCAGCCAACGAGCGAATGGCTGCGTAATGCCATGCAGCGTAGAGTGAATGGTGAAACACCTGTTAATGATGATTTCTTCGATATATTTGACAAATTCCTAACCTATAAACAATACGATGAGAAGCGAGAGGAACATTATGATGTTTTAAAGCGGATAATGATCCGGTATGAAAATTACGAAATTTTTAATGGAGGAAAATTCAGGTGGAGCCTCGAAATATCTGCATTTGATTTGTCTAATTTCGAAGATTATTTAAAAAACGAGTATAGATTAGCAGAATTATACCCATCGTTATATGAGGGAGTCAAGAAGTTATCGCCGAGAGGTAGAAATACTATTGCTAACATGATGACGAAGTTAAGGGTGTTCTATCTTTGGGCTGTGAGAATGGGGGAGACAACGACAAACCCTTTTGCAAATTATTCCATAAAGGAGCAAATATATGGGAGGCCTTATTTCCTTACCTTAGAAGAACGGGACAGGGTGTACAATTTGCCCATGCCGAACAATCCTTTTCTTGCCATACAGCGTGATATATTTGTCTTTCAATGTATGATTGGTTGTAGAGTAAGTGATTTGTACAGGTTAACTCGTGAAAACATCAATGACGGGGCTATTGAATATGTTCCGACAAAAACGAAAGGGGATAATCAGGAATATGCTCGTGTGCCTTTGACTAAAAAAGCGATTGAAATATTGGAAAAGTACAAGGAATATGGAGGACGTACACTTTTCCCCTTTATCTCTGAGCAAAAATACAATGATTCCATCAAGAAGATTTTAAAAATGGCGGGTATCGACAGAAAAGTCACCGTCATAAATCCGGTAACGCAGAAAGAGGAGCAAAAGCCTATATATGAGATTGCCAGCTCGCACCTCGCACGTCGTACATTTATCGGGAATATTTATAAAAAAGTAAAAGACCCGAATATTATCGGGTCTATGAGCGGTCATGTAGAGGGCAGCAAGGCATTTGCCCGTTATCGTGACATAGACGATGAAATCAAGTTAGATGTGTTGAAAGAGATAGAGTAATAAAAAAAAGGGGGCATTAGCCCCTCTTTTAGTGAATTAATTCCAACTTTTGAGTACTCCATTTTGTATATATAAGTATTGGTTTCCATATACCCACTGGTCAAGACCGTCGGAACTGCTATTTATTTTTTCGGGGAATCCCCAAGCTATTACAACAAGTTCTTTTGCCATTCCTATAACAACTTTGCCTGCAATAGCTTTCTTATATAGCTCTCCATATTTATTGAATAGATAATCGCCATAATCTTTCAAAATAAAATTAATATCTAGCCTTTCTATTTCATTTGATAATGTTTGAGAGTTGTTATTTTTGAATAACATTTTTAAATTGTAATATTTTGAATCAAGTACTATATCCGTGCATGTCCATTCTGATCCAGCTATGAGCTCCACTTGTTCTCCTGTTTCGAAGTCAGTCCAATATTTATCAGGGGCTCTTTTAAAATAGTATTTATTTCCAACATATTTAGATTTAAGTTTTTCGTAATATCCAAGAACCATCATTTTGTAACTAGATTCATATTCGGGATATTGATAAAATAAAGTATCCTTATCATCTGCTATTTTCAGTATATAGTCAGTACCATAATATTTGCCATTTTGTTTTATAACATCAATTACTTTAAATGTACGTCCAACCAATTCTTCATATAAAGAAGATGAGGAATATTTATCAATTTTTTTATAAATAAACTCTTTCTCCAATGATGATTTTGTATAAAAACCATCGTATCCATATTTTCTTAAACCCTCACTTATTGGAATAACATATAGCGATTGACCTATTAAAGCTCTTGTATTTTCAGGTTTTACAAAATTTTCTAAACTGTCGTATTTAACATCGACCATTTTTTTTTCAGCGGCCTGCCTAATAGATATTTGTCCATGTACAAAAATAGGCAAAAATACCATTAATAATAATACTATCTTCTTCATGACTTATCTAAATTTGGAACACAACTATTCAACCTTTTTAGTATCTGTTATTTCCGTAATTTCCTTGTTAAAATAATAACGTGTTTTCGATATAACCTTTTGACCTAATTTGTTATTTCCTCTACAAGTGAAATTAGTCCACCAGCCATTATGTTCTGGGACAAATGATGATTGAATTTCGTCCATTCTTTTGTTTACTGATTCCATCTCTGCAATTACCTGTTTCGCACTATCTGTCCACATGTCCATGTTTCGGTAATCGGAACTAACATTTGAAATAAAGTAATTTGATTTTGCGTCTAAAACTTTTAACTCCAATCCAAGATTATAATATTCTTCGTTGTCTGATAGTACGCTGAAAGAGCTATCGAGGGGTGTCATCTCTACAAATTCGTAGCTGTTCCAATCATTCATTGTTTTTTTAAGTTGATCTTCTATTAAACTGCGAGCTTTGTCTTCATTTGTCTGTGTGCAAGAGGCGAAAGCTAATAGTAAGATGGTGAATAAGAGTAATGTAAGATTTTTCATAACTATATGTGTTTGTAAATTATGTTGTAAAACTAAGTTTTTAGTATAAAGAATCATTGTTATATTCGCTATATTTAGAAGCAATAAAACTGTAACCTAAAAATCATTTCTTATCTAATGTGCTCCTCAATATACATATTAAATCGTCTTTTGACTTTATTGTAGCTTCATGTCCGCTGATAATTCTTTCAAGGTCTTGTATCCTCTGTTTAAGTCGATTTATTTCGTTCAGGTAATCATGAGCGCCTGAACTGGTATTCTCTATTGTGACCCTTCCGTCTGGATCAATAATTTTTTGCTGACCTCTTTCCGGCAAAGATATGGAAATATTACCATTATTGATATTTCCATGACTATTTTGTATAATTCCTCTATTGTTATTGTTGCTATCAATAATGCTTGAATTATTTCTTTCATTAATCATATTTCCCTCTCCTGTGAGAAGCCACACTCTATTTAATTCAGGGAATACAGATAAAATCTTGTTTGCCATTGTGGTTGAAATTTCTTTTGTTTTCCCATTTTGAACATCGTATATTCCTTGCGGCCTACCATATCCACATTTCTCAGATAATGACTTAGCATTTATACCATAGTAATTCAGAATGGCTTCTAATCTTTGTGCGGCGTTCATGTGTTAAATATATATAATATCCAAATATTTTCTGTTTTATCTGTATATTTTGCAGAAATATTCTGTATCTTTGTATTGTGTTAATGCAACAAAGGTAGTAAATAAAATTAAAAATACAAATACCTAATAAAAGTTAGCTCATTGGCGTAATGAATAACGGAATCGAACACCGAGAGTCGCAATAGCGGGAACGCCGAGACTTGCGACGGGTCGGGGTGAAGTAACGAAGTCGTGACGTGTAAGTAATATCCGGCAATTCGGCAACCGGGCACGCTTCACCAAGTTCAATAAAATAGAAACGAACAAAAAATGGAGAGAGAAAGGGATTGACAAATTTTGTCAAAAGTAGTTCAGACAGCTTTCCATTATACTATATTCCCCTGCCCGTCGGATTCGGGTTGTAAAACAGACATCTGTTGCAGGGGAACTACTCGATATTGATTTTTATAGGCTTTCCACAATGAGGGCATTTAAGACCTTGTGTGGGAAATTCTTTTGGGGAAATAAACAACTCCCATATTTCTACACCAAGAGCTTCGGCTATCTTTTCAAGAGTTGGATATGAAGGAGATACTATCATACGGGAAAGACTTTCACGTGCTATACCCAATTTTTCTGCAAGACTGGTAATTGTATAACCATTTTCTTTGATTGCTTCTTTGATTCTATTCATATTGCTAAGCAAATAATAATCTTTGTTAAAAGTGATATAAATACATCACATTTATTTTATGGTGTGATGTATTTATGTTACATTTGTCACATCAATGTGATACAAAGATAAATAAAAGCGAAAAAAGCAACAATACCTAAAAGGAGTGAACACTATGACAACGGAGCAATATGAAATGGTTAGCCTGTCGATAAGCGACTATACAATAAACAAGATTCGCCGAGAAGTAGAGAAGCAACTCGAAGATGTGGTGAGTGAGCGGATAAGAGAGAAAAAGCCCATGTATGGCGACTTCGATTTGGGCGTAAAGGTTGACGATGAGATATTACCCGTATATGTAACATACGATGCATACGATGGAACAACTGTTACATACAGCGATTATTTCACTCCCGATTATGTGGACGGATCCATCGAAGTGAAATACGAGGTCGAGGTGTACGACGAGGACGGTATAGAAATGTGCAAGTTTAATGACAGCTTCGAATTTGAATAAAACAAGAATATGTACAGATTATTTATAGCCATCTGCCTGCTGCTCATGTTCGACTCTTTTTTCGGGGTAATAGCAGCATTCATCAATGCCAGTATCGGACAGCTCATTATAAGCATGGCTTTCTTTGCATTATCGACATTTGCCCTGTCGGGTGTGCAGGACGAGAAAACGAACTAACACGGGAATGTTACGAGGAGGGAGCCAGAGCCTAAAAAAACAATAGGGTCGGCTCCTTTTATTATATAAAAAACAAGAATATGGAAACGATGAAAATACAAGTAGGATTCAGGTGCATCGCCGATGTAAAGCGGATAATACCCAAGCCGAAAGGAGTACGTGGAAAGTGTAAGTACATGATTCGTATGGAGGTTGGAGATGCTTTCTATGACGATATTAAGACATGTAGTGCTTATCGCCGGTTGAAGTCTTACATGAAACAACTGGGCATCTCTTATGAGTATGGAGTTGGTAAAGTATCTGTGGAGAACGATGGAGTACCTGAATGGAGGACATTGGTATGGAGAAAGAGCTGATATTGACTGCCGGAGAATGGGCAGTCGCTAAGGAGTACGCAAAGGGGCTTCAAGACAAAGAGGTCGCTGAAAATCTGGGGAAGTCTGTATGGACGACCAAGACGCAGAAAAAAAGCATATACCTCAAATTAGGTATATCGACCAGCAGTGAATTGACTCTGTATGTCATTTGCCGGTACTTGGGAAAGGCTTTCGATTTGAAAAAGATACGACAATTCGGGGTTTCTATCCTATTCAGCCTGTTGTTCGTCGTTGTGCAGGTATTCGGAGACACTGGCGATATGTGCAGGTTGAGGAATGCGAGAGGAAGAGCGTCAATGAGAGTGGAAAAACGATTAAAATATTAATGGATATGGGAATAGAAGATACAATCATCAAGGTAGTGAGAGATGAAAACAATATGTTGCTCGGAAAATTGGAAGATGTAATTAACCATGCA
>OLSQ01002060.1_pt1 | contig 15266 bp, 12 predicted proteins | sample 1672561 | NCBI WGS metagenome assembly OLSQ01 (sample SAMEA3136699, study PRJEB25190) | human gut metagenome | biome: human gut; feature: human-associated habitat; material: faeces | place: Austria | collected 2013 | reverse complement strand
ATAAAATAAGCGACAGCTCCCACGCCTATACCCGCAGAATACGGATACGACGCGGCAAGATGTTTGCCTATTCCTCTCTTGCAATGAATTTCCTACGTTCACGATTCGGGAACAGACTTACACTTTCCGTGTTTGTCAGTATGTTCGACAAATATAGGATTATTTTTTGAAAATTTCCTATCTTTGTTCCTAATAAATCGAACATGCCATGCCGAACATTCCTTTAGCCGAACGACTGCGCCCCCGCACGATAGACGAATATATCGGGCAGGAGCACCTCGTGGGCAAAAACGGGGTGTTCCGCAAGTTCTTCGAGACGGGCAACGTCCCGTCGTTCATCCTCTGGGGACCTCCGGGCGTGGGCAAGACCACGCTGGCGAAGATCGTCGCCACGCAGTTGGAACGCCCGTTCTTCACCCTCTCGGCCGTCACGTCGGGCGTGAAGGACGTGCGCGAGGTGATCGAGTCGGCGCGCAAGCAGCGGTTCTTCGACCAGAAGGCCCCGCTGCTGTTCATCGACGAAATCCACCGCTTCAACAAATCGCAGCAGGATTCGCTGTTAGGGGCCGTCGAACAGGGCGTCTTCACGCTCATCGGCGCGACGACCGAAAACCCCTCGTTCGAGGTGATCTCGCCGCTCTTGAGCCGCTGTCAGGTCTACATCCTCAAGTCACTCGAAGACAAGGACCTGCAAACGTTGCTCGACCGTGCCCTGACGACCGACACCGAGCTGAAAGAGCGCGACATCGAGGTCACGGAAACCGGCGCGCTGTTCCGCTTCTCGGGCGGCGACGCGCGCAAGCTGCTCAACATCCTCGAAATCGTCGTCGGGGCCACTGACGGCAAGGTGACGATCACCGACCGGTACGTCACCGACTGCCTCCAGCAGAACATCGCCCTCTACGACAAGAACGGCGAACAGCACTACGATGTCATTTCGGCCTTCATCAAATCGGTCCGCGGCAGCGACCCCAACGCCGCGATCTACTATCTGGCGCGGATGCTGGCCGGGGGCGAGGAGCCGCGGTTCCTAGCCCGGCGTCTGGTGATCCTGGCCTCGGAGGACATCGGGCTGGCCAATCCCAACGCCCTGCTGCTGGCCAACGCCTGCTTCGACACGGTGCACAAGATCGGCATGCCCGAGGCGCGCATCACGCTGGCCGAGACGACGATCTACCTGGCCACCAGCCCCAAGAGCAATTCGGCCTACATGGCCATCAACAAGGCGATGTCGCTGGTCGAGCGCGACACCACGAACCGTCCCGTGCCGCTGCACCTGCGCAACGCCCCGACCCGCCTGATGGACAAGGCGGGCTACGGCAAAGGCTATAAATACGCCCACGACTACGCGGGGCATTTCGCCGAGCAGGAGTTCCTGCCCGAGAGCCTTTCGGGCACGAAGTTCTACGAACCCGACACGCAGAACGCCGCCGAAGCCAAAATCGCCGAACGGATGGCGCAGCTGTGGAAAGACAAGTACCAATGAAACGCATCGGCATTATATCCGACACCCACGGAACCTTCGACGACACGCTCCGCGAATTTCTGAAAGACGTGGACGAAATCTGGCATGCGGGCGACATCGGCTCGATCGAGCTGGCCGACCGGATCGCCGCATTCAAGCCGCTCCGCGCCGTGAGCGGCAACATCGACGGCGGCATGACCCGCCGCGTCTATCCCGCGTTCCAGGCCTTCGAGTGCGAGCGGGTGCAGGTGCTGATGACCCACATCGGAGGTTATCCCCGCCATTACGACCCGCGCGCCGTGCAGAAAATCCAGTCCGTGCACCCGAAACTCTTCATCGCCGGGCATTCCCACATCCTCAAAGTCATCTACGATCCCGTCTACGACCTGCTCCATGTCAACCCCGGAGCCGCCGGGGAGTTCGGCTTCCACAAGGTCCGCACGGCCGTACGCCTTACGATCGACGGCGCGGAGATGCGCGACATGGAGGTCGGCGAGTGGCCCCGCAACTGAAAACCCGGCGGGCGGAGAGCTAAAACCGACTGTCCGGGAGAGCCTTTTCCGTCACAAAATCACCCGAAATAAAATTTTATACCCCAAAAGGCCGGAAATGCATTCCGGGCGGATTTCGGTGATCGTCAGCGAAATATTCGGAACATTCCGGCAAGTCGCACCACAAAAAAGCCGATGCTATACAATTCCGTCCGGAAACACTCCGATAAAGCCCGCAAGATATTGGAAGTCAGCCGGTAAACCCGATGCCTTGGGGCTGCTCCGAAAATGCCCGTCCGATGGAAACGCCTCTGCGTCAGCCACCAAAGTTCAGACACTAAACAAAAACGGCCGCATAATAATCACATACGCGCTCTCGTTAGTATGGCGAATTCATAACGACGACGCAACATGCAACCAAAAATTTCGAAAACGTTGGAGGGCATCATCGCCCGTTCGGCATTCAACACGACGAAGGCGGGAATGACGCATTCGCTCAAGGACTTCCTCACGCTGGAACTGCTCCGCGAAGAGGGGTCGCTCGCCTACCAGCTTTTATCCTCCCGGCTCAAGGACTGGGAGCTTTATCAGGTGCGCCTGCGCATCGAACGCGAGGTAATCAGCGCCAAACAGCAGGAGACCCGGTCGCCCGAGGAGTATTACCGCGACTTCACCGAGGAACTGCTCTCGATGCCAGGCGTCGCCCGGAGCGTGTCGACGGCCCACGCGCTGCTGGTCATCATCAGCGACCGTTCGACGGCGACCGCGCGCGTGCTGGAGATGTACGGCGTGACGGCCGACAGCGTGTCGGGAGACCTGCAAAAATTCGCCGTGGGCGACGACTTCCGCACCGAAGTGCAGGTTCACATGCTCGACTTCGGCGAGGAGAACAGGAACGAGGAGAAAGGCCCGGCCCACCTGCTGGACAAGTTCGGCGTGAACCTTACGCGGCTGGCCCGCGAGGGGAAGATCGACCCGATCATAGGCCGCGAGCAGGAGATCGAACGCGTGGTGCAGATCCTCTCGCGCCGCAAGAAAAACAACCCGATCCTGATCGGCGAGGCCGGCGTGGGCAAGAGCGCCATCGTCGAAGGGCTGGCGCTGCGCATCGCGCGCGGCGAAGTGCCCTACACCATCGCCGACAAAACGCTCTTCTCGCTCGACGTCTCGTCGCTCGTGGCGGGCACGAAGTTCCGCGGCGAGTTCGAGGAGCGCATGCAGCAGCTTCTGGACGAACTGCGCAAAGCCAAGGACACGATCATCTTCATCGACGAGATACACACCATCGTGGGCGCCGGCTCCACGCAGGGCAGCCTCGACACGGCCAACATCCTCAAACCGGCCCTCGCGCGCGGCGAACTGCAAACCATCGGCGCCACGACGCTCGACGAGTACCGCGAGAACATCGAGACCGACTCGGCCCTCGAACGCCGCTTCCAGAAGGTGGTGATCGAGCCGACGACACCCGAGCAGACGCTCCAGATCCTGCGCAACATCGCGCCCCACTACGAGCGCCACCACAAGGTGCACTACACCGAGGAGGCGTTGCAGGCCTGCGTGACGCTCACCGGGCGTTACGTCACCGACCGCTATTTCCCCGACAAGGCCATCGACGCGCTGGACGAGGCCGGCTCGCGGGCGCACCTGCAATCGGCACGCGAACCGGAGGAGCTGCGGGCCATGAAGACGGCGCTCAGCGACGCCAGGCGCGAACGCCGCGAAGCGGTCGAAGCGCTGGTCTACGAGAAGGCCGCCTCGGCGCGCATGCGGGAAATCGCGCTGCGCTCGAAGCTGGGCGAGAGCCGCGCCGAATGGAAGCGCTCGCTCGAAAGCAATCCCGTGGAGATCACCGCAAGGCATATCCAGGAGGTGATTACCGCCATGACGGGCATCCCTGCGGAGCGCGTCTCGGACGGCGAGATGATCCGTCTGCAAACCCTGCGCGAACACCTCGCCAAGCGCGTCGTGGGACAGCAGGAGGCCGTGGAGAAGATTTCGCGCACCATCCGCCGTTCGCGCGCCGGACTGAAGGACGAAAACCGCCCCATCGGCGTCTTCCTCTTCGTCGGGCCCACGGGCGTCGGCAAGACGCTGCTGGCCAAGGAGGTGTCGAAATGGCTGTTCGACGAGCGCCGCGGGCTGATCCGGATCGACATGAGCGAATACGGCGAAAAACACAACGTGGCGCGCCTGATCGGCTCGCCCCCGGGATACGTCGGTTACGGCGAAGGAGGCCAGTTAACGGAGGCCGTGCGTCGTCAGCCCTACGCCGTGGTGCTCTTCGACGAGATCGAGAAGGCCCATCCCGAGGTCTTCAACGCCATGTTGCAGATCTTCGACGAAGGACACCTCACCGACGGCTCGGGACGCAAGGTCGACTTCCGGAACACGATCATCATTATGACCTCGAACGTGGGTTCGCGGGCCGTGGTCCGGAAATCGGTGCAGGTGGGTTACAGCACCACCTCGAAGAGCGCCGTGGCCGACCGGACGCCCCAGAGCGAGTACTGCAAGGCTCTGGAGCACACCTTCGCCCCGGAGTTCCTCAACCGCATCGACGACATCGTGCTGTTCCGCACGCTGGAGATCGCCGACGTGGAACGGATCGTCGACCTGGAATTGCAGGGGCTGATGGCCCGCACGGGCAGGCTGGGCTACAAGGTGAAGATCACCGAAGGGGCCAAACGCCGGCTGGCGGCCATGGGCTACGAGTCGCGCTACGGCGTGCGTTCGCTCAAGCGGACGCTGATGGACAACGTCGAGGAACCGCTCTCGACGCTGATCATCGACGGCAAGCTCCACGAGGGCGACACCGTGATCGTGGAGTCGGACAAGGGCCGCGGCGTAAAACTGCGCGTGGCATAACCGACCGCTCGCAGAGAGGGACCGGGATCGTTTCCCGGCCCCTTTTCGCATTTTTCCGGCAGGAAAGGATGCGATATTTTCCATTTTTCCTAAATTTGTGCGAATATTTCATACCTCTTCAGAGAAACCAAATGCGTCCGATTTCTCTGAAAACCCTCTCCGGGGCCTTGTTTATAACCCTCTGCGCCGCGACGACGGCGTTCGCAGCAACCACTGAAGCCGACAGCCTGTCCGCAGCGCTGTCCCGGGCGCGCACGCCCGCCGAACGGGAGCAGACCTATGTCCGGCTGGCCGACCTCTGCGCCGACAGCACGGCGCTCGCCGCCCTCTACTGGGAAGCCGCACTCACCGAAGCCGCCGGAGCCGGAGACGACTACGGATGCCGGGAGGCGCTGGTCCGGCTCGTGCAGGGATTCTCGGCGAAGCAGCCCGAACGGGCTTTGGAGTACGTCCGCCTTGCGGACAGCCTCCTGCCCGACCGCCGCTTCGCGCTGTTCCGTGCATCGCTCAACGCCTTCTGGCTCTGGAAGCAGATGTCGGTGGCCAACTCGTTCGAGGCGATCGACCGCGCGCAGGCGGAGTTCCGCGAGCGGCAACCGGGCAGCCTCACCCCCGAGGAGGAGATCGAATGGGAATTCCTCACGGGACTCTCCATCGACTATTCGTCGATCGCCACCGAAGCCTACGGCAACATTCCCCAGGCCATCCCCTATGTGGAGCAGGCTCTCGCCAAGCTCGAAAAATACCCGCTGGAGGAACGCGTTCACTTCGAAAAACTCTGCCGCGAGGAACTTGCAGACATCTATCTCTACGCCGACGATCCGCGCGCCGCCGGTCAGATCGGCCGGTGCATCGACCTGCACCGCGCGTGGGTGGCTGCCGACAAACGTTTCGAACGCCCCGCCGCGACTCGGCGGAATACCTGATGCGGTCCTACGGCAAGATGGTCTTCCTGGGCGGCCTCCTCACCCGGGAGGAGGTGGACGGCTACTACGACAAATGCATGGAGCTGGCGCGCGGGCGCGGCGACCGCGAGGAGATATACAACACCAGCGCCCGTTATTACCGGGACAGGGGCGACTACGAGCGGAGCACGGCCTACATGGATTCGCTGCTGACCCACTACGCCGAGACCGGCAAAAAGGCGGATCTCGGCTCCATCTACATAGCGCAGTCGCACCTGTATGAAAAGGCGGGCGATTACGCAAAAGCCCTCGAAGCCATGCGGAAAGGCAACGACTTCCGCTACCACAGCCGCATGGACCAGGCGCAGAGCAAGCTGGCCGAGATGCAGGCGCTCTACGACGTCAACCGCCTCGAACTCGAAAAGTCCCGGCTGGCCGACCGCAACAAACTCTTCCTGCTTGTCGCCGGCGGCATCGTGCTGCTGCTCGCCGGCTGGGCCGCCTACCAGCAGGCGATGGTCCGGCGGCTGAAGCTGGCGCGCACGCAGTTCATGGCAGCCAGCGAAGAGGCGCAGCGCCAAAGCCGCCGCGCCCAGGAGAGCGAAAAAATGAAGACCGCCTTCATCAACTCGATGTGCCACGAGATACGCACGCCGCTGAACGCCATCAACGGCTTCTCCGAACTGCTGCTCACGGAACAGAAGCCTGCGGCCCGGCAGGCTTTTCAGGCCGAGATCTGGAAGAGCACCACGGCCCTGACCGCCCTGCTGGAGAACATGCTCGAACTCTCGCAGCTCGTCAGTTCCGAAAGCCCGCTCCCGGTCGCCCAGACCGACATCCGCCTGCTCTGCGCCGAACGGCTGGAGCTGCAAAAGCAGCTCGGCGACAATCTGGCGGTCGAATACGTCAACGAAGCGGGAACGGAGATCGAGATACCCACCAATGCCTTCTACCTGACGCGCGTCGTCGACAACCTGCTGCATAACGCCGCCAAGTTCACCGCCGCAGGACGCATCACGCTCCGTTGCCGCAACGACGAGCCCCGGCGCACGTTGCAAATCAGCGTCAGCGACACGGGCATCGGCATCCCGCCCGAAAAGCAGGAGTGGGTGTTCGAACGCTTCACCAAGGTCGACCCCTTCAAACCCGGTTCGGGCATCGGGCTTTACCTCTGCCGCCTGATCGTCACCCGCCTCGGGGGCGACATCCGCGTCTGCCCCGAATACAGCGGGGGCTGCTGCATCCGCATCGAACTGCCCTACTGATCCGCACCGCGGGCACTTTCGCAGCCCCTTCCGGCGCTTTTTCCGCCCCGGGAGGGGTTTGTGAATTGCAATCCCGGCGGAAATGGCTATCTTTGCACCTCAATACCCGAATCGAATGTACAGTTTCGCAACATACAAAGAGCAATACAAAGCCAACCTGCGGCTGGCGCTGCCCGTGGTGCTGACACAGCTGGGGCAGATCCTCACGCAGGTCGCCGACAACCTGATGGTCGGCCGCTACGGAGGCAGCGACCCCACGCCGCTGGCCGCCGTGTCGTTCGGCGGCGCCGTCTTCTTCATCCTCTTCATCGCCGCCATCGGCATCGCACTGGGCATGACGCCTCTCGTGGGCGAACTCTACGCGCAGGGCGACCGCGAGAAATCGTCGGGACTGCTCCAGAACGGCATTCTCTTCTACGGACTGCTGGGCGTGGCGATGGCCGCCGTGCAGTACGCCGTCATCCCGCTGATGTACCACCTCGGCCAGCCCGCCGAAGTGGTCGACATGGCCATCCCCTATTACAGGATGCTGGTGTGGAGCATGCCGTTCATCATGCTGTTCTTCACCTTCAAGCAGTTCCTCGAAGGCGTGGGCAACACGAAGGTCGAGATGTTCGTCACGATCGCGGCCAACCTCGCGAACATCGGCTTCAACTGGGTGTTCATCTACGGCCGCTACGGATTTCCCGAGATGGGCGCCGAGGGCGCGGGCCTGGGCACGCTGATGTCGCGCATCATCGCCCCGATGCTGATGATCGGCTACTTTTACAGCCGCAGCAAATACCGCGTCTATCTCGAAGGCTTTTCGCCGCGCAACTACTCGTGGGCGTCGGTCAGACAACTGCTGCACATGGGCCTGCCGATCTCGATGCAGATGTTCCTCGAAGCCTCGGCCTTCGTCGGCACGGGAATTATGATGGGGTGGTTCAACAAGGAGACGATGAGCGCCAACCAGATCGCCACGACCATCGGCAACTGCGCCTTTATGATCGTCATGTCGATCGGCGCGGCCACCACCATCCGCGTGTCGCACTGCTACGGCGCGCGCGACATCGGCCAGCTGTCGCTCGCGGCCAAGGCGTCGTACCACCTCGTGCTGGCGTGGAACGCCCTCGCAGCGCTGGTTTTCATCACGATGCGCAACGTGATCCCGACCTTCTTCACCACCAACGCCGAGGTGATCGCCATCGCCTCGAACCTGATGGTCTTCGCTGCGCTCTACCAACTGTCGGACGGCATCCAGAACGTCTCGGTGGGTATCCTGCGGGGCATTCAGGACGTGAAGATCATCATGCCGATCGCCTTCGTCTCCTACTGGCTGCTGAACCTCCCGGCGGGCTACCTGTTCGGTTTCACGATGGGCATGGGTCCTTCGGGGCTTTTCCTGGGCTTCTCGTTCGGACTGTCGGCCGCAGCCGTGATGATGATCGTGCGCATCCGCCGCAGCATCAGCCGTTTGCATGCAAACGGGAATTCACAATCCACAATTCGCAATTCATAAATTCAGTTTGCAGGCATAGTTCCCGAATAAGCCAAAATTGTGAATTCTGAATTCTGAATTGTGAATTATTTTGTATCTTTACGCAAATTATACCCAATCATGGATACCGAAAAACGACATACGGGCGCCTGCAAACCCGAAGTGGGCCGCGGGTGCGCCTTTTGCAACTGCGGCTCGGAGCCGGAAGCCAAACTCTGCGACGGGTGCTTCAAGCTCCACGAAACGGCCTGGCTCGACGAGTACCCGGTCAACATGCCGAGCGACATCGTCGAGGTGCGTTTCAAGAACACCCGCCGTTCGTTCTACCAGAACGTCAACAACCTCGACCTCAAACGGGGCGACATCGTGGCCGTCGAAGCGTCGCCGGGCCACGACATCGGCGTCGTGTCGCTCACGGGCGACCTGGTGGCGCGCCAGATGCGCCGCACGGGATTCAACCCCTACAACGGCGAATACAAGAAGATCTACCGCAAGGCCAAACCCTACGATATCGAAAAGTGGCAGGAGGCCATCGCGCTGGAGCACGAGACGATGATCGCCTCGCGGCAGATCGCCGCCGACATGGGCCTGAACATGAAAATCGGCGACGTGGAGTATCAGGGCGACAAGATCAAGGCCATCTTCTACTACATCGCCGACGAGCGCGTGGACTTCCGCGAACTGATCAAGGTCTTCGCCGAACGGTTCCACATCCGCATCGAGATGAAGCAGATCGGCGCCCGCCAGGAGGCCGGACGCATCGGCGGACTGGGCGCCTGCGGCCGCGAACTGTGCTGCGCGTCGTGGATGTCGAGCTTTTCGAGCGTCACGACCGGAGCCGCGCGCGTGCAGGACATTTCGCTCAACCCCCAGAAGCTGGCCGGGCAGTGCTCGAAGCTCAAGTGCTGCATGATGTACGAATACGACACCTATGTCGACGCCCGCAAGGAGTTCCCGCGCCTGCGCGAACCGCTCCAGGCTGCCGAAGGCGAATGGTTCTGCGTCAAGAGCGACGTGCTGGCCGGAACGATGACCTTCTCTTCGTCGAAGGACGCGATGGCCAACGTCACCACGCTGCCCGTTTCGCGCGTGCGGGAGATCATGGCGCTGAACCGCCAGGGCAAGAAGGTCGAACGGTTGCAGGACGCCGACGACATCCGCCCGGAGATCGAGGAGCCGACCTACCGTTCGGAGGAGGATAGCATCACCCGCTTCGACCAGGCCAAACGCCGCAAGCGCGGCGGCCGCAACAACAAGGGCCGCGGCGAGCAGGGACGCCCCGCAGGGCAGAACGGACAGACGCCGCAGGAGTCCGGCGGAGAGACCCGCCAGCCGCGTGAAGGACAGCCCGGCCGTCCCGACAGGCAGCCGCGCCGCAACGACCGTCCGCGCAACGGAGGCAACGGAGGGGAGCGTCAGAACGGCGGCAACGGCAGCAACGGCGAGCGTCTGCACAACGGCCGCGGCGACAATAACCGAGGCGAAAACAACAGCCGTGAACCCCGCGAGAACAACGGCCGCGAACCCCGTGAAAACAACGGAGGCGGCCGTGAGGGCGGAAACCGCAGCCGCAACAACCGCAACCGCCGCCGCGGAAACGGAAACAACGGCGGAAACGCCCCGGCCGGCAATAACGGCAACGGAGGCGGCAGCGAAGGCGGCAATAACGGCGGAACGCATCAAAACCAATAGCGCGGTGAAACGCTCGGCAGGGCATATCGCGGCCGTGGCGGCCGCGCTTCTGGCCGGAAGCTGCGTCTCGCCCCACCAGTCGGCGGTCACCGACGTCAACCCCGCCCGGTGGGACTCGCGGGCCGAAATCCGCCTGCCAAACGCAGACACCGTGTCGCTGCGCGACGCCGTGATCTTCCTGCGCTGCAACGACCGCTTCGCCGAAGACACGCTGACGCTCCGCATAGCGACCATCGCCCCCGACTCGCTCCGCTTCGAGGAGCCGTTCCTGCTGGTCATCCCCCGCGGCGAAAGCCCGGCACCGCTGATGCGCGAGGTCGCCGTACCCTACCGCATCCGCATCCGTTTCACACAGAGCGGCGACTACCGCTGCATCCTCACGCCGACACGTCCCGTCCGCGGGGTCGAGGCCGTGGGCGTGAACATCGAGAAAAGCGAATGAACCGTCGGCAACGTACACCGTCTCCCACCCTGAGTGAGGGCCGGGGTGGAGTCAGATTTGCAAACGCGGCAGTACGCCGCGAAGAGCAGCCAACGACGACGCCATTGCGATCGCCCCGAATTACTACTTAGATAACTGTCTGATCACTTATGGGCAAAGACAAGCTCCGGAGATTCCGCGAGAATCTCAGTTTCGAATGTTTCGTACAACCCGAATTCGACGAGGTGTTCCACCGCGACCACCCGCTGAAAGGGAACTGGAACCGTGATTTCTTCCGCAACGACAATCCCATCGTACTGGAACTGGGCTGCGGCAAGGGCGAATACACCGTCGCGCTGGCTCAGCGCGACCCGCAGCGCAACTACATCGGCATCGACATCAAGGGCGCACGCATGTGGCGCGGCGCGAAGACCGCCACGGACCGCAGGATGCACAACGTAGGCTTCCTGCGCACACGCATCGAGTTCATCGACGCGCTGTTCGCCGAAAACGAAGTGTCCGAAATCTGGATCACCTTCCCCGATCCGCAGCTCAAGACCCGGCGGGCCAAGAAACGTCTCACCTCGCCGCTCTACCTGGCCTGTTACGCCCGCCTGCTCCGGCCCGACGGGTGGATCAACCTCAAGACCGACTCCAAGCACCTCTACGCCTACACGGGCGAGGTCATCCGCCATTACGGGCTGACTTGCGAGGTCTCCGAACCCGACATCTACGGTTCGGGGTTCGCCGACGAGGTGCTTTCGGTCAAGACGGCTTATGAAACCCGCTTTCTCGAAATGGGACTTCCGATCACCTACACGCGCTTCGCGCTGGGCGGCCGGCACGAATTCCCGTGGTTCGACTGGGAGGAGGACGACAAGGAGGAGAAAGACAACGAGGCCGAACGGCAGCTACGATAGCCTCGCACCCAGCTCCGACCACCCCGACCAGGCCTCTCCACCTCTCTTATAAATATAGGTATCAATTATTTCGGGCTTATCTACTAAATTTTTAGATCGAAAATTTGTTTTACTAAAAATTTAGTAGTAATATTGTGTCGTAAACCCGAAACAACACGACCTATGAATACCAAGATTACGGAACTGACTCGCGGCGAGGAGGAGATCATGCAGATTCTCTGGCGTCTGGGCGACGCGGTGGTCAACGACATCATCGCCCGGACCGACGAACCCCACCCCAAGTACACCACCGTCGCCACGTTTCTCAAGATTCTGGAGAACAAGGGCTTCGTCAGCCATACGGCCGAGGGCAAGAGCCACCGCTATTTTCCGCTGATCGGCCGCGAGGAGTATGCCCGCGGCGTCATGTCGTCGATGCTTTCCAGCTATTTCGACGGCTCGCTGGCCCAACTGGTGTCGTTCTTCTCGCGCCATGAAAACATCCCCGCCCGGGAGATGGATGAAATTCTCGAAATCATGCGCAACGCCAAAAAATAACCGCCGTGAAAACCCTCGCCATCTACGCCCTCGAAGTGCTGGCTTGCAGCGGCGTGCTGCTGGCGGCCTACGCCATCCTGCTCGAACGGCACGTGCGGTTCGGCTGGTGCAGGGCCTACCTGCTCGCATCGACCCTCCTGGCGGCGGTCATTCCGCTGCTGCGCATCCCCGTCTGGCCGGGCAAGGTGATCGAGGTCGCCCCGACGGTCGCACTGCCCGAGGCCGAATGGACCGCCGAGGTGGTCGAAGAGGCGGCTCCGGCCGTCACGCCCGAAGCGATATGCCTGGCGGTATACCTGATCGGGGTCGGGCTGGTCGCGGGCGTCATGCTGTGGCATGTCGTGCGCATCCGCCGGCTGCGGCGCGGTGCGGCGATCACCCGCACGGAGCGTTTCACGCTCGTGCGCACCCCGCAGCGGATCGCGTCGTTCTCGTTCTTCCGCTCGATCTACCTCTGGGACCAGATCTCGGCCGGAGAGTTGCAGGCCATCGTAGCCCATGAGGCGAGCCACGTCGCCCACCGCCACTCCGCCGAGCGCGTGGCGATGGAATGCATGAAGGCCGCGCTGTGGTGGAACCCTTTCGTATGGCTCGCCGCACGGCGGCTCACCGAAGCCGAGGAGTTCGAAGCCGACAGCGACGTGCTGGCCGAAGGGTACGACATCGAACATTACATGAAAACCATATTCAGGCAGCTATTCGGTTATAGTCCGGAAATAGCCAACGGGCTGCGGGATTCCTTAACCAAAAAACGCTTTAAAATGATGACAACGAAAACTTCCGGCAGGCACTCCCTGCTGCGGCTGGCGGGAACGCTTCCCGCCGTGATAGGACTCCTGTGCGCTTTCTCGCTGACCACGCGCGCCGCCGAGGTCCGGATTGCAGAAACCGAAAAGGCCCCGGCCGACGAAACGGCGTCCCAGGACGCAACGAAGAAAAAAGTCTCCGTAACCGTCTTCCAGAACGGCCAGCCGCTTCCGGGCGCAATCGTACTGATCAGCGGATCGAACGTCGGAACCGTGACCGGCAAGGAGGGCACGGCGCAGATTTCAGCGGCTCCCGGCAATGAACTTGTCATCTCCTACGTCGGCTGCCAGACCCGGAAAGTCCGCGTCTCCGACAAATCCGGCGCAGAGAGTTTTGAAATCACCTTGGAGACCGAGAGCAACAAGCTCGACCCCGTCAGCGTAACCCCCGGCGACCAAAAAACGCCCGCGCCTCAAAGCGCCGCAGGAGCCGAAAAGGAGCGGAAAGCCAAACCGCTCTATATCGTCGACGGCGTCGAGCGGACGAGCATCGACGACATCGCCCCCAATACGATCGAACGGATCAGCGTCCTCAAAAATCAGTCCTCCACCGCAGTGTACGGTTCGCGGGGTAAAAACGGCGTGATCGTGATCACCACCAAAGGCGCAGCCAAACCGGCGGCTGACGAAGCCGTTTTCAACGAGAAACCCGGATCGGTCAAAATCGCCTCCGCGTCCACGGAAGACATGCCGTTTCTGATCGTCGAAAAGATGCCTTCGTTCCGCGGCGGCGACCTCAACGACTTCCGCGCGTGGGTGCAGGAGCACCTCCAATACCCCGCCGAGGCCGTGGAACGGAACATTCAGGGCCGCGTGGTCGTGACGTTCACCATCGAAAAGGACGGTTCGGCAAGCAACATCCTGGTATTGCAATCGCCCGACAAACTGCTTGCCGACGAGGCCCGCCGCGTGATCGCCTCCTCGCCCGCCGGAGCATGGACGCCCGGCGAACAGCGCGGAGAGAAGGTGCGCGTGAAATATACGCTGCCCGTCGATTTTTACCTCCAAGGCAGCGGGGACAAGCTCTCCGAACGGCCTGAAAAACCCCAAGGCAGTCTCGACGGAATCCTCGTCGTGGGCTACGGCGCAACCTCAAAATAGCCCCCTTCTTACCATCAGCGACGGGCGGCGTCCACCCCAAGTTCAGCGGATGCCGCCCGTTTTTTGCCCTGCCCGCCGAAATCCGCCGCAAAAACACGGCATTCCGGGAACTTTTTACTACATTTACACGACTTTAACCGCTCGTAACATGGATGTAAAGATAGCCCCCGACTGGAAGGAACTCCTCGCCCCGGAGTTCGAAAAACCCTATTTCGCGCAGCTCACGGAGTTCGTACGGCAGGAATACGCCTCGCGGCGCATCTTCCCGCGCGGCAGCAACATCTTCCGCGCCTTCGACAAATGCCCGTTCGACCGCCTGAAAGTGGTCGTCATCGGCCAGGACCCCTATCACGGTCCCGGACAGGCCAACGGGCTTTGTTTCTCGGTCGCGGACGGAGTTCCCTTCCCGCCCTCGCTGCAAAACATCTTCAAGGAGGTCTCCGACGACACCGGCACGCCCATACCGTCTACGGGCAACCTCGACCGCTGGGCCGAACAGGGAGTGCTGCTTTTGAACGCCGTGCTCACGGTCCGCGCCCACGAAGCCGCATCGCACGCCGGCCGCGGCTGGGAGACCTTCACCGACGCCGTGGTGCGCGCCATCGCCCAGCGCAAAGAGGGCATCGTCTACATGCTCTGGGGCAGCTACGCCCAGAAGAAAGGCGCCATCGCCGACCCGCAGCGCAACCTGATCCTCAAAGCCGTGCACCCTTCGCCGCTGTCGGTCTACCGGGGATTCTTCGGCTGCCGCCACTTCTCGCGCGCCAACGAATACCTCCGCTCCGTGGGCAAGGAGCCGATCGTGTGGTAATCCGCCCCGCCCGAAAGACGAAAAATCCCGGCCCTGCAAGAAGCAAGGCCGGGATTTTTACGAACTGCACGGGATTCCCTATCCCAGATAGGATTTCAGGAGTTTCGACCGCGACGAATGCCGGAGGCGGCGAATCGCCTTCTCCTTGATCTGACGCACGCGCTCGCGCGTCAGGTCGAACTTCTCGCCGATCTCTTCGAGAGTCATCTCCGAGGTTCCGATGCCGAAGAAGTACTTGATGATGTCGCGCTCACGCTCCGTGAGGGTCTCCAGCGCACGGTCCACCTCGGTCGACAGCGACTCGTTGATCAGCCCGCGGTCGGCATTGGGCGAATCGGGATTCACCAGCACATCCAGCAGCGAGTTGTCCTCGCCGTCGGCGAACGGAGCGTCGACCGATACGTGGCGGCCAGCGACACGCAGCGTGTCGGTGACCTTCTCCTTCGGGAGTTCCAGTTCCGTAGCCAGCTCTTCGGGCGACGGCGTGCGCTCGTGCTCCTGCTCGAA
>OLSQ01002059.1_pt1 | contig 15273 bp, 9 predicted proteins | sample 1672561 | NCBI WGS metagenome assembly OLSQ01 (sample SAMEA3136699, study PRJEB25190) | human gut metagenome | biome: human gut; feature: human-associated habitat; material: faeces | place: Austria | collected 2013 | reverse complement strand
CCGCCAAGGCGATAGGCGTTGGCGTCGCCGCCGTGGGGGCGGGCGTCGCCGCCGTCACGGGCATGAGCATGAGCGCATACGCCGCATACGAACAGAACGTCGGCGGCATCAAGAAGATATTCGGCAACATGGGCAAGTCCCTCGAGGACTACGCCGCCATGACCGGCCAGACCGTCGAGCAGTGCTCCGGTAAGGGGGAGCAGCTCGAGCAGGCCCAGACGACGGTGCTGGCAAACGCCGACGCGGCCTACAAGACGGCCGGCCTGAGCGCCAACCGGTACATGGAGCAGGTGACGGGCTTCTCGGCCTCGCTCGTTTCCTCACTGGGCGGCGACACGGTAAAGGCCGCGAAGTACGCCAACACGGCCATGGTCGACATGAGCGACAACGCGAACACCTTCGGCACGGCGATGGAGGACCTCCAGAACGCCTACCAGGGCTTCGCGAAGCAGAACTACACCATGCTCGACAACTTGAAGCTCGGATACGGCGGAACCAAGGAGGAGATGCAGCGCCTCGTCAAGGACGCGCACGCGGTCAACTCAGCCGTGGACGAGTCTAGCCTATCCTTCGATAACGTCGTGCTGGCCATCCACACGATGCAAGAGCAGATGCAGATCGCCGGCACGACCTCGCGCCGAAGCAGATCGGCAATGGCTTTTCGCTGCGAAGAAGGAATCATCTCGAAAAGAAATTTTACGCACCAAAAGATACGGATAAACGCAGACAAAAGCAACTTTTTCAAGCACTTTGCCGGAACGGACGATCCAAAACGAGGTTAAATAGATGAAATTCAACATTTATCCGCAGGAATTCCCCGCACTTTCAAGGTATCTTCTGCGATTCGCCGACGGCGGCAGGTTCCGCACGAGCCTCAGCGCAGTGCAGTCCGCCGCGCGGGATGTCGGCGAACTGCCGGCATCGCTCCGCGGTGCCGCCTTTCGGCAAATCGCATACGCTCCCGCACGGGAAACGCAAAAATATCGTATCTTTGCCGAAAAGCGAATTCCCATGAAACAACCCGATCACCGACCCTGGAAAGTCCTGAACAGCGAATATCTGGCGCATGAGCCGTGGTTCACGGTGCGGCGCGAAGCCGTCGAACTCCCCGGCGGCGCACGCATCCCCTCCTATTACGTGCTGGAATATCCCGACTGGGTGAACGTCATCGCATGTACCGACGACGGGCGGTTCCTCCTGATCGACCAATACCGCCACGGACTCGGACGCACCTCCTACGAGATCGTCGCCGGCGTGCGCGACCCGCAGGACGCCACGCCGCTCGACGCCGCACGGCGCGAACTCTACGAGGAGACCGGATACGGCGGCGGCGAGTGGAAAGAGTACATGGTGCTCTCGGCCAACCCCGCCACCCACACCAACCTCACCTACACGTTCCTCGCCACCGGCGTGCAGCCGCTTTCGACGCAGCACCTCGAAGCGAGCGAGGACATCCGCATCCATCTGTTCACCTTCGAAGAGGTGCGCCGGCTGCTCGAAGAGAATTGCATCCCGCAAGCACTGATGGCCGCCCCTCTGTGGCGTTACGTCGCCGAACACTCCGAACGGCGGTAACCCCGCCCCGGAGATCCGCCCCGCCGACAGCCGGAAAACTGTCGGCGGGGTCTTTGTTTTTCGGGGAAAAAGCGTATATTTGTTGACACTAACCCAAATCTAAAACGGAAATGTACCGCTACGCCCTCTCGATCATAGGCGGACTGTTCATCGGATGGAACATCTGTCTGGCCGCTACGAACAGTGATCTCCACTCCCGGAATGCGGAGGGGGGGGGAATTTCGACCCGCTACTGACCCTCTCCCAAGACGAACTTCTCCGACGGCTCGATTCGCTCGTAGCCGAACGCAAAGAGGCGATCCGGCTCAAACTCCACCGGATCGACACCTACCGCAACGATCTGCATAAAAGCCGCACCCCGCGCGACAGGTATGCCGCCGCCCTCCATCTCTACAACGAATTCCAGAAGTTCCAGCTCGACTCGGCGCTCCGTTACAGCGACAGGCTCGAAACGTACGCCCGCCAACTGGGCGATCCGCAGCGGATCAACGCCGCACGGCTCATCCGCTGCAAGAATCTCATCTTCCTGGGAATGTACAAGGCCGCGGCCGACCAACTGGAAGCGATTCCGGCCCACGGCCCCGAATTCGATTCGGTGGACTACTACAACTGCTACCTGAAACTCTATCATACCATGGCGCAAACCGCCATGGCCGGCCCGCTGCAACGCGAATACAGACGGCTGAAAGGCCTCTACCGCGACTCCGTGCTGCTGGTCGTAGACCGCAACCGGCTCACCTGCACGCTGATGCGCCACGACAAGCGGTACGAAGAGGGCGGAGATCCGCAGGAAAGCATCCGCGAACTGAACGCATTCTTTTCGCGCAACGACAACTCCACACCGAACAAGGCGGTGATCGCCAACAGTCTCGCCGACGCATACGGCCGGTTGGGCGACGACGAGCAACGTCTGCGTTACCTGACGCTCACCGCAATCTACGATCTGGAAGTACCCAGCCTCGCATACAGCGCCCTGCCGCGACTGGCCGACCTGCTCTTCCGACGGGGAGATCTCGTGCGCGCCAACCGCTACATCACGCGCAGTCTGGATGACGCGATTGACTGCAACTCGGTCAACCGTATCCTGATCGCGTCGCGCACGATGACCGAGATCAACCAGAGTTTCATGCAGGAGATCGCCCGCCACCAGCACAGGCTCTACCTCCTGCTCGCCGTCGTGACGGGCACGATTCTGCTGCTCACGGGAATCCTCGTCTTCACGCTGCGGCAGAAACGCACCATCAAACAACTCCAAACGCAACACGCCAACGACAACGAGCGGCTGCGCGAACTCAACGAACGCCTCAGCGTCATCAACCGGCAGCAGGAGACGATCAACGACGAACTGTCGAAAGCCAACACGGTCAAGGACAAGTACATCCGTCACTACATGCAGCTCAGCACGCTCTATATCAACAAACTGGAACGTTTCCGCGTCCAACTCTTCAAGACCTTCAATACGCACGGGCTGGACCGCCTTCTGCGCGAACTGCGCTCCCCTTCCTCCACCGAACGGGAATACAAGGCCTTCTTCAACGAGTTCGACACCGTTTTCCTCTCGATCTACCCCGACTTCATCGAACAGATCAACGCGCTGCTGCATGAAACGGAGCGGCTCAAATCCACCAAACTCAACACCGAATTCCGGCTGCTGGCCGTCATCCGGCTCGGCATCACCGACAATGCGCAGATCGCACAATTCCTGCACATCTCGATCAACACGGTCTACACCTACCGCAACCGGCTGCGAAACGCCGCGACGATCCCTCCGCAGGAGTTCGAAAAGCGAATACTGGAAATCCGGTAACCGATCCGACGGTTCGCGGCCTGTTCCGATTCATACGCAATTCATATAATCGAACCGGACGAATCGAAATATCTATCTGATTACGAATATATTACAGCAAAATCGGATTTATATTTTCTTTTGACGCCATTGGTTCGTATCGGTCAAAGGTCTACTTTTGATCTACCTGAATCGGACTTCGTTTCGCCCTTATTTCCAATGGAAAAGGGCATCCGCACGCGATACTTCCGCAACCAACCTTCATTCTCCGAATGATTCCTTATATATACACCGACCTGAACCATTTCCGCATTGCGACCGACTCGCAATGTGCGATCATTTCTACAATTCTAACTCTAATCTAAAACTTTCATCTATGAGAAAATCTCTTCTTTTTCTTCTGAACACGCTCCTTGCCGCCGCGACGCTGTGCGTCGTATCGTGCGGCATCGACGACGTGGACGCGGAAGACGGAGCGATCCAATTCGAACTCTACGACACGGAGGGCACCCTCATCGAAGGTCTCCAAAGCATGAAGTTCGGCGCGACGACCGCCTACACGCTGAAAAGCGCATTCGTGACCTACACGGAGGTCACGGCTCCCGCAGGGTGGAAATGCAGCGTCATCCCCAGCTCGCGGAGCTGCACGGTGACGGCTCCCGTCGCCTCGGATCTGGAAGCCGAAGCCGGCGGCGACATCACGATCGCGATCACCTCGCAGGCCGGACGCACGATGAGCTACACGCTCAGCGTAGCCGCCCTCGAAGAGAGTATTTCGCTGACCTTCGACGGCGACGCGACGACCAAAAACCACATCTTCTCCTACGGCAAGAGCCTCGTCTTCCCCTTCTCGTGCGAAAACACCTCTTCGCTCGAAGTCGAAGCTCCCGAGGGCTGGACTACGGAAACCGACCTCGAAAACAGCCAGTTGACCGTCACGGCGCCGATGCCCGACAGTCAGAATCCGACGCTGACCGGTGCGGTCAAGGTGACGCCGCTGAGCGTCCGCGGCACGGCCGGCGAATCGTCGTCGATCAGCGTCGAGCTTTCGACCAAGATGCCCGTCATCCAGTTCGCAGAGCCGATCGACCGCTTCGTCTTCGGCGAACAGCGCGACATCCCCTGCACGATGCAGTATGTAGACAAGTGCGACATCACGGCCCCCGAAGGCTGGACGGTCGAACTGGATATCGCCGCATCGATGCTCAAAGTCACCGCACCTGCCGAAGGGGTCGGAATCCCCGCCGGCACGGTCACGCTGGATGCGGTTTCGGCCGAGGAGCTGACCGAATCGTTCGAAACGCAGCTCTCGCTGAAAGGCATCGCCACGGGCGACGATTTCGTGGCCTTCGGCAAAGCCGTCACGGAGGCCGCGCCGCTCGACGAGTTCATGCAGGAGGGCACGGTGATCCTGTTGCAGGACGTCGACCTGAGCGCATTCTCCCAGACCTGCTTCGTCGGGCAGGCCGAAAATCCGTTCACCGGCACCTTCGACGGCAAGGGACATACCCTCACGGTCAGCCTCAACGACGGCGACGCCAAGGAGCTGGGCCTGTTCCACACGCTCGATGCAACGGCCGCAGTGAAGAATCTGACACTGGCCGGCAGCATGACGGTTACACAGCCCAATCCCGGCGTAGCAGGAACCCTCGCCATCTACAACAACGGCGCCGCATTGACCGGTGTCACCAACACGGCGACCGTCACCTACTCGGCCGACAAGACCAACTCCACTTCGGGTTACCTCGGCGGACTGGTCGGTCAGGACAAAGCCGGTTCGACCTACACCGACTGCCACAATACCGGTATGTTCAACATCCCGGGTTCGGGCCGTACGATGTTTATCGGCGGTATCGTCGGCGGCGCACTCATCAACACGAAGGGTTCGCTGACCAATTGCTCGAACAGCGGCAAATTCGAATTCAACTTCTCGAACAAACCCGACAGCGGTATGTTCGGCGGTCTGGTCGGCTCGGCCGAAAAAGCATTCTGGAATTTCACCGACTGCACCAACGAGGGCAATTTCTCCGTCACATTCGCCGATCCCGGCCACCAATACCACTCACTGGGCGGCATTTTGGGCAACGGTTACGGCACCTTCGTCCGCTGCATAAACAAAGGCGACATCACCTTCGGCACGGCCAAAGGCACGAATTATCGCCGTACGGGCGGCATCATCGGCTGTGTAGGCGCAAACGACGATGCCATCGACTTCCAACGAACCCTCTCGATGAGCGACTGCCGCAACGAAGGCGACCTGGCCGCTTCGACGGCATCGCTGGGCGGTATCATCGGTATCGCCGAGAAGATCGACACACCGGCCGTGATCGAGAACTGCGAAAATAAGGGCCACATCAGCAGCCCGTCGATGGCCGACTACGACGTCTACTATTTCGGCGGCATCGCCGGCAAGGTCAACGGCGCATTCACGCTGCGCAACTGTGTCAACCGCGGTAATCTGACGGCGGCTGTCGAGCGCGACATCGCCGGTATCGCCGTATCGGGAGGCAACGACGCCGTCTTCGAGAACTGCGAAAACTACGGCAACATCACTGTCGCACCCAACCACAAGCCCAACGAAGGCGACCGGTGGCGTCCGTGCGTCGCAGGCATCGTAGCGATCGAGAACGACGTCACCACCACGATCACCAACTGTACCAGCGACTGCGTCATCGACGCGACGGTCTACCGTGCGACGAGTATCGACAAGGTCTACGTCTTCCAGAAGACCTGGGAAAATGGTACGGAGGACACGAAGACCGTCTGCGACGAAGCGTCGAAGAGCAATTCGGCCGGAACGACGATCAACATTACCACCAGAGAGTAACCTATTAACCCTATTTAGAACTACAATACAGTCATGAAGAAATACGGTTTTTTAACACTGATATTGTGTCTGTTTTGCTTGGGAGAGGCCGCCGTGGCCTCTCCGGGCAAGGCGGATGCGGCACCGGCCGCACAAGCTCAGTCGTCGAAACTGACGGTCAAGGGATTCGTCAAGGACGACAAGGGCGACCCGATGATCGGCGTGACCCTTATCGTCAAGGGTACGAACTTCGGCACCGTGTCGAACGCCGACGGCAGTTACAGCATCGACGTCCCCTACGGCGGCGCGACGCTAATGGTCTCCTACATCGGTTACGCACCGCAGGAGATCAACGTGAACAACCGCACGAAGATCGACATCACGCTGCTCGAAGACAGCAAGGCGCTCGAAGAGGTCGTCGTCGTGGGTTACAACGTCCAGAAAAAGGAGACGATCACCGGTTCGATCGCCACGATCACGACCAAAGACCTCAAACAGTCCCCCACGGCCAACATCAACAACGCGCTGGCCGGACGTATGCCGGGTCTGCTGGTGAATCAGTTCTCCGGAGGCGAACCGGGCAACGACGCCGCACAGCTCAACATCCGCGGTATCTCGACCTACGGACAGTCGGGCGTCATCATGATCGTCGACGGTATCGAGCGCGACATGAGCTATCTGGCTCCCGACGAGATCGAGACCTTCACGATCCTCAAAGACGCATCGGCGACGGCACCCTACGGTATCCGCGGCGCCAACGGCGTGATCGTCGTGACGACCAAGCGCGGCCGCAAGGGCGAGAAACCGACCGTCGACTTCAAGGCCTCGGTGGGCATCAGCGAACCGATCCGCTACCCCGACTACCTCGGATCGGCCGACTACGCGACGCTCTACAACGAGGCGATGCTCAACGACAACCCCTCGCTCGCGGCCGACTCGCCTTCGCTCTTCACGCAGACGGCGATCGACAACTACCGCCGCGCCAAAGGCGACAACTCCGACGGGCTGGGTTACAACTGGGATTATTTCGACTATGCGTTCCAGCCCTCGGTATTGCAGGATTACAGCCTCTCGGTACGCGGCGGCACGGACCGCGCCCGCTACTTCATCCTGGGAAGCTACTACAAGCAGGGCGGCAACTACAAGCACTCCAACTCCGACAACGCCAACAATTTCCTGCGCTATAACTTCCGCGCCAACGTCGACGTCGACGCCACCAAACGGCTGAAAATCTCGGTCGATCTGGGTGCCCGCGTGACGGAGTATACCTATCCCGGCGCCACGGCGGCCAACATCATCTCGCTGGCCAACACACAGCCGCCCTACCTGCCGATCGTACTGCCCAACAACGGCAACGAAGTCAATCAGGGCGATTTCGAGGAGAACGGAGGCTACCTGCTCTACGCCGACAACGACTACCGCTACAACATGCTCGGTCAGTTGAGCCGTTCGGGTTTCAGCAAGCGCACGCGCCGCTACCTGCAAGGATCGTTCAAACTGAGCCACGATCTGGACTTCATCACCGAAGGTCTGAGCATCGCCGCGCAGTTCTCCTACGACACCTTCAACCAGCACACGATCAACAACAGCGTACCGACCCACAGCACAGGTAATCTGACCTACCCGGGCTACTCGACGTGGATGCTGCCCGAGGAGTACAGTATCGACGAGTGGAAGAACAACTCGGCCTATTGGATTCAGAACGGTTCCTACGTGACGGCCAACCAGCGCACCACCGACGACGCGCAGGGCAACAGCCTCAGCCACGCCAACCCCGAAGGGACGTCGCGTTTCCAGGCCCGACTCGACTACGCCCGCAAGTTCGGCGACCACAACGTGACGGCGATGGTACTCTACTACATGCAGAACAAGATCGTCGGCAAGGAGGTTCCCTATCGTTACATGGGTTTTTCGGGACGTGCGACCTACGACTACAAGAACAAATACCTCTTCGAATTCAACATCGGCTACAACGGTTCGGAGAACTTCGCACGCGGACACCGTTTCGGCGTATTCCCCGCAGGTTCGATCGGCTGGGTCGTCTCGCAGGAGGAATTCATGAAGAACGTGCGTTGGATCGACCACCTCAAACTGCGTGCATCGTACGGTCTGGTAGGTAACGACCAGATGGGGAGCACCCGCTTCGCCTACCTGCAATACTACACGTCGGGCAGCAACATGAACATCTACTTCGGCGAAGACAAGAAAGCATTCGGAACCACCCTCATCGAAGGCATCTTCGCCAACCCGTCGCTGACATGGGAGAAGGCACGCAAGTTCAACTTCGGTATCGACGCCGAGTTCTTCCACCAGCGGCTGACCCTCTCGGTCGACGTCTTCAAAGAGCACCGCTACGACATCCTCACCTCGCTCAATACCGACGATAAACTCGGCTTCCCCTATATCGTGGGACAGACCGCCCCGATCGTCAACTCGGGTATCGTGGACAACCGCGGTATCGAGTTCCAGCTCGGCTGGGACGGCCGCATCGGACAGCATTTCCGCTACTGGATCCGCCCGAACTTCACCTTCGCCCGCAACAAGGTGAAATTCTGCAACGAGATCAGCTACATCGACAACAACGGTCGCGACTGCCCGTGGCGCTACCAGACCGGCCGCCGCGTGGGTGAGAATTTCTGCTACATCTTCGATCACTTCGTCGCCGACCAGGACGAAGCCGATCGCCTGAACGCCATGAACGGCGGCAGCGGGTTCGCTATCTGGGGCCCCGTACAACCGGGCGATGTAGTCTACAAAGACATGAACGGCGACGGCGTGGTCAACAACTACGACCGTGCGGCCGTCGGCAACCCCCGTACTCCCGAAATCCAGTACGGTATTCCGGTCGGGTTGTCGTACAAGGGATTCGATTTCAGTATGCTGTGGCAGGGCTCGGCGCTCTGTTCGGTGCAGTTGAGCGGCCCGGCCGTATGGGACTTCCCGCTCTACGACCAGTCGCGCACGGGCAAGGTGCGTAAGATGCACCTCAACCGCTGGACGCCCGAAACGGCCGCCACGGCGACCTATCCCGCCCTGCACTACGGCATCCACAACAACAACAAACAGCAGTATTCGAGCCTGTTCCTCTACGACGCTTCGTACATCCGTCTGAAAAACGTCGAGATCGGCTATACGCTGCCCAAGGCCTGGACGTCGAAGGCCGGCATCCAAAGCGTCCGCATCTATGCACAGGGACAGAACCTCCTGACGTTCGACCGCCTGGGCGACGTCGACATGGACCCCGAAATCAAGAACGGCGACGGAAGCTGGTTCCCCGTGCAGCGCGTCGTGAACCTCGGCATCAACATGACATTCTAACCATTCCAAAACATTCGAATCGACTATGAAAAACATATTGAAATACCTGCTCCTCTGCTGTTCGGCCCTGTCGCTGTTCGGCTGCGAGGACTACCTCGACAAGACGCCGCAGGGCGACAAGACGGAAGAGGATGTTTTCACCCGTTTCAACGAAACGGAACAACTTATCAACCGTCTCTATTTCTACGTGCGCGCCGCCGACCAGCCGCTGGTGCATATCCGCTATTTCAGCGACTCGGCGCTCGCCGACGAGTGCGAAGGTTCGTCGGCCGAGAACGGCTGGTCGAACAAGTTCAACGAAGGCGACTGGGAACCCGGTGCGGAACTCTACTCGAAATGCAACGCCACGACCGACGCCGGAGCCTGCCACACTTTCTGGCCTGCGCTCTATCAGGACATCCGCTGTGCAAACGTCATTCTCGAAGGTATCGAGAAATACAACACGCCCGACTCGCAGGTACACCCCGGAACGCTGTCGCAGCGTATCGGCGAGGTCTATTTCCTGCGCGCCTACCTGCACTACTGCGTGTTGAAGAGCTACGGCGAATGCCCCTACGTGGACTACACGGTCGATCCCAACAACCTGCCGAAATTCGAGCGCGAGAACGTCCACTCGATCGTCGAAAAGATATGCAACGACTGCGACAACGCCTTTTCGCGCGTTCCGGAGCGCTATCTGGCCGAGCAGTTCGGCCGTGTGGAGAAGGGCACCTGCCTGGCATTGAAAGCCATGGCGCGTTGGATCGCCGCCACGCCGCTCTACAACGGCTCGACGCTCAAAGGCGATAACCGCAACTACGCCTCCGAGTACCAGCGTTACGATCCCGCCCGCTGGGACGCCGCTGCGGCGGCAGCGAAGGCCGTCATCGATTTCACGACCAACACCGGCGAAAAACGCTATTCGCTCTACCAGGGAGCAGATAAGAGCAACACGACGAACTTCGGCAACGTAGACGAAAGCAACGGCAAGGTCTACACCCGTCTGTGGGAGTTGTTCAGCGGAACCGCCCGTTCGCTCGACGCCAAGAAATGCGAATGGATCTGGTTCTTCCTTCAAGCCAAGACCGTCGGTTATCACAACGACATGTATCCCCCCTCGTCGCAGGGACAGGCACGCGAAGTTCCCGTACAGGAGCATGTCGACGAATACGAGGTAATCGGCCCCGACGGCTACGGCTATCCGATCTACGCCCTCAAAGAGAACCACAAGGCGCTCTACGGCGGCCTGATCTCCGAGGAGGATATGGCCAAGGCCTACGACGACGCCAACCCCTACGAGAACCGCGACCCGCGCTTCTACCGCGACATCACCTACCACGGCGCGATGTTCAAGGGCAAGTGGATCAACACCGCGACGGGTTCGGATGAGATCAACGCCGCAAACTCGACGACGACGGGCTACTTCACCCACAAATTCTTCGACGGCTACTACACCAAGGGCATGTCGGGCGACTGGAACATGGACGCTCCGCTGATCCGTCTGGCGACGATCTACCTCGTCTACGCCGAGGCCGTCACCCGTTCGAAGGGCGCGACGGACGAAGTCTACAACATGATGAACGACCTGCGCGCACGCTCGTTCATGGCTCCCATTCCGCCCGCCGCGAAGACCAACAAGGAGTTGCTGCTCGACTACATCCTGCGCGAACGCCGCGTCGAACTCTACCACGAAAAGAGCCGTTTCTTCTCCACGCGCTTCTACCTCGAACCGACCAGTCCGACCGAGTTGGCCAAAGAGTCGCAATGGAACGCATTGCCCGGCAGCAACGACGAGAAGGCCCAGCAGTACTTCGCCAAGTACGGCGCCTATCCCAAGACGCAGCACCGCATCTGCGGCATGAGGCCCGTGGAAGACCCCGACGGCAAGATCTCGGTAGGAGGCAAGAAATACCGCATGGAACGCTTCTGGAAGGAAGACCGCGTGTTCCTCGAAAAGCACTATCTCTTCCCGATCCCGACCGAAGAGCTGCAACGAGCTAACATCCAACAGAATCCGAATTGGTAGACAATCCTCAGACCAGATGTCCGGCAGACATCTGGTCTGAAATTAAAATGCAACTGCTATGAAAATGAATCCGATCTTCAATCTGCTGCGCCGCACGATGTTCGCAGCATTGGCCGCAACGACGATCGCCTGCGGCGGAGACGATCCGGTCGTCCCCCAACTGCCCGGCGGAGGCAATAACGGCCAGGACGGCACGGAAGAGGAGAAACCCGAGATCAAGCCCGACGAGGGCATCACCCTCTACGGGCTGGTGAGCGACAGCGAAGGCAATCCCCTCGAAGGCGTCGTCGTCAGCGACGGTTACAGCGTCGTCGCCACCGATGCGAAAGGCGTCTACCAGATCGTGCGCAGCGCCAACGCCAAGTACGTCTTCATCTCCGCCCCGTCGGGTTATGAAATTCCCACGCAGGCGAATTACGGCTCCTACCAGGGAACCTACCAGGCGGCGAACTCGCTGACGGGCAGCAGCACGAAGCCCTACCGCGCCGACTTCACGCTGACGAAACTCTCCCAGAGCGACACCCGCTTCCTGCTCTTCGGACTGGGCGATCCCCAGCCCGACAACGACGAGCACATCAAGCGTTTCCGCACGGAGACCGTGCCCGATGTCAAGAAGATCAAGGCCGACTACACGATCCCGACCGTCGGCATCGCGCTGGGAGACATCCTGGGCAAGGGCGACGCACAGACCTTCACCTCGATGAAGCGTGCGCTGGGCGAGACGGGCGTCCCCTTCTTCACCACCATCGGCAACCACGACAAGAGCTCGGTCGACTACACGGGCGACACCTATCGCGACGTGCTCGGCCCGCGGTGGTACTCGTTCAACCGCGGCGAAGTGCATTTCGTCGCGATGGACAACTGCCTCTTCTCGGGTCAGGACTACACCGGCGGCTTCACCGACGAGCAGGTGGCGTGGCTCGAAAAGGATCTGTCCTTCGTCCCCACGAGCAAGATGATCGTGCTCTACTACCACATCCCGCTGCGCGACACGAACTACCGCAACCGCCAGAAGGTGCTCGACCTGATTTCCAAATACCAGAACCCTACGCTGATGTGCGCCCACACGCACTATTTCCAGCCCTATCACATGCGCTCGCATAACCTCTTCGAACGTATCCACGGCGGTACGTGCGGCTATTTCTGGCGCTCGAACTGCGGCGGCGACGGCACGCCCAACGGCTTCATGGTCTACGAGATCGACGGAACGAAGATCGTCGACACCTATTTCAAGGCCTCGCAGCGTCCCGACGATCATCAGATACGCCTCTATCACGGCGACGCCGTCTTCGCGGGGCCTTACGCCACCTACAAATACGATCTGGGGGCGGACGTCGTCGTGGCCAACGTCTTCGCCGCCGGCATGGACGGCACGACGTGGAAAGTGGAGCTCTCCGAGGACGGCGGCAAAACGTGGAGCGACATGAGTCCGATCGAGCAAAACTACGGCGACCGCTGGATTCGGGGATACCACATCGGCGTCGAACACCACCCCACCGAAAGCGGTACGAGCCCCTGCTATCACCAGTATCAGTACAAACTGAAAGATGCAGCCGCCACTGCCATCGAGGTGCGTGCGACCGACAGCTTCGGTCATGTCTACACGCAGGATACCTTCACTGCGGACAACGACTTCACGGAGGCGGAAAAATACTGACCGCACCCCTCCCGCACAAACGGACGGACTGCCTTTTTCAGGCAGTCCGTCCGTGTTTCCGAAACCGGCCTTAGCCTGACCGGCGAAGCGTGCCGAAAAAGATTCGTACCCGAAGCCGCCGTATTTTCAAGAAAAAACAGTACCTTTCTCAACCGGAACCGGGACACCCGCTCCCGACCGAATCGGAACGGCTTTTGCACCGGACGCGGACAAAACGAAAGGCATTATGGAAAAAGTCATTCATCGGGCCGCCACGCGCGGTTACTTCGACCACGGCTGGTTACAGACGTTCCACACATTCAGCTTTGCGGATTACTACAACCCGCAACGGATTCATTTCGGTGCGCTGCGCGTGCTGAACGACGACACGGTGGCGGGCGGGGAAGGTTTCGGCTCGCACCCGCACGACAACATGGAGATCGTCTCGATCCCCCTGTCGGGCGAGCTGCGCCACGAAGACAGCATGGGCCACGGCGAAGTGCTGCGGCCGGGCGAAATACAGGTGATGTCGGCCGGCACGGGAATCGTCCACAGCGAATTCAACAACCTGCCCGACCGGGAGGTGAAATTCCTGCAAATCTGGATTTTCCCCGACCGTGACGATTTGACGCCCCGCTACGAGCAGATCCGCCTCGCAAAGGCCGAACCCGACCGGCTGCGCCCGATCGTCGCACCGAAAGGAGAAGGCGGCGAGCACGTGGGGTGGATTCACCAGAAGGCATGGCTCTCGACGCTCGACCTGACGTCCGGCGCCGAAACGGATTACGAACTGCACGGCGCCAATCACGGCGTCTACCTCTTCGTACTGGAAGGTGTCGTCGAAGCGGCCGGAGAGACGCTCCGCATGCGCGACGGCATGGGCATCCGCCGGACGGAACGTGTCGCGCTGCGGGGCATTGAGAATTCGCACCTCCTGTTGATCGAAGTACCGATGTAACGAAACGAAACTATAAATTCAATCATGCAAAACGAAACACCCGACTTCCCGACGCGCCTCGCCGCCTGCGCCCGACAACTCCGCCGCCACGGTTTCGAAGCCGTGTGCGTCGCCAACCTGGCCGAAGCGGGCCGGAGGCTGCGCGACGAGATCGCCCGCTGCGCACCGCGGTCGATCTCTTACGGCGATTCGATGACGCTGCGCGCCACAGGGATCGTCGAAGAGCTGCGCAACGGCAGCCGCTATGAATTCATCGACGGATTCGATCCCGCCCTGCCGCGACCCGAACAGCTCGAAGTACGGCGCAAAGGATTGCTCGCCGACTTTTTCATGACGGGCGTCAACGCCGTCACGCTCGGCGGATCGCTCTATTGGGTCGACATGGTGGGCAACCGCACCGCGCCCGTGATCTTCGGGCCGCGCCGCGTAGTGCTGCTGGCCGGTCGCAACAAAATCGTCGATACACAGGCCGACGCCGAGCGGCGCGTCCAGCAGATCGCAGGGCCGAAGAACGTCGCACGCCACACGGGATTCCGCACCCCGTGCGCCGTGACGGGACTCTGCGCCGACTGCAACTCGCCGCAGCGCATCTGCAACTCGCGCGTATGGCTCGAACGGTGTTATCCCGCTGGACGAATTCTCGTGCTGCTGATCGACGAGGAGGCAGGACTTTAAGCCTCTTTCGCACGACGCAGCGACTCGGGCAACGCCAGCGAAATGCGGGTGCTGCTGGCCAACGCGCCGGCCAGTGCCAACGCCGCCGAGACATAGAGCGCCAGATGCGTGCTGTTCGACGGAAAGAGGTGGAAAAAGAGCGCCATGAGCGCCGCGCCGGTCGTCTGACCGATGAGCCGCGCCGTGGCGAGCATCCCGCTGGCCGAACCGCTGCGGTAGGCGGGCGCCGAAGCGATGAGGATGCTGTTGTTGGGCGATTGGAACAACCCGAAGCCCGCGCCGCACACCACCAGCCGCCAGATGATCGCCCCGTCGGTCGGATGGTCGGGCAGCAGGGCCAGCAACAACAGTCCGGCAGCCATGACCGTCAGTCCCACGCCGCCCAACACACCCGCATGGACGCGCTCGACCAGCAGCCCCGCCACGGGGGCAACGACGACGATCACGGCTGGCCACGCCGTGAGCAGAAGTCCGGTCTGGACGTCGCTGTAACCCAGTTCCTTCTGTAAGAAGA